>OLPV01002683.1_pt1 | contig 11421 bp, 9 predicted proteins | sample 1671961 | NCBI WGS metagenome assembly OLPV01 (sample SAMEA3136630, study PRJEB25190) | human gut metagenome | biome: human gut; feature: human-associated habitat; material: faeces | place: Austria | collected 2013
TCAAGAAGGGGCTTATCTGGCCTCTGTTCTACACCGGTGCCTTCTACCTGATTTTCAACGGTCTTCTGACCATTCTCTTCGGCAAGCTGGAAGAAAAACTAAACTATTTCAGAGGTTGAGCCATGGCAATTTTGGAAGTAAAGAATATCAAAAAGGGCTTCGGCTCTGTGGACGTGCTCAGAGGGGTCAGCTTTTCTCTGGAAAAGGGTCAGGTGCTGGCTATCATCGGCTCCTCCGGCAGCGGCAAGACCACCCTGCTTCGCTGCCTGAATTTCCTGGAAACTCCGGATGAGGGAGAAATCCGGGTGGATGGCAAGCTTCTCAATGACGGCAGCCTGACAGAGGAACAGATTCGGCAGAACCGGCTTCATTTCGGCCTGGTGTTCCAGAATTTCAACCTGTTCCCCCAGTACACCGTGCTGGAAAACGTGATGCTGGCTCCCAAGCTTCTGAAAAAGGGCGATCCGAGCGCCTTGAAGGAAAAGGCATTGAAGCTTCTTGACCAGGTAGGGCTGCTGCAAAAGCAGGGCAGCTATCCCTATCAGCTCTCCGGCGGACAACAGCAGCGGGTGGCCATTGCCCGGGCGCTGGCATTGAGCCCTCAGGTGCTTTGCTTTGACGAGCCCACCTCCGCTCTGGATCCGGAGCTCACCGGCGAGGTTCTGCGGGTCATCCGGGGGCTCAAATCCAAGGACAACACCATGATCGTGGTGACCCACGAAATGGATTTCGCCCGCAGCGTTGCGGACGTGGTCATCTACATGGCCGACGGGGTGATTGAGGAAATGGGTACCCCCGAGGAGGTTTTCGACCATCCCAAGAGCGAGAAAACCCGAAGCTTTATCCGCGGTACCCAGCAGAGCTTCTGATGCGCGTATATCGTATATGCCCCCGGGATCATCGATCCCGGGGGTGCTTTTTTCGGAATTTTATAGAACCATCGTACAGCCCATATCATTGCGAACCAATGGAGAATGTGGTGCAATTTTCCGCTTCTTTTGATACTATTTCCTGATTAAAATTAAGATTTTAATCAGGAAATAGTATCAGATAGGCCCTAAGTAAAATGATGAAATCATTTTATTAAGATTGCCCTCTCAGTCACTTCGTGACAGCTCCCCCAGAGTGGGAGCCAAGGGAGAAACGGATTGCCACACCAGTGACATCGGTCACTGGTTCGCAATGACATACGTTCCCTGACAATTTCCAAGCATTTGAAGGAGCATCTCTAAACGCATCCAGGCCCCCGGGAAACCCGGGGGCCTGGATTGTTATATGCTCTCTTTTCCTGTCATCAATCGTTCTTGATATCCAGGGTAACGCTTGCCTTCTTGCCGGAGCCGTCGGTGGCAGTGGCACGGATAATGACCTTCCGGTTGCCCTTCTTCAGGGTCACGTTGCCATTCTGATCCACGGAGGCATAGCTGGAATTGTTGCTGGTCCACTTCACGTTCTGGGAAGCCTCGCTGGGATTCACAGTGGCGCTCAGGCTCAGAGTCTTGTCGCTGACGTGAACCGGAATCACTTCACCGTCTTTATAGCCGTCAATGGTGACCTTCTCAGCAGGGGCGCAGATGGTAAGCGTAAGCTCATTGCTCACCGCCTCGTAACCGTCAGCGGCAATGGCCTTCACGGTCACATTCTTGCCGGCAATGTCCTTGCCCTTCTTGGCAGTTACCAGACCGCTTCTGGGATTGATGGTGGCATACTTTGCGGAATCCGCATCGGCAAAGGACCAGACCACATTCCGGTTGGTGGGAATCACGGGCGTGCCGTCGTTGTCCGCCTTGATGGTAGCCATCAGGCTCAGGGAACGACCTGCCACCAGCTCCTGACCGGCAGTCTTGGGCGCGATGGTGATTTCCGTCACGGCGTTGACCAGATTCAGGGTAATCTTGGCGGTGGCGGACTGCTTGTTGGGCTTATCGTTGTACTTGGCGGTCAGGGTCACCTTGCCGGCCCCCTGGAATACAGGCACACCGTTCTCAATGGCGACAATCTTCTTGTTGTTGGTGCTCCAGGTGATATAGGGATGATCCAGATCCAAGCCCTTCTCATCACGGACAGTGACCTGGTTGCCGCTGACAATGGACTGATACAGATCCAGAACCAGGTTATTGGCATCCAGCTTGTTGACAGGAACGGTCACGGTGCCGGTCTGCGGCTCTCCGTCCATATCCAGGAAGGACAGGGTCAGCTGGCAGGCAGCCTTGGGCAGCAGATCAATGTCAATATAGGTGGTCATACCGTTCTCGGCAGACTTGGCAAACACACGGACGGTTCTCAGCCCGGTCACATTCTTGGGGCGCAGGGTGCTGCCGGACATGGTGGCGTACTCGGAAGAATCCTTTACGCTGCCGTCCTCGTCAATATCCACCACGCTCCAGGTGAACTTCTGGTTGGCGGCTCTGACACCGGCGAACTTATCATTCCAGGCAATGGCCTTCAGGGACAGGCTGCCGCCGCTGCGCACATTGGTCTGCTTGGGCGTGGTAATCTCCACGGCGTTGACCAGGGCCTGCACCTTCACTTTGATCTTCACGGTCTGCATCCGACCGCCGTCCGCATCGTCACACCAGCTGACGTAGATATCGGCAGAGCCGCTCTTGCCGGTGGTCAGGTTGCCTTCCTTATCTACGCTGGCAACCCTTGTGTTGGAGCTGCGGAAGGTGCAGTCCTCCGCGGGAATATCCTCATAGTTTCCAGACTGACGGTCATAATACTTTCCGAAGAGCTGGTAGTCGGTAGCCGCGTCCAGCAGCTCATTTTCACCCAGCTTCTGATCCTGGGTCTCGCTGAATCTGCCGCCGTCGGCAAATACCGCAAAGGTTCTTGCCAGCTTGGGGGTAATGGTAATCTCCACAGTGGCGGAAACATTCTCGTCTTCCACGGACACGGCCTTCACCATAACCGTGGTATTCTCTTCCACGGTACCGGCAGAAACCCGACCGGCGGCACTGATGGAGGCGGCGGAGGTTCTTACCAGCTCACCCTTATCGTTCTCCACGCCGATGGTCCAGATGACCTTCTGGTTCTCAGCCAGCAGACAGCTGTCAGCATCGGTCTCATCATAAACCGTCCAGGTCTCGGCCTTCAGATTCATGGAATTTCCGGAAGCCAGCGTCAGGAATTCGGCATCCTCACCGGCCTTCAGCTGGGGGGTAATGGTCAGCTCCGTCACGGGAGCAGTGATCTTCAGATTGACGAAATCGAACTTGCCGGAGCCGTCCACAGCCTTGGCGGTAATACGCACATTACCGGCGGCCTTCAGCTTCAGAGTGGGGTTCATGGTGTCGGTGACGGTGGTGGCCTCCTTGGTCTCCCCGTTGTCGTCCGTGACCAGGAAGCAGGCCAGCTTGGGATTGCTTACCGTCCACTGCAGGTTCTGCATGGCATCGCTGGGCAGAACCGTACCTTCCAGCTCCACCTGGCCCAGGGACAGCTTAACCGTATTGTTCTCAATATTCTTGGCCTCGGCCACCACCTGGCTTGCGCCGGGGTAGAGAATGATGGTCTCCTCAGCCGGGGCAATGTCCAGGTCAGCGGCCACCCAGGCCAGCACCTTGATGGGAGTCTTCTCCTCCACGGCCTTGGTCACCAGATTGCCGGTGTTCTTGCCGATGGTTGCGTACTGGGAATCGGGGTACTTGCCGGTTTCGGGATCCTCCACCGCGTCCCCGTCAACCACCTGCCAGATTACAGCCCGGTCGCTGAGACCCGGTTCGGTGGCCAGGTTGGTGGTCAGGCTGCGCTTGGTGCCGCCGATCATGAAGTACTCGCCGTCTTCGTTCTTGGCAGGCAGGTTCTTGATCTCAATGTGGCTGCCCAGCTTGACGAAGTGGATCGTCACCGTAGCCTTGGCGGTGCTGTCCTTGTCCGCGGCAGTGGCGGTGACAGTCACCAGGCCGGTCTTGTTCCGGTGATCCATGGCAATGGAGGTGTCGTCCTCCGCCCGGTTGATGTACAGGCTCTCATCGCCGCTGACACTCCACTTTACCTTCTGGCGGGAGTCCTTGGGGCCGATTTCCGCATTGATGACCACACTGGTATCCTTGTCGATGTTCACATACACATCGCCGCCGGTGACCTTCTCGCCGTCAGCCAGCAGATCCACCCGGGTCACCCGGGGAACCAGAATCAGCTCCAGCTCCTCGCTGACCTCGTCCTTGTTCAGCCGGTTATAGGCCTGGACGGTAACGGTCTTGCGCTCCAGGACAGCCTGGGGATAGGGCTTCAGCACGCCGCCGGCGGACAGATAGGCATAGCCCGCGTCGTCCGGGTCAACGAACTTCCACAGGAAAACCTTGTTGGGGTCGCTGGTGTCCTTGGCAGTCAGGGTGAGTGCCTCGCCGGCCAGAACCTCACGCTCCTCTTCGGGAGCATCCGCGGCAGGGGTGATGACGATGGAGCCCAGTGCGCCAAACTGGGTCAGCTCGTCCTCCAGCAGCTCCGTGGTCTCCTCGGTAGGATCGGTCTCCTCCATGGGAGCCTCGGTTGCCTCCGTGGGCTCAGAGGTCGTGGGGGGCTCGGTAGGCTCCGCAGTGGGAGCGGTGGTTTCGGGAGCCGGGGCTTCCGTAGTCTCGGGCACTGCGGGTGCCTCAGTGGTTTCTGGAACAGCGGGAGCCTGGGTGGTCTCCGGAATCACCGGGGCCTCCGTCTCAACAGTGGCTTCAGACTCGGTTACATCCTCTGCCAGTGCCTGGAAGGGCACCAGAGACAGAAGCATCACCATTGCCAGAAGCAGGGAAAGAATACGCTTACTCATAGATCTTGCCTCCTTATTCTTCTTGCGACAATAATAGTCGTAACTATTTGTACTGATTGTAACATATCTGTAATCAGATTGCAACTATGAATTGCAAAATTTTCCATCTTTTTTCCTGGAGTTTCCATTTTTCCCCATAGGCAAAAACCCGCACCGCTTTTGGCAGTGCGGGTGTTGTGCTTCCTTGCTTCCCTATCCGGCAAGATATTGGGAAAAGAGCGGAGTCTGGGTGAGATTTCCCTGGGTATCCAGCCACATAGCCTCCGCTCCGGCCTTTGCCGCCAGTGCTTTTCCCTCTTCCTGAGGCAGCACGAACAAAGCAGTGGACAGGGCGTCCGCCAGGCCGGAATCGGCGCAGACAACCGTCACACTCCGGAAACGAGCCGCCGGGTACAGGGTTTTCGGGTCAATGATATGGTGATAACGCACCCCGTCCAGCTCGAAATACCGCTGGTAGTCCCCACTTGTGACAATGGCCTTGTCCCAGTCGTTCAGGGTACGCAGGTAGCCCTCTCCCCCATCCGGATCGGCAATGCCCACCACCCAGGGGGTGTCCGCCTCCTTGGGGCCGGTGGCGCAGACGTTGCCGCCTACGCTGATGAGAAAGCCCGTTGGTGCCTGCGCCGCGGCTTTTCCCGCCGCCCAACCCTTGGCAACCGCGCCCACGTCCAGGCTCTGCTCCGAATCGGTCAGGTACACCGTAGAGGCCTCTTCATCGATCTGAACAGTGTCCCAGCCGCAGTGCTCGGAAGCCGCCCGAAGAGCAGCCTCCTCCGGCAGGGAAGCTCCTTCCGGGTCGTCCAACGCCTTCGTCCGGGCCTCGTGCCAAAGTCTCAGCACACTGCCCATGGCAACGTTCACCGCATGATCCGTCCGCTCGTAGTAGTCCCGGCAGTCCAGCAGCAGCCGGATAATTTCGCCGTCCACCTTCACAGGCGCAATTCCCGCGTTATCGTTGACGGTTTTCAGGTTATTCAGGCCTTCGTAGTCATTGTAAATATCGAACAGGCGGTGATAGAACAGCAGGATCTTGTGGATTTCCTCCGCCGCCTGCTGAAAATCCGCCTCGTCCATGCCCACCGCCGCCACGGTGGTCACTGTGTCAAATACGTCCAGATACACCGCCTGACGGCTTTCCGCCCGCTTCCCGGCGCAGCCGGACAGAAGCAGCGCGGCGGCCAGTGCCAACGCAAGCCAGCGTCTCATTGAGTCGCCTTCTTTCGGCGCAGACGGGGCAGCACAATCTGGTTCACCACGTCCCGGAACACCTGGGTTCTGCCGCACACCAGCAGATACACCAGGGTGTAGGCCAGAGCCGCCACAGTGCCCTTGACCACCCACATGGGAAGGCTGGCACCCAGTCCGTCCAGAGCCCGGCGCAGAAGATACACCACTACCAGATTGGCGCAGCAGGTGCCAAAGGCCACCAGATCGTATTTCCAGAAGCCCTTCCGCCGGAAGAGCTTTTCGTAGAGCAGCCTGGCATCGAACCAGAAGTCCGTCAGGATATCCGCAATCACCGTGGCGATATACACCCCGGGCACGCCGATGACCCGACCAAAAGCCAGAGACAGAACAATATTCAGCCCGGCATTGATCAGCACCATCCGGCGCACATAGACGAACAGGCCGTTGGTATCCCGGAACATAGCCAGGGGTGTCACCTGCACCCGCCACATGAAATTCAGCAGCACCGAATACATCAGCGCATCGCCGATGAGATATTCCTTCCCCAGCCAGACGGAGATAAAATCATGCCACAGCACGCCGGTACATACGCAGATTACGCCTACCACATACTGATCGATCAGCACCACCTTCCGGAACAGCTGGTATTTTTCCTCCGCTCCCTTTTCCACGCTGGCAATGCCCAGGGAATAGAGAATGGAATTGTGGAAAATGGTCAGCAGCTCCTGGAGCCGCACGGTGACGGTGCTGTAATTGGCCATGTAGCCCACCGTCAGGGTGTCGATGGCGGAAACCAGAATATTGTCGGTGTTATTGATAATGATCCCGCCCACCTTCACGGCGAACAGGGACTTGACATAGGTAATCAGAGACTTGCCCGATTCCCGGTCAATCCGGGAATGGCGGTCTTCTTTCAGATAGGGATACATCCGGCCGCCAATGACATAGAGTGCCAGATTCTGCACCACTGTGGTCGCCACCAGCACCAGGGCAAAGGGGACATAGCTCCTGGTTACCACCAGAGCCACACACTGCATGGCCACGCCCGCCAGGTTCACCACCAGGTTGACCATGGAGATAACCCGGTTTTTCTGGTCGGCGTTGATGAGCATCTGCCGGTGGGCGCAGAAATAGGAGCTGGCAGAGTAGGCCAGCCGCAGCAGGAAGATCATGTAGACCTCACCCATGGGCACCGAGGTGGTGATGAACAGGTGCAGGAAGGGCAGGCAGCACACACCCAGCCCAATAATCACCAGTCCGATGGCCGTATTCAACCGGCGGAAGGTATTGACAATCTGGGTGATTTTCTTCCGGTCACCTTCCGCCACCGGCTTATAGAGCATATAGAGCACGGCGCTGCCAATGCCCATCTCCGAGAAGGACAGAATGGACAGCAGGCTCCTCGCTACCTGCTCCACGCTCAGGTATTCAATGCCCAGGTAGCGCAGGAACAGCTTTCGGGAGAGCAGGTGCAGCACCAGCACCACAACATTATTGGTAATTCCGATTACCGCGTTGCGCAGGGCGTTTTCGGTTTTTGAGTGTTTCTGCATAGCAGTATTCCTTTACTGTTATTCGATTTATAGAACCGAACTACTCCATTTCAGTCGGTCTTTCAAGCAATAACGCAACTGCACCCATCGTGCTCGGTTTCGCAGCTTCACCTTTCTCTTTTTCTGCTCCAATATATCCGGATGAACACCCCCTAGATTTGTGGACGATCCCGACTCATGAAAAGCCCTCAACTGCGGTGTGTAGTGAATACAGTATCTCTTTTCTCTGCAATAATCCGCAAGGATATCCTCTTCTCTGTACAAGAAGGTTCCCTCACGAAATGCGAAGGATTCCGATTTTACCCAGACTGGTTGGAAAATCAAGCATGAACCATGTGGAATAATCCCCCACTGTTCCACCTGCCATTTCTGATTTTCCGGTTGTTTTCTGTGTTTGAGAATCCATTGTCCCATTTTGGGGATTGCACAGCACTGAAGGAACACACGATTTCTAAATATTTCGTACAAAATGGATGACGACTTGCTAATCTTCAATTTGTGTGGATTCTGATGCTCTCCCGCCGCATTTAGAATATCCGGCGCTAAAATGGCATCCTCCGGATTTGCCTTCGTCAGTGCGTCCAGTTCCTTAAAAAAGTACAAATCCTGAATATAGAGATCACTGTTGATTACAAGAATCTGATCCGCATGGAACCGTTCTCTTGCCACCCGATATCCCACATTGTTGCCAGCGGAAAAGCCAAGATTCTCTGCATTTCGGATCACTGTAATATTGGGAATCGATGTATACATCTCCCGCAGAACTTCCCCAGAGTCGTTTGGAGAACCATTATCTACGATAATCACCCTGAGCGTCGAAAACTCCGGTGATTTTCGCAGACAGGACAAGCATTTCGTGGTCACATTCACGTTCATGTAGTGCAGTATTACGATTGCGGTCATTTTTTCTCCCAATTTGCTTTTTACTGAAATGTGTTATTTATATATTCGTCGATAGAATCCAGAATGGCCTGGGTATGGCTCACATAGGGCCGGAAGGTCTGTGCCTTCGCCTGGGCAATCATTTGGCTCAGTTCACCGCAGTCCTCGCACCGCAGAATCATATTCAGTCCCAGGAACTGTCCGGTAATCTGCTCCTGATGATCGTCCACATGCTCGCCGTATTTCGCCAGTCTCGGCACGGCAATCACCTTTTTTCCCGCCTTCAGGGCTCCCACGATGGCACCGGTGCCTCCGTGGGCGATCACCACATCCGCCTTGGCAACCCAGGCATCCATGTCCTCCCGATCCAGGAAGGGCACCCACGCATAATGCACCGGCTTGTAGTCACTCCAGCCGGTCTGGGCGAACACGCTCTCCGTTATTTCGCCGCTTTCTATCTGCCGGTCGATGGCCTGGAGCAGTCGGTTGAATTGAAATTTCTGGGAACCCAGGGTAACAAAAATCATAGCGCCGCTCCTTAGTAAATGCCGCCCAGATAGATGGCGTCCGGATAGAATTCCAGCATTGGCTCCCACTGGACATAGAACCGGTCGGCAAACCGATGCAGAAAGGACCCGGTCATGGTGGGAGAGGAAATCTTGGCGAAGGATTCAATGTAAATAAGCTTCTTCCCCGCCAGCTTACAGATCAGGCACATGGGAATCACCGCCAGAACGCCGGTGGTAATCACCACATCCGGCTTTTCCTTCCAGAAAACCCACAGGCTTCTGAAGGCGTTCCCCAGCTGCCACAGGTAAGAAATCGGCTCCATCCGATTTACCTGGTGCAGATAGTAGGTTTTCTGCCCAGGGATTTCCGCCCGATAGGCGGTTTTTTCCGTCATCACAAAGCTGGGATATTTCTCCATCAGTGGCCGCATCATCCGAATCTGCTCGAAATGTCCTCCGGAGGAGGCCATGAAGCAGAGCTTCGGCGGTTTATGTGCTTGTTTCATGTGCTTTCCTCCCTGTTCACCTTCGCCAAGCGGATATGGCATTTCCAGAATCATATTATTATACCGCCATTTTGTGCACGCGTCAATTCTTTTCTGGACTCTTTGCCGTGACGGCATAGGGGCTATGATACATAGCTTTCAGATTTTCCACCGAATGGCGAATCTCCCTAAAATTATACCCCAGAGCCAAAAAGAATACAAGTGTACTTCTCGGGTCAGGGCTTTTCATTTTCCGTTTTTTGTGATATACTGAGGAAAATTCAGTGAAAAAGAGGGCAAAACTATGAAAGCACAGCGGAATTTTCCCCGGCTCATCATCACCGCCAAGGGCACCCGATGGGTGGAGCAGGGACACCCCTGGATTTACGAGGGGGAGGTCATCCGTCAGGAGGGTGACTGTGAAAACGGCGGTCTTATGGACGCGGTCAGCGAAAAGGGCAAATATCTGGGCACGGGATTTTTTAGCAAATACAGTAAAATTCGCCTGCGGCTGCTGTCCCGGAACGCCAACGACCGGTTTGACGCCGCCTTCTGGCAGCGGCGGCTCCAGTACGCCTGGGACTATCGGAAAACCGTCATGCAGGACGATATCTCCTGCTGCCGGATCATTTTCGGCGAGGCCGACGGCTTTCCCGGGCTGACGGTAGACCGGTTTTCCGACCTGCTCGTCACCCAGACCCTTTCCATTGGCATGGAGCGGGTGAAGGACATCATTTTCCCGGCCCTTGTGGAGCTTCTCCGGCAGGACGGTCAGGAAATCCGGGGGATTTTTGAGCGGAATGACGTTGCCATCCGGGAGCTGGAGGAGCATTACGGCGTGCGGCTGTTTGAGCGCACCGGGCGCGCGATCTCTCCCACCCAGGCGGCAGGTGCGCTCTATGGCTATGCCAGCCACATTGTCTCGCTCTTTGACGATATGGAAAAGCAGATGCGCAACTGGGATACGCTCGGGGTTTTGCGTCTGGGCGCCAGCGTCACCATCGGCACGCACATCCTGCCGGACCTCATCCGCCGCTATCAGGCGCGCGTGCCGCAGCTGCGCATCGAGGCGCTCGTAGAACAGTCAAGCGGCATCGAGCGAAAGCTTCTGGATAACGAGATTGACATCGGTCTCATTGAAACGCAGCCCGAGCAGCCGGAACTGCTTGCAATCCCATTTCTGCGCGACGAGCTGTGCGCGATTGTGCCGCTCGGCTCTGCATTGGCGCAAAAGACTTCCGTCACGCTGCGCGAGCTTTCCGAGTACCCCTTTCTCATGCGCGAGCCGGGAAGCGCCGTGCGCCAGATTTTAGATGCGAGCTTTTCGCTGCTGCAGATTACCGTGCACCCCGTCTGGCAGAGCGCCAGCACGCAGGCGATTGTCAGCGCTGTGGCAGAGGGATTGGGCGTCGCGGTTCTGCCGCGGATGCTGGTCGAGCGCGACGCGAAAGAGGAGATTGTGCGGATGCTTCCGATCGACAAGCCGCTGGTTCGGGAACTGAACATCGTCTATCACAGGCGGAAGTTTCTGACGCGCAACATGCAGGACTTTATCGCGCTCTGCCGCGAACCGCTGGAAAAGACGGAAGAGTCTTGGGACGCCATCCGGCGCAGGAGGGAAGAGCATGAAGCAGTATAACGTGATGCTCAAGCCTGCGTCTTCGCTTTGCAACCTCCGGTGCAGATACTGCTTTTACTGCGATGTGGCAGATCTGCGCGAGGTGCGCTCGTTCGGCATCATGACGGACGAGACCATGCAGAATGTTCTGCAGAGCCTGGAACGAAGCCTTTCGCCGGGAGATCAGATTGCGGTCATCTCTCAGGGCGGCGAGCCGATGCTGGCAGGGTTGGATTTTTTCCGGCGCTTTGCAGCCCGGACGGACGGCTGGGACCCAGGCATTTCGGTTTCCTTCGCGCTGCAGACGAACGGCATGCTGTTAGACCACGACTGGTGCGCGTTTTGAAAGAGCGCCGCGTTCTGGTGGGGCTGTCGTATGATATGCTCGAAGACCTGCACGACGGCGCACGTGTCGACGCAT
>OLPV01002688.1_pt1 | contig 11412 bp, 9 predicted proteins | sample 1671961 | NCBI WGS metagenome assembly OLPV01 (sample SAMEA3136630, study PRJEB25190) | human gut metagenome | biome: human gut; feature: human-associated habitat; material: faeces | place: Austria | collected 2013
TGGCGTTAAACAAATACGAGGTCGATGAGGCCAACGCTCATATCGAGCTTGTCGAGGATCCCTCTGACGAGGAATTCGACAAGCTTGTCATGGTGTGTCCGGCGGCCCTGTACAAGCGAGAGCCCGACGGAACGACAAGCTTCGATTATGCGGGTTGCCTCGAGTGCGGCACATGTCGCATCGCCTGTGGGGACACCATAATCGCTCGGTGGGAGAACCCTCAGCCCACCATGGGAGTGGAATACCGTTTCGGTTAAGTCTTTCTTTAGGGGAGAAAAGGGGCGACGTGAACATGCGGAACACCACTAAAGGTTGGCTGTGCGTTTCGGGAGGCATGATAAACCTCTCCCTCTCGTACTTTTCCTATACGCTCGTTATTCTGTTTCTCCCCCTGTTGGCGGAGCAGCTTGGCTGCTCGCTTGCGCAGGCGTCTCTGATTTTTACTACGTCAGCGATTGCCAGCATGGTAGCGAGTATGTTCTTGGGGCCTATTGTGGCGGACCACAACCCTAAAGGTGTGTATCTCTTCGGTGCCGCCGGTACGGCGGTAATGTTTCTGGCGATAGCTTACGCTCCTGCCCTTGAATGGGTGCTAGCTGCGTCCATTCTGTTTGGCGTGGCCAATAAGTGCAATGGTACGCTCTCGTACCAGGTGTTGGCTACGGAGTGGTTTCGGGTGGGCAGAGGTACCGTTGCCACGATGGCCACGGTAGTGTCGGGGCTCTCGAACACTCTTCTAAGTCCGGTTGCTGGAGCTGCGGTTATGCACTTGGGGCTGAGACAAGCTGCTTTGGCGGCGGCAATGCTGCTTCTCGTGCTGACGGCGGTTGTCACGATGCTTATGATTTGCCGGGGGCCGTCATATTACGGCATGGAGCCGATCGACTTCAATTTCGTCATGGGGAAAACGAGGAAAAGGGAGCGACTGCAGAGGGTTGCGGCGTCTTACGAATTCGCCATGCCCACTTCGCGTCTTCTGAGGATCCCGCTTGTGTGGGCGCTTCTCCTCTGCCCGATGCTGATGCTTATGGCCGAGCGATTCTTCTACACCAACGAAGCGGCGATTTATGCCAGCATGGGGTTTGATGTGGCCCAAGCGTCCATCATGCTTTCGGTGGTCTATATCGGGTCGATGATCGTGGTCCCGCTATTCGGCTTTCTCAGCGATCGCTTTGGGCCGAAGAGAATATTGCTGACCTATTGCCTCATCGGGGCCGTAAACATGTTCCTCTTTCCTCTTTGGTGCCAAACAGGATTTGTTGGAGGCGCGATTCTTGCCTTCTTCTACAACGTGGGCACGGTAGGCCTCTATTTCGGCTCGGTGGTCACTACGCCCTTGTTCGGTCTGGAGAAAAGCCCAGTGCTTATCGGGTGGACCCAGGTGGTCACCTCGGCGGGCTCTGCCATTTCTCCCCCGCTGGCCGCTGCCATGTATGAGTGGTCGGGCTCCTATGTGCTTCCTTTGGCCGTGGCCGGTCTGTGCTATCTGGCGGCATTCGCCATCGCGTTCTTCTGCTTGAGCAAGAAAAGCCAAGATTACTTGGAGAAACTCGACGAACCTTATAAAAGGGATGAACTATGCAGCGAACTGAAATAGTAAGGCAAGATGACAAGAACATCATAGACCCCTTTTTGCGCCATACGAAATCGGGGCCGACCGATGTTGCGATTATCGACGGCGCTGAAGTGCTGACATACCAAGAGCTGTGGCGCTTGTCGAAATACGTTGTCCATTCGTTATGGGACTTCGGTATACGGAAGGGCGATCGAGTTGCGTATTTCCTGCCTAATGGCGTTGACCTCATCGTGCTGTATCTGGCCATTCAGGCCATGGGCGCCGTTGCGGTGCCCGTCAATTATCGTTTTACATCCGAAGAGGTAGGCTGTTTGGTCAACGCTTCGGATGCTGAGGCTCTGATCTATGCGCCAGAACACCAAAGCGTCGCCATTGATGCCCGCAAGGGCTTCGATCATGCGGTGCAGATACTCAGCAGCCAGTTTATTCGCGATGCGTTATCTGACATGCGCCAGGGAGGTCAGTCGGATTCCGCCAAGGATTTCGAGGTGTTCCAAGAGGGCGGCCCATCCCGGATTCAATTTACCGGGGGCAGCACGGGAGCGCCCAAGGGCGCCGCTCGTACCCATGCAGCGGATCTCGTCGAGATCCGCGATATCTTAGAGACCATAGGGCTTGAGGATGTCGAGCATCCCGTTGCTCTTGTTCAGGCGCCAATGGAGCATCATGGGGGGCACAGCTGGCTGCTTTCCTGTCTGAGTGCTGGCGCTGCCGTGGTGGTCGCCTCCAAGTTCGATGCCGAGGAGATACTCGGCAAAATCGAGCGATACGCCGTGACCCATATCATCTTGCTGCCCCCCAGCGTATACTGTCGTCTCTCACGCGAGGCCGCGCCCGGCGCTCGCGACCTGTCTTCGGTGCGTATTGTGCAGAGCGCCGCCGGCGCCATGACCCCCTCCATAGTGGAGGGGATATTCCAGCTGTTTCCTGCCTGCGAGATCAACTATGGTTGGGGACAAAGCGAGAGCGGCGTCGGCACTTCGATGCGATTGTCGAGGGAGGAATACGCTTCAGGCACGCCAAAAATCCATTCGGTGGGAGTGCCGATGAGATCTTTAGAAATGATGTTGCTCGATGAGAAGGGGGGAGCCTCCGATTGCGGCGAGGCCGTGGTGCGAACGCCGGCCATGATGGAGGGGTATTACGAACGGCCGGACCTTACGAGGGAAGTACTGCAAGACGGCTGGTTGAGGACAGGCGATGTCTTTGCCCGCGACGAACAGGGCCTGTACTACTTTAAGGCTCGGGTGAAGGACGTGATAAAAACAGGAGGAGAGAACGTCTACGCAAGCGAGGTGCAGGCGGTTATCCTGAGCCACCCCGAAGTGCAGGACTGCGTCGTGAAAGGTGTTCCTGATCTGGTATGGGGGGAGGCAGTGGCCGCCATCGTGCAACCGATGAAGGGAAGCGCTCTGTCGCCGAAAGCGATACAGGACTTTTGCAAAAGACACTTGGCGAGCTACAAAAAGCCGCAGAAGATAGGCCTGGTAGACGATCTGGGGAGAGACGAGTCGGGGAAAGTGGGCGCCGATCGGATGAACGAGCTTTTCTCTTTGGCGGAAAGCTGAGCACGCCTAGCGCGGTAGGATTCCACGTTCGCGGGCGTTCTCTACGGCCTCAACCCGCGAATGCGCATCCAATTTCTGAAGGGTGTTTCGGATGTGCGTTCTCACCGTGTGAACGGAAATATACAGCTGCTGGCTGATGGTCTCCGTGGTACTGCCACGCGCGATCATTTCGAGTATTTCGACTTCTCGTTCGCTGAGAACCGGCAACGCTTCGTCAGTGTCGGCTTTGGAGCGCTTGGGCCGGCACTCAAGGGCATGAATGAGGGATTGGGCGTAGGCGGGGTGCACGTCTTGGGCGACGGCAAGCTCGAGAAGCGGTTTGAGGATGTCGCCCGCAGCGATCACGCTCCGTACAATCTGCTCCTTTTCGGCCAGGGCGAGACTATACTCGATAGACCGGAGTGCCTGCTCGCGCTGTCCCAGCTTGAAATATATGCAGCCGAGAAGCGCCCGTGCGCTTAGACACCATATCGCAGCACTGTTGGCATCGAAGAGCACCAAGCTGCGCTCCAGCTGCCGCTTCGCCATGTTCATGATGTCTTGACGGTTTGCGTCTTCAAGGGCGAATGCCAGCAGTGTTCGTTGGGCTATTATGAAGCTCATAAAGCTTGTGGTTCCCTGGAACGGGGTTTCGACGATCGATCCTTGCGGGTAGAGAACCTTTGCAGCTTCCGAGTGGTCTCCCTGCTCCAGAAGCACCTTTGCTTTTACCCCCTGGATGTAGGCGCTCCAGTTGCGCTCCGGGCGAGGTGCGGCATATTGCTCGGCCTCGTTGAGAAGCATGAGCGACGTGTCGATGTCGCTGCGCGCCGCTGCAACTTCGGCCAAACCGATATAGGCGAATGGCAAGTACTTGCCCTTTTGCGCGTTCGGAGACGGATAGAGCGCGGTGTTGAAATGGACTTCCGCCTCGTTCAGGTGGTTTCGTTCAAAGGCTATGAATCCGAGAATTGCCCGGGCGAGTCGCCGCTCGGCGTCAAGGGCATTGCTTTGCAGCTCCAGAAGGGCCAGACTGCGCTCCTCTGCCTCGATGAGCGAGCCTTGCAGGAGTAGGACCTCGATGTGCTGGGTCTCTGCAATGGCGGCGTGGCGATTGTCGTGGGCCTTGACGAATTCCGACCGTGCCTCGGCGGCACATTGGGCGGAAGAGCCGGCATCCCCGTTAAGGTAAAACCCAAAACTCTGAGACAAGAGGGCCGATCCTCTGAACCAATTGAGGTCGGTCGGAAGATTGTCGAGAGCATGCTTGCCCTCGTCTATAGCCAGGTCGGCTGATCCGCGATAGCGATAGACCAAGCTTCGTATGGCATGGGCTCTGCCAAGGGCCGGTTTGTCATCGCGGGCGAGAAAGGCCTGCTCGGCAAGGCGCAGCGGACGCTCTATATGGTCGAGGTCCTTAGAATAATAGCTTGAGAATGCCGCCGAAAGGCAGAGATCCGGCTCCTGTGCCAAGACCGAATCCGGCCAACTGAGGAATTCTCGATACCAGGTGAGGCGAGTCTTTTGAGGGCTGATGGACGGAGCGCTCTCAAGAGCATGGGAGTGGTAGCGATCGAGCAGAAGCCATCCGGCCGTCGTGTCTCCCGAGGCCATATGGTACTCAGCTGCCAAGAGGAGTTCTCCGCGCTTTTGATACCACGCGGCCGCTTTTTGCCAAAGGTCCTTCTCGTGGGCGAGGTCGCTGGTGCGACTGAACTAATCTCTGAGGAAAGCACGCAGGAGTTTTGGGTAGGCGAAGGTTGTACCCTGGTCATCCACGGGGGAGATCAGCCCACGATCCTTAAGCCAAACGATGTATTCGCCAGAATCATCAGTAGAGCGTACGGTGTCGCACAGGGGGGCGGAAAATTCGTTCAGAATGCACGTATCGAGCATAAAGGTGCGAATGCGTGAGGGCAAGGTATCGTAGATGGCGTCATTGAGCCATTCTGTGATGCGGCGATCGCGGGCGCCGATGTTGGAGACGAAGTCGTCGCGATCTTCCGGATCGATGCGTTTTATTTGCAGAAGGGCCAGATGGAGCGCCGCTGGCCATCCGCCCGTGAGATCCATGAGGCGCTCCACGGATGTCTCTTTGAGATCAATCAGATTCTCCCGGAGGAGGAGGCGCAAGTCTCCTCGCGTGAAAGCAAGGTCTAGGGCTGAAATCTCGAAAAGCTGGCTATGGGCTCGAAAAGAAGACAAGGGGAACGGAGGCGTAGATTCGCTCGAAATAATAAGGTGCAATGAAGGGGGAGCCCATCGAATGAGGGCAATAACAGCCTCATGCACCTCGGGATTGGATACGAGATGATAGTCGTTGAGTATGAGGACGTGGTCTCCAGTTATATGGGAGACCTGCTCAAGCGTCCAGGCCAGGTCAAGCGACGAAGCGCCTGGGGGAGGGTCTGATTGATAATCCTGCTTCGACAGCATAGCCAAAAGAGACGAGGCAAGCTTCTGGTAGAACATGGCCACTTCGTTGTCGGACTCGTCGACTTGGAGCCACGAGACGTGCTTGTCGGTATGGTTGGCCCAGCTTGTCAGCAGCGTTCCCTTTCCCCACCCCGACGATGCGACGCAGAGCGTGAGAGGGTATTTCGTTCCTTCGTTTAGCAGTCTTAGCAGTCTGTGACGCGGCACGATGCTTTTTGACTCAAGGGATGTTGGAGGACAACCTCCTATGTTGATAACACTCAAAGTGCTCTCCTCGCGCGACGGTGCAAGCCACCAGCTTGGTTAGTGATGATATCACGAGAACCTAGGGGAGTAGCGCAAATACCTCAAGCGATACCTCATTTGTGCGGTGACCCGACGATCGTCCATTCCTATGATCGAACAGCGAGTTGAATTCGCTCGGCAGCGCATCTGCCGAAGTATCGAGGGCTTTGATCGAAGGGGCGGATATGGCTAAGTCGGAGGAAATACCCGATTTTGGTCTCCTTCACGGTGTGAAGGTGCTTAGCACGGGCACGGTGGCGGCCGAGCCCTATGCCGCCACGCTGATGGCCGAGCACGGGGCCGATGTCGTCCAGGTTGAGAATGCGCGCAGCCCTGAGGGGATGCGGAAAAACGTCGCTTTGGAATGGGCGCAGGATGCACGGTGCAAGCGCACCATTGCTCTTGACATCCCATCGAAAGAGGGGCGGGGTGTCTTCCTTGATCTCATCCAATGGGCAGATATCTGGCTGGAGTCCTCCAAGGGGGGAACCTATAAGAAATGGGGATTCGACGACGAGTTTCTTTTGGAGCTCAACCCTGATCTCGTTATTGTGCATGTCTCGGGCTATGGGGAGATGGGAGAGCCCGACTACGTGCGTCGCCCGAGTTATGACCCGATAGCCCAGGCCTTCAGCGGGTTTATGTACATCAATAGTCCTAGAGGTACGAAGCCCATGGCGGTTTTCCCGGGCATCGGCGATTTCATTACGGCGCTTTTTGCACTCTGGTCATCGCTGGCGGCTCTCCTGCGCGCCCGCGAGACCGGTGAGGGGGATGTTATCGACTTGTCCCAGTACGAGGCGATCTTGCGCGTTTCGGCTCAGTATCCGGCCGAGTATTTCACCAAGGGCAATCAGCTGGTCAGAAATCCGGATATTGACGGAGATGTGGGCGGTCTCGGGGTCTATGAGTGTAGGGACGGCCGGTATGTGTACGTCGCCCTGAATCCCTCTGCCTTGAAAAGCGACGGGCTTGCGCTTTTGGGATTGACGGGAGATCCCGATTTTGATCGGCAGGACGCAATCGTTGCCGGGACGGCCCGGGATGAGAAGTCGAAAAGAGCGATCGAGGACTACTGTTTGTCCCATACGGCAAGCGAGGTCGATCGTGACTTCAACAAGGTCAATATCGGCTGCTGCAAGATCATGGACTACTCGGAACTGGGAGACAATCCGCACTGCCTGAAGCGGGAAAGCATCGTCGAATGGTTCGATGACGCTTCGGGACAGATGGTGCGGGGAGTGGGCATTGTGCCCCGAGTGGAGCGAAGGCCCGGCCACGTTTGGCGCGGCGCCCCCCGCTTGGGCCAGGACAACGAGGATATCTTGGAGGAGTTGGGCTACTCCTCTGCGGATATAGAAAAGCTATACGCCGAGGGCGTCATTGTGCGCGACTAGTTGGTTGTACGCGAGGCGCCCATTTCCATAATCGTCTCGCTGCAAAGCTAGTGCCCGTTTTCGGAAGGAGATGCTAAACGCGCAATTGTTCATAGATGTATTGAAAGGAGGAAGCATGATTGAGATTCCCGAAAGTGTGGAGACATGGGAAGAAACCGAGAAGACCATCGGGGAGACCCTGCCTGTGATTTACGGGGCAGACGCGGCGACCCTTGGATGGATTCGCCAATGGAATGAGGTGATCGAAGCTGATCGTCCTCTCTATTATGACGAAGAGTTGGCGCAGCGGCTGGGATACAAGACCATCCCGGCACCTGCCGGCATGGCCATGGCGGTGGGTACGGCCTCATGGTGGGAGCCCGGGGTGGAAGAGGGTCGCGTCGGGCCGCTGTATCCCCTCGCAATGCCCATGCTCGTTCCCACTCCTCGGCACTCGCTTGGCTTTGCGACAGACACCGAAGTAGAGTTTCTGCGTCCCCTCTATCCGGGGGACACTCTTCGCCAAGTCGGGCGGTTGGTGAGCGTGACCCGAAAGCGTCTTAAGATTGGCGACGGCGCTTTCTTCACTGTGGAAATTGAGTTTATCAACCAGAACGATGAGACCGTGGCCGTTCAGCGCGTTACGACCTGGTCGGGCAACCCTGTTGAGGAGGGCGAGTAACTATGGCGAAGTGGGATGAGCAATTGACCTTTGAGGAGGTCAGCGAGGGAGACGAACTCCCCGAGCTGGTTCTTCCCCTCACGGTGCAGCGTCTTGTGATGGAGGCCGCAGCGAATCGCGACTTTGTGCCGTTGCATCATGATGATGCCGCGGCTCAGAGGACGGGAGCGCCGGCCATGTTCGCCAACACGTGGTACTACATGGCTCTCAGCGAGAGGCATTTGCGCGAGTGGGTTGGACTTGAAGGCGAGATTCTCAAGATCGGGCCGTTCCGCATGGGCAAATTCGCTTGTCCGGGCGTTGACTTGCATTGCGGTGCGCGCGTTGTGGAGAAAAGGGAGGAAAACGGAAAGAACGTCGTCGAGCTTGATATTTGGCAAGACGACGGCACCGATAAAAACATGTGGGGCAAAGCGTTGGTCGCCTTGCCTGCAAAGCAATCGTAATCAGGGGAAAGGTACGATTCAACTATGTCGAATACAGTAAAAGGGTGGCTTTGCGCCATAGCGGGCATGGTGACCATGGGCGTGTCCCATCTGTGTTACTCGATCATCATCATCTTGATGGCATCGATGGTTGCCGCCGTCGGGTGCTCTGCGGCAGAAGGTGCGCTCATCATTACCGCTATTGGCTCTTTGGTAGCATCGGTTTTCATCGGGCCCTTGCTTAAGGTGCTCAAGACGAAATATGTTTACGTCATCGGCGGAATCTTGCAGGGCGCTCTGCTGGTGACCATGGGGTATTCCACCAACCTGATGCTTGTTTACGTCATGGCGTTCTTGTTTGGCGTTGGCAACAAGTTCTGCGGCGCGATGACCCATCAGATCAACGTTACCAACTGGTTTGCCTCTGGGCGCGGAACTATCTCTTCGATGGGCACTCTCGTTTCCGGACTGCTCAATGCGGTGATGGCGACGGTTACCGGCGTGCTCAGCTCGATGTTCGGATATCAGACCTATTCGCTCATTGCGGGCTTCGTGCTGGCTGGCATCATCGTGGTGCTTGGCCTGCTGTTTGTTTGCGACGCTCCCGAAAAGTACGGCATGCAGCAGATTGTGCTGAAGGAGAAGGAGGGCAAGAAGACTCGGACGATTGGAGCCGATTCGAAAGTGTACGAGACGGCCATGCCGATGTCGAAACTGCTGCGCCAGCCTCTTTTGTGGGTTGTTCTGGTATGCCCTTTCCTCATGCAGTTCGCTTGCACGACCTACTACAGCAATCAGTCGCTCGTGCTGGGTTCCATGGGTCTGGATGTGATGCAGATCTCTTATTGCGTGTCCATCGTAAGTCTTTCCCAGATGATTTTGGTGCCGCTGTTTGGTGTGCTGTCCGATGTCATCAGTGCCCGTAAGACTCTCATTATCTACTGCGTTGTGGCCGCAGCTAACATGTTCCTGTTTGGTGTGACATCTCAGATGGGTCTTATCGGCGGCATGATTCTGGCCTTCTTCTACAACGCTGGCATGGTCAATCTGTACTTCGGTGCTGTCGTTGCCACGCCGCTCTTCGGCGTGAACAAGTCCGCCACCATCACCGGTTGGTGCAATGCCTCCGTGTCCGTGGCGGCCATGATCGCTCCGGTGTTTGCGGCGGGGCTGTACGGGGCAACGGACTCTTTCGTTTTGCCGCTGGCCATTGCTGGCTGCTGCTTCACGGTGGTCGTCATTCTTGCCGCCATCGGTATGAGCAGCAAAGCGCGCAAGCATTTGGAGGCAGCCGATAAGCCCTACAAAGAGGCTGAGGCGATTGCAGGGGCGGTTGCTGCTTAGAAGCATTGCCCTATCCGTTCAATTAAAGGAGAGAAAATGGCAAAAGCAAATGATGTACCTCAGTTCGGCCTGCTCAATGGTCTCAAAGTTCTCAGCTGTGGGCAAGTGACCGCAGAGCCCCACGCGACGTCTCTGATGGCGGAGCACGGAGCGGATGTCATTCATGTCGAGAACTGCAAGTCACCCGAGATGACGCGTGGCTTTGCAATCTCATTCGCTCAGGAGAACCGCAATAAGCGAAATCTCGCTATGAACGTTCCCGAGTCAAAGGATGTATTCGACAAATTGCTTCAGTGGGCCGACGTGTGGATCGAGTCCTCGAAGCCCGGCATGTATGACAAGTGGGGCTACACCGACGAACATGTGCTCGAGCTGAACCCGAAGTTGGTGGTTGTTCACGTTTCCGGTTACGGTCATTTCGGTGATCCGGATTACGTGCCGCGTCCCAGCATGGACGTGATCGGTCAGGCGTTTTCGGGCCTTATGGCGTTGAACGGCGAGAAAGAGCCGTCGGCTCCTCTGGTGAGCAAGCCCGGCATCTGCGACTATCTTACAGGTCTCTATGCGATGTGGGCGGCGCTCATGGGCGTCTACCATGCCCAGAAGACGGGCGAGGGCGATGTGATCGACGTCTCGCAATACGAGTCCTGCCTGAGAGTGCAGGGCTATGGGCCCCTTATGTACACAACGACGGGCGAGCAGTTGAAGCGCACGGGCAACAAAGAGGCCACCTATGCCGGCATCGATGTATTCGAGTGCAAGGACGGCAACTACTGCGTCGTTCAGGTGTCCGGTCGTCCGGCGGCAAAAGCCATTGCCGCGTTGCTCGGTCTTGACGACGAGGAGCACTTCATTGAGGGTCGTCCGACGTTGAATGGTACGCCGCAAGGAGAACGCCTCGATGGGGCTATCAAGGCGTTCTGCCTTGAGCGCACGCCCGATGAGGTTGAGACGCAGCTGAAGGCTATCGGCGTCGCATGTGCGCCCATCAACAACTACGAGATGCTCATGAGCAATCCCCATGTGATCGCGCGCAACGACTTTGTCGAGTGGTACGACGAGGCGAGCGAGCAGACACTGAAGGGCGTGGCCGTGCTGCCCCCCGTGAAGAACAATCCTGGCCAGATTTGGCGTGGCGCTCCGAAACTGGGCCAAGACAATGAGGACATTCTGGAAGAGCTCGGATACTCGAACGAAGAGATCGAGGCAATGTATGCCGAGGGAAAGATTGGAAAGGCGGAGTAATTACATGGATTTTTCGTTCACTGAAGAGCAGGAGCTGTTGGCCGAGAACTTGGTGGAGTTCATGGATCGAGAGTATCCTGAAAGCCTTATTAAGGAATGCGATGAGCAGAAGATATTCCCTGTAGAGGCGAATAAGAAGTTCTATGAGGCGGGATTCGGAGCCATCGGCGTTCCGGAGGAGCAGCTGCGTGAAGCGGCCCGCAGCGCTGTCTGCAAGATCAATATTGATTCCGACCTGCGCCTGGTCATGACGGGCAGCATCCGGGAGCACTTCACCCAGTTCCCGGCCCACTTTGACCCGCGGGAGTACCTCAAGCCCGCCCGCGCCAATATCAAGGAGCTGGTCCGTCACAAGCTGGTGGACGTCTTGGGCTGCGCCGGGAAGGCATGAGTTAGTCCAGAAAAAACGAAAAATCGCCAGACCTCGAACAGAGGGCTGGCGATTTTTGAAGTTTAACCTGGCGGCAGCTTTTTCATATGCTGCAGCAAAAATTGG
>OLPV01002695.1_pt1 | contig 11383 bp, 12 predicted proteins | sample 1671961 | NCBI WGS metagenome assembly OLPV01 (sample SAMEA3136630, study PRJEB25190) | human gut metagenome | biome: human gut; feature: human-associated habitat; material: faeces | place: Austria | collected 2013
ATACCCCGATAATCAGTCTGTCCGGTAATCCATTTGGCGTGGTGGTATCCGTGGATCTGCTGATTCGCCCAATGCTCCAGAAGATGATGCAGGATGAAGCATTAAAGACCAGAAGAAAAAAATGTGTGTTAAACAATGAATTCATAAAAGAAGTACGGGGACGCAGATATATCCGTGCCGTTACAGATGGAGAGTCTGTGACCATACCGACAGGATTGCACTCCAATGGTGTGCTGGCTACTATGGCAGGCTGCAACTGCCTGATTGAGATGCAGGGTGGAAAGCCGGGAACCAAAGTGGGAGAACTTGCAGAAATAATATTGTTGTAAAAATTGCAGACAAATTCTGCGAAAGAAAACAGAAATGTTTCAGGTTATTGACAGAAGAACAGGTAGTAATTATATGGAGAAAGAAGAAAACAAAAAGCAGTTTATTTTGGCGGTCAGCGGTGTGAAAAATTCAGGGAAGACGACATTGATTACAAAGCTCCTGCCGGAACTGAAAAAGCGCGGACTTCAGGTGGCTGTGATCAAGCATGACGGCCATGACTTTGAAGCTGATGTACCGGGTACTGACAGCTGGAAGTATGCGCAGGTCGGGGCTGACGGAACCTGTGTGTTTTCTACGAAAAAGTATATGGTGGTCAAATATGCACCGGCGCCGTCTGTGGAAGAACTGGTTGGTGTATTTCCAGAAGCGGATGTGATTTTGCTGGAAGGGTTTAAGTATTCAGAATATCCCAAGATCGAAGTGATTCGAAAAGGCAATTCTTCAGAATCAGTATGTGATCCAAAGTACTTACTGGGAATTGCGACAGATCTGACGAAGGAAGAATTGGACGTGAACGGGGAAACGCTGGATATTCCACTTTTTGGATTGGAAGAGACGGAGCGTCTTACAGACTATTTTCTCAGTAAAATGGTGATAGATAGTAAATAACAGAAAAACATAGAACTGCCGGAAAATAGCAGAAAATACGCAGGATAATCCGGACAGCTAAGACGACACAGGATAAGAAAGGAGTAACCGAAATCATGAATGTGGGGGCAGTGATTGTGGCAGCCCAGGATTTGGCACAGGACAAAACAGGAAATGAAGAACTGGAGACCTTTCTTCCCATGCTTCCGGTGGAAGGCACCACAGTAATCAAGCGGGAGATCTATACCTTACGGAAAGCCGGGATATCACCGATCATCGTGGTGGGCGGATATCAGGCTTCGGTTCTGAAAAATCATATCAGCCATAACGGTGTGATTTTTCTGGAGGATCCAGAGTATGTCTGTCATGACTGGCTGTCGTCTGCCAGAATTGGGATGGAAGCAGCTGCAGAACGATGTGATAAAGTGATACTGCTTCCGGTGGAATGCCCGGCATTTAAGGTAGAAACGCTGGAATTACTGACGGAATGTGAGAGTGATACCTGTCTGTATTATGATGGAGAGCCAGGGAAACTACAGCTTAGAATCAGCAGTCATCTCAAAAGAGATAAAATATCGGAAGAGATATATGAAGATTTGAAATCAGAAGATGGAAGAGATCTGATGCACAGAAAACGAAATATGAAAAATCTGGACACAGATGACTCCGGTATCTTATATGATATTTCCAGACCGGAGCATATCGAAAAGGTGCGAGCCTATATCCGCCAGATACGGGATGCAAAAGCCTTAAGCCTGAAGACCAAAATTGTATTATCCAAGGGTGAAGATTTCTTTGGACCTGGAATCTTTCATCTGCTTCAATACGTGGATGAGACAGGTTCCATACAGGCAGCAGCCAAGAAAATGGGAATGTCGTATTCTAAGTGCTGGAAGTTGTTGAACCGGGCAGAAGAACAGATGGGATTTCCTTTTCTGAACCGTTACAATGGTGGAAAAAATGGTGGAAATTCTACGATTACCGAAGAAGGAAGAGAATTCATGAACCGCTATCATGCCATGCTGGAAGACATGAAGCGGATCAGCCAGAACTTTTTTGACATTTATTTTCAGGATTATCAGTAATTATATATATAAAAACAGATCCCTGTTTGTCAGAACATTGACAAAACTGACATGCAGGGATATAATTTTACTAGCGAGTATTTTTTAAAAAAATAACGTGTGGGAGGAACTGAACATGAATACTTGGAAAAAAGCCGGAGCATTACTTTTAACTGGAGTAATGGCTTCTGGAATGTGTATGGGAGTTTCCGCTGAAGATCAGACAGACGTTGTTGTATTCGCAGCAGCATCTATGACAGAGACTCTGACAGAGATTCAGGAAATGTATAAAGAGGTGGAACCAAATGTCAATCTGGTATTTACTTTTGATTCTTCAGGAACATTAAAGACACAGATCGAAGAAGGTGCAGACTGTGACCTGTTCATCTCAGCAGCACAGAAGCAGATGAATCAGCTGGATATCACAGCAGATCCGTCTGTTAATGAAGATGGGCTCGATTTCATCGATGACACAACCAGAATGGACCTTCTGGAGAATAAAGTCGTTCTGGCGGTACCAGAAGATAATCAGGCAGATATCCAGTCTTTTGAAGATCTGGGAACTGATAAGCTGAACCTGCTTTGCCTTGGTAACGAAGACGTACCGGTAGGTGCTTATTCAGAAGAGATTCTGACCAACCTGGGTATCCTGGATCAGCTGGAAGCTGACAAGAAGATTACCTATGGATCGAACGTAAAGGAAGTTACCACACAGGTCAGCGAAGGCAGCGTTGACGCAGGTATCATCTACGCTACAGATGCTTACTCGGCAGGACTGACAGTCGTAGATCAGGCAGACAGCACACTTTGCAAACAGGTTATCTACCCTGCAGCAGTATTAAAAAATGCAGCACATGCTGATGAAGCGAAGGCGTTCCTGGATTATCTGACTACAGAGACCAGCGCTGAAGTATTCGAATCAGTTGGATTTACCATGGTAAAGGCTGATGACGAAGAAGAGACAGAAGCTGTATCTGAAGCAGAATCTGAGACAGCTGCAGAGACAGAATCTGAAACAGAAGCTTAAGAAAAAGTATGGAGGGAAGAATAGATGGATTGGTTTCCACTGTATAATTCACTTCGTATTGCGGTGATTTCCAGTGTACTGGTATTTTTCTCCGGAATCTTTGCAGCTTACTATATCGCAAAGCTGCATCCGGTGGTGAAAGGTGTGCTGGATGTGATTCTTACCCTTCCAATGGTATTACCACCCACAGTAGTAGGATATTTCATCCTGCTGTTGCTGGGCTCGAAAAGACCATTTGGAATCTGGTTCTATAACACTTTTGGGACCAAACTGGTCATGAACTGGTATTCTGGTATTTTTGCTGCCACCATTGTGGCATTTCCACTGATGTATCGTACCGCACGTGGTGCTTTTGAGAGTTTTGATGAGACCTTAAGCTATTCTGGTCAGACACTAGGTTTATCCAATACATATATTTTCTGGAAAGTACGCATGCCGGCATGCCGTCAGGGAATTATGGCAGGAACCGTTCTTGCCTTTGCAAGGGCACTGGGAGAGTATGGCGCAACCAGTATGGTAGCTGGATATACACCGGGAAAGACGGCAACCATTTCTACTACGGTATATCAGTTGTGGCGAACCAATGACGATTTGCTGGCATTTAAATGGGTGATGGTAAATATAGCTATCTCAGCAGTCGTGCTTCTGGCGGTAAATATGCTGGAAAAGAAAAATACTGCCGGGAAAAGATCGGCGGGATAGGAGCGGACGAAATGAGACTTTATGTAAAAATAAAAAAGGATTTCGGAAGCTTTATTCTGGATACGGAATTTGAAGCAGATAAGGAAGTGCTGGGAATCCTGGGAGAATCCGGCTGCGGAAAAAGTATGACCCTTCGTTGTATTGCTGGTGTGGTGACACCGGATGAAGGACACATTGAACTGGATGGAACCGTCTTTTTTGACAGTGAGAAAAAGATCAATCTGAAGCCTCAGGAGCGTCATGTGGGGCTACTGTTTCAGAATTACGCCTTATTTCCGAATATGAATGTAGTACAGAATCTTCAGGCAGGACTTCGGGGACAGAAGCTGGGAAAGGAAGAACAGCAGAAGCGCATTGCAGAGATGATCGATAAGTTTTATCTTCAGGGACTGGAACGTCACAAGCCGTCACAGTTGTCAGGCGGACAGCAGCAGAGAGCAGCACTTGCCAGAATCCTTCTGACCAGACCGAAGCTGCTCATGCTGGATGAACCTTTTGCAGCATTGGATGAGTTTCTGAGATGGAAACTGGAACTAGAATTGGAAGATGTACTGAAAGAATTCGGTTCTACCACACTTTTTGTATCGCACAATCGGGATGAGATCTATCGGATCTGCGACCGGGTATGTGTAATGAATCAGGGGAAATCCAGTGAACCGGTACCGGTAAAAGAATTGTTTAAGGCACCGATATCAAGAGAAGCAGCGTACCTCTCCGGATGTAAGAACTTCTCAGATGCGACCGTAGCAGAAAAAGGGGAAGTCATGGCGCTGGACTGGGGGATTACATTGAAATGTGATACTGCAGGAAAAGAAGATTCCAACAGCGTTGGCGTGCGCAGTCATTTTATACATCCTGTGAGTGCTGATAAAAAGGACAGTATGTCAAATGTATTTTCCTGCAAAATAAAACGAATCATAGAAGATGTATTTTCTTATATTTTAATTGTGTCACCCAAAGAAGGTGCACAGATCCGTGTGGATGTGTCCAAGGAAGAATGGCTGGAGTATCGGGAACAGATGACTGGAGATGAGATACTCATCGGAATCGAAGAGAAAGATATTATGTTGTTAAAATAAGCAAAAGACTAAATCATAACAGATGGTTTAGTCTTTTTTGCCTATTATTTGATATCCAACTCCGGTGGTTCATCCAGATGTTCAGATACATATTTCCCATTTTTCTTCCGCTGTCGGACACATTCGGTCAGCAAGTACTCGATCTGTCCGTTGACGGAGCGGAAGTCATCTTCTGCCCAGGCAGCGATAGCATCATATAACTTGGCAGAGAGACGTAAGGGAACCTGTTTTTTCTTATTGTCTTTTTCAGCCATTAATACAGACTTCCTGAATTGACTACCGGCTGGGCGTCATGATTTCCGCAGAGAACGACCAGAAGATTCGATACCATGGCTGCCTTACGTTCTTCGTCCAGTTCTACCACGTCTTTTTCACTTAACTGTTCCAGTGCCATTTCAACCATGCCCACGGCACCGTCTACGATCATTTTTCTGGCATCGATAATAGCAGAAGCCTGCTGTCTCTGAAGCATCACGGCTGCGATCTCAGGCGCATAAGCCAGATAAGTAATACGGGCTTCGATGATCTCCAGACCTGCATCGGCGACCTTTTCCTGAATTTCATTACGGATTCGCTCTGCCACAATCTCGCTTGAGCCTCTCAGGCTTCCTTCGTCTGCAATGCCGTCACCGGTGGTGTCTACATCCGGTGCAGTGTCATATGGATAGAGACGGACAATATTACGCAGAGCGCTGTCACATTGAAGCGACAGATATTCCTTGTAGTTATCTACATGGAAAACGGCCTTTGCAGTATCTACCACCCGCCAAGTAACAGCAATGCCGATTTCCACCGGATTTCCCAGACAGTCATTGATCTTCTGACGGGAATTGTTCAGAGTCATAACCTTCAGAGAAATTTTCTTATTACTCAGTGAGGCGTCAGAAGAACTGCTTCCACTTAGAAGTAATGTGGAAAGAGAAAGATTTTTCTGTGCACTGGTATCTACATCCCCACTCTGACTGAGCTTTGTCTTAGAAGCTGGGTTCACACTGACACAGAAGGGATTCACAAAGTAGAATCCAGGCTCTTTCAGGGTGCCAATATACTTTCCGAATAAAGTCAGTACCAGTGCTTCCTGCGGTTTTAAGATACGAAGACCTAAAAACAGGATCCATCCCAGTGCCATCCAAGCACAACAGATTACCAGACCCACAACTGGAAAGACCGGAACGGCACCTTTTGCCAGTGCGATGCCACATCCGATACAGCCACCGATAGCAAGAGCATAGAGAAAGATGGTAAGAATCATTACCAACATGCCATTCTTTTTGGTTGATAAAATTTTTTCTGTCATTGTACGTTCCTCCTTTGGAATCACAAAACTATTTGATATCAGAATGATATCACTATAATATTTACCAGTCAAGGAAAAGTTTGACAGTAAAAAAAGATTTCTATATAATAAATCCCTGTGAATAACTACACGACAACAAAAGGAAGTGACTACATGGAAATTGTTAAGACTTATGGACAGACAATTGAAAAATTAAGTGAAAAAAATCCAGATCGTGCACAGAAGCTTTTGAAGCTGGGGTGGCAGGCGCAGAACCTGAAGTTCCGTTTTTTCCCCAATAAGCAGCTCCTGCCAGCAGACCGATATCTGGCAGAACTGATGATGGATACCATGATTGCCCCGTTAAAGGATCCGGAGCATTCAGCTATTGTCAGTATTTTTACGCCCTGTGAACTGCTACAGGAAGTGGGATTGCATCCTTACAATGTGGAAGGATTTTCCTGTTATCTGACAGCCTCAGCGGCGGAACGTGTCTGTCTGCAGCAGGCAGAGAATCAAGGCATTTCTGAGACACTTTGCAGCTATCACAAGGCTTTCCTGGGAGCGGCGCAGAAAGGAATCCTGCCAAAGCCAAAGTGCATTGTATACACGAATCTGACCTGTGATGCTAATCAGCTGACCTTCCGGACACTGGCAGATCTTTATCAGGTTCCGGCATTTGCCATTGATGTACCGATGGAACCAACAGAAGAGAATATAAAATATGTGGCTGATCAGCTGCGGGAATTATGTGTTTTTCTGGAACAACATACAGGAAAACGAATCGAGGAAGCGGCGCTGAGAAAACGGACGGAGCGAAGCAAAGAGACTCTGGAAAAATATCGAAAGTTTCAGGAGGAGCGGGCCGGGAAGTATGTGCCGGCTGATCTGGTGACACCGCTGTATGCCGGAATGACCAATAACCTTCTGCTTGGAACTCCAGAAGAAGCAAGATACGTAGATCGGCTCTTAAAAGACATCAAACAGGCAAAGCCGAAAAAGGGAACACGTATTTATTGGATGCATACGATACCGTTCTGGTCAGAATCAGTAAAAAATGCTTTATTGTTAAAAGAGGAAGCGCAGATTGTAGGATGCGAGCTGGCGGAAGTCTGCGAACCGGACTTTGACCCGTCTTATCCATATGAAGCCATGGCAAGACGAATGGTTTTTCACAGTTTAAATGGCAGCGCTTTTCGAAGAATCGAAAATGGCATCCGCAATGCCAGAAGAGCAGGAGCCGATGGTGTGGTCTGGTTCGGACACTGGGGGTGCAAGCATACTCTGGGAGCGGCTCAGCTGGCAAAGAAGAAGTTTGAAGAAGCAGGCATCCCACTGTTAATCTTAGATGGGGACGGATGTGACCGCAGCCACGGAGGAGAGGGGCAGACTGCTACCCGTCTGGAGGCATTCTTAGAAATGCTGGGAGGTGAAGCACATGAATAAGACTTATTATGTATGTAAATATACTCCGATAGAGTTGCTTCAGGCTTTTGGCGGAGAGTGTGAGATCTTTAATCATATGCCGGAAGGATTTGACCTGGCAGATCAGGTGGCTCATCCGAATATCTGTGGATTTGGAAAGGCATTGCTGGAAGCAGTGCTGTCTTCCGGAATTCGGGAGCTGGTACTGGTGAACTGTTGCGATACCATCCGCAGTGTCTATGATATCCTGTTGGACAGTGGAAAACTGGACTTTCTGTATCTGCTGGACCTGCTTCACTGTGACAGTGCCTGCAGTCAGGAACGGATGGCACTGCAGCTGAAGAATCTGGCAAAGGCCTATGGCGCCTATAAAGGAACTGAATTTGATGAACAGGTATTTCGAGCTTCATTCCAGGAAAAAGAGAAAGTGTTGACACCTCATATCGGAGTCTTCGGTGCCAGAATGGGCGCAGAACTTTTCGAGATGACGCAAAGTGCAATGCCTCTGCCTGTAGAAAATGAGACCTGTGTTCACAATCGTTCTGTTGGATATGCCCGACTGCCGGAGGATGGAGACTTTGATGCTTTGATGAGCTGGTATGCAAAAGAACTGATGGGGCAGATGCCGTGTATGCGTATGAATGACCCGACAGGAAGAAAGAAGCTGTATCAGGATCCGTCATTGAAAGGTATCATTTATCATACGGTAAAGTTTTGTGATTTTTACAGCTTTGAATATGCAGATATAAAGAATCACACAGATGTGCCGATTCTGAAGATCGAATCGGATTATACGATTCAGAGCAGCGGGCAGTTGCTAACCCGTCTGGAGGCATTTGCGGAGAGCCTGGATACCGGAAGTCTGACAGAGAAAGAAGACAGAAAAGAGGAACATAGAATGGGAAAAGGATATTTTGCTGGAATTGACAGTGGTTCTACCAGTACGGATGTAGTGATTCTGAATAAAGAGAAACAGATTGTGGCAGATATCATTCTGCCGACCGGGGCAGGCGCAGCCATCGGGGCTGAGCGTGCTCTGGAAGAGGCACTCAAGAAAGCCGGGCTGAACAGGGAAGATATTGATGCTATGGTCACCACGGGATATGGAAGAACTGCGATCCAGGATGGGGATAAGAGTATCACAGAGATCACCTGTCATGCCAGGGGAGCGCATTTCCTGGATCCTTCTGTGCGAACAGTTATCGATATCGGCGGACAGGACAGCAAGGTCATCCGTCTGGACGAACAGGGAAATGTAGTAAACTTTGTCATGAATGATAAATGCGCGGCAGGTACCGGGCGCTTCCTGGAAATGATGGCCAGAACCATGGAGATGGGACTGGATGAATTAAGCAAACGTGGACTGGAATATCAGGAGGATATCACCATATCCAGTATGTGCACGGTATTTGCAGAGTCTGAAGTAGTGTCTCTGATCGCACAGAATAAGGCAACGGATGATATCGTGCATGGACTGAATAAGGCAGTAGCAGCCAAGACAGCGGCACTTTCCAAACGTGTCAAAGGAGAAGAACGTTATATGATGACTGGCGGCGTGTCAAAGAATGAAGGTCTGGTGAAGACACTGGAAGAAAAGCTGGGGACGAAGCTGGTGATCAGTGAAAAAGCGCAGCTGTGTGGTGCACTGGGAGCCGCACTTTTTGCAGCTGATCTTGGTTAGACGAAGACTTTCATACGGTCTCTTCTGGCAGCACAGATCAGGGTCAGGTGATATTCTTTTGCCAGTTCAATGGCTTCGAAAGTAGGAGATGCTTTACTGGCCAGTATCGGTATACCTGCCTGGATAACTTTCATGGCCATATCTGTAGGAATACGGCCGCTGGAATAGACCATACACTGATGCAGGTCAATGTTATGGCGAAGTGCATAACCGATGACCTTGTCCAGAGCATTGTGACGACCGATATCCTCGCAGGAAAACAGAATCTGATCTTCTCTGGCAAGAAGACAGCTATGGGTAGCAAACGTAATGCTGTGAAGAGGAGAACCATCTGCAAAAGCATCGGCCATATGGAAGATCCATTCTGGTTCCCAGTGGATCGGTGCAAGAACCTCTGGCTCTCTGGCAGAGATAAAATAATCGTTCAAAATATGATTACCGGTACAGCAGGTCGGTGTGATCTCCACATAAGAATCAGAGGTGGACACATCCGCACCTGCTGTTTGCTTCAGATAGACTTTGGCGCGCCTGCCGTATTCACAGATATAGATATGCTCCACATCGTCTGCCGAAGTAATGAGTGTCTCTGTCAGAAGCCGTCCCAGCACCAGCTCTGTCAGATGCCGGGGAAGGCAGATCAGCTTCATGGTCAGGCGGTCATTGACATAGACATCCATCACATGTTCTTTTAGAATCTGTTCCGTTTCTGTACAGATTTTGCCATCTCTTCCGATAAACTGATATTCTTTGGTTTCCAGTAAAGCCAAATCCTGGTATTGTTCGTTAATATACATAATTTCTCCAATCGAAAAAACTATTCTTTTATTCATGTTTACTATGTGATATGATAGATACAGTATAACAGACATCTTTCTGTTCCGGAAGAGGGAATCAGAGGATGAAGGAGGAAAATCAAATGGGAAAGATTATGGCGGTCAATATCAGTGAAAAGAAGGGCACGCAGAAGAAAAATATACATAGTGCCAGGCTGATTGAAGACTTTGGAATTGAAAAGGATGCCCATGCAGGAAAGTGGCACCGTCAGGTGAGTCTTCTTTCTTATGAAAAGATTGAAGAGTTCAAGGCAAAGGGAGCACCCATTGATGATGGAGCATTTGGAGAGAATCTGATCGTAAGCGGATATGATCTGAAGGCTTTGCCGGTAGGAACCAGACTGCGCAGCGGGGAAGTGCTTCTGGAAGTAACACAGATCGGCAAGCAGTGTCACAGCGGATGTGAGATTTACAAGATCATGGGAGACTGCATTATGCCAAGAGAGGGGATTTTTACCAGAGTACTTCATGGCGGCGTTCTGACAGAAGGTGATGAGATTCATGTAGAAGAGCAGGCAGGTGAGACCGATGGAGAATAAGCTGAATCATTTTGATCAGAAGGGGAATGCAGTGATGGTGGATGTATCTGGAAAAATACCCACTTCCAGAACTGCCATAGCAAAGGGAAAGATTCGTGTCTGTCAGGAAGTCATAGATGCAGTGAAGCAGGGAACTGTGAAAAAGGGAGATGTGCTGGGAGTAGCCAGAGTGGCAGGCATCATGGCAGTGAAGCAGACGTCTCATCTGATTCCTATGTGTCATCCACTGATGATCCAGAAATGTTCGGTAGATTTTGAACTGGATGAGGAACGCCTGGAGATCACTGCAATTTGTACGGCGAAGACGGAAGGACAAACCGGAGTAGAGATGGAGGCACTGACCGGGGTGAATGTGGCTCTTCTGACGATTTACGATATGTGTAAGGCAATTGATAAGTCTATGGAGATGACCGGAATTCATCTGGTTGAAAAAAGCGGAGGAAAAAGCGGGCTTTACCGAAACCCGAAGGAATAGTATGAAGGACAGATTTGGAAGAGAGATTGATTACCTGCGGATATCCATTACAGATCGGTGCAATCTAAGATGCGTGTACTGCATGCCGGAAAATGGAATTGCACAAATACCACATAAGGAGATTCTCACTTATGATGAGATTACCAGAATCTGCCGGTGTATGACAGGACTTGGCGTTCATAAGATTAAGCTGACCGGAGGAGAACCCCTGACCCGGAAAGAATGCGCCACCTTGGTAGCGATGTTGAAGAATCTGAATGGTATCGAGAAAGTAACACTAACGACTAACGGAATCTTGCTGGGTGAGCAAATGACCGGTCTGGCGGCTGCAGGAATCGATGATATCAATATCAGCCTGGATACG
>OLPV01002702.1_pt1 | contig 11361 bp, 9 predicted proteins | sample 1671961 | NCBI WGS metagenome assembly OLPV01 (sample SAMEA3136630, study PRJEB25190) | human gut metagenome | biome: human gut; feature: human-associated habitat; material: faeces | place: Austria | collected 2013
TTATAAATAAACCGTGTGCACCCGGGTCGCTCCCCCCGCGGGGAGCGTGGATTGAAATGAAGGGGTGCCACTCCAGCAGGCCCATGTCCCAGTCGCTCCCCCCGCGGGGAGCGTGGATTGAAATATAATAAGAAAACGCCTGACGAGCAGAAGAACCGCGTCGCTCCCCCCGCGGGGAGCGTGGATTGAAATGTATCCACTCGTCCGACAGCGTGGGCGGTTTGTCGTCGCTCCCCCCGCGGGGAGCGTGGATTGAAATACCTTTTTTCGTAAGACTGGAAACAGGGGCAAAATGTCGCTCCCCCCGCGGGGAGCGTGGATTGAAATGATCACGGAATCGACGGTAACAATATAGAGCAAAGTCGCTCCCCCCGCGGGGAGCGTGGATTGAAATCAGGCTGGCCTGCTGCTGCCGGTCGGCCTGTCGGTCGCTCCCCCCGCGGGGAGCGTGGATTGAAATGCTTGATGGAGCGCAGGGTCAGGTCATGCCGGGCGTCGCTCCCCCCGCGGGGAGCGTGGATTGAAATAGCGATTTCTTGCAACCGGGCGACGGGAATGTTCCGTCGCTCCCCCCGCGGGGAGCGTGGATTGAAATCGAAGTCGGAACCACCCAAATCGGAACCCCCGAAGTCGCTCCCCCCGCGGGGAGCGTGGATTGAAATTTCTTCTACAATTTTCAGCTTTGCCCAGATGGGGGTCGCTCCCCCCACGGGGAGCGTGGATTGAAATACCTTCTGGCCGTGAAAGCCGGTGAGATACCTCCGTCGCTCCCCCCACGGGGAGCGTGGATTGAAATAAATATGGTGCTGAATTCATATGTTCCATGCTCCGTCGCTCCCCCCATGGGGAGCGTGGTTTGAAATTCAATGCCCTGTAGCAGTAGGCCGGATTCAGCGGTTCCTCGAAGATATCCGTGGGGCGGGGGACACGGATTCGGCAAATGTTAACCCCGTAAGTATCTACTAAACATCGGATCTTCATCTCCTGCCCTCCCCAAAAATCCCGCAAAAAATAAAAAGGCATTGACAAAACTAGCATATGGGGAGTATACTATAGATGCAGGCAGAGATGCACTGTATACCCATGGAACCGAATTAACGTTTAAGCGACATGTAATGTCGTCGGACATGGGGAAGCCGCCTTCGGGCGGCTTTTTTTGTGTGAGGTGTCGATTTTTGAACATATTTGTCTATTCAGATGAATCCGGAGTATTGGACAAACAACACAATGACGTGTTTGTATTTGGCGGAATTCTATTATTGTCCAAAGAAGAACGTGACATAGCTGTTAGAAAATACAGTGCTGCTGAAAATGCCGTCAGGGCAGGAGGAGAATACGGCAAATGCACAGAACTGAAAGCCTGCATGATTAGTGCAAAAGAAAAGCGTAGTTTATATCGTTCACTAAACCAATACTATAAATTTGGAGTAGTTGTCGAGCAAAAGCGGGTTCTTGACAAAATTATGGCAGACAAAAAGTCGAAGCAACGATATCTTGACTATGTGTTCAAAATCGGAATCAAGCGGCTTTTAGAAGAACTTATCCGGAGGAAAATCATTGTTCCAGCAGAAATCGAGAATATGTATTTCTTTGCGGACGAGCACACCACCTCAACCAACGGATTGTACGAATTGAGAGAGTCTTTGGAAGAGGAATTTAAACGTGGAATGTATTCGAGCAATTTTACGACGTTCTTCCCACCTCTATTTCCTAACATTCAGAGCGTTGAACTGAAATTTTGTAATTCGTCAAGTGTCCGTCTAATCAGAGCGGCAGACATTATTGCAAACCGTGTGTTCCATGATGCCGTGTCTGGAATCCGCAATAATCGCTTTGATAACAACGGAAATAAGTTGTATATATCAACACTACCATAAGCAGCCCCTTCCCGGGCTGCTTATTTGCGTTTCCCTTTCGTATCAAATGATTATACCAGCCTCTCTTGGATGCGGGGTTATGTCCCCTGCTTGAAGAATTTTCCAAGAAAAGGCGTGTAGTGGATTATTACGGTAGTGCCGCCAAACCGTAATTATGATAATATGTTTCCGTAAAACAAATACAGCGGAGACTTCTATATGAAGAACGTGATTGCTTATGTCCGGGTAAGCACGGGTGCTCAGGCTATGGATGACAAGTTTGGCGTTGAATCTCAGAAGGAGATCATATTCAAATATTGTGAACAGCAGGATATGTCCATTATGGGCTGGTACATTGACCAAGGAGAGAATGGCGTAAAGGAGTACCGACCGCAGCTTGACGCAATCCTGTACGGGGAGGTCAAGAATCCTCCTGTAGAGGCAGTGGTCATTGCCAAGTCTGACCGCATGGCAAGAGATATCAAACTGTACTACTACTTCATGATGCTGCTGGAAAAGCGCGGTATGAAGCTCATCAGTGCCACGGAGGAAGTCGTTAACGACGATACGGGGCTTGGAAACGTCTACAAGGCTCTGATGCTGTTCGTGGCGGAACAGGAGCGGAATAACATCACGAAACGCACCAGCGGAGGTCGGGCGGTAAAGTCGGCTAATGGTGGGTACAGCGGCGGCAGAACGCCGTTTGGCTATAAGCCCGAAAACCATCAAATGGTCATAGAGCCAGAAGAGGCCGAGACCGTTCGGGAGATTTTCCGTTTGAAGGATGGCAAAGGCTTCACCTATCAGGCGGTTGCGGAAGCACTGAACCGAGAAGGCAAGGTAAACCGTAGCGGGAAGCCCTTTATTATCAGCACGATTCAGACAATCTACGAAAACAAGAAGGTCTATCAGGGAATGTATCGGTATGGAAAGCGATCAAATAAGGATGCTGAGTGGGTTCCTGGACAGCATGAGGCGATTCTGAAGGGGTGATAGCATGACTGACGAATACGGCATGACAAAATTCGATCGTAACTTTTTCAAGAGAGCAATCACTGCCCTTCTTATCGTTACCTTCGTCGCTGCTGCGTCCACAATTTACCTCAATAACAGATGGACGCACGTTTTGGATGTAACATATGTCGGAACCGCTTATGGGTCAGGAACGTTTGGGAACTCTCCGTGAAGGGGAGACGGAGGCGATTAAAATTTACAAGAATCAGCTTAAACGAGAGATGGAAAATGCGGGAGGTCATTTTGTATACTGTGCTTTCCGGATAAAGCGGATTACATACAGATAAAAAGAAAGCTAGGTAGTTGCATGAAGAAGAACGATGGGGGATGCTTGGTTGCTGTTCTTGCTGTAGGGATTCCACTGTACTTCATTTTTACTTATTGGCCGTATATAGCTGTCTTTGCAGTGATTCTCGTTGCAGCTGTTATCATTGCCGTGATAGCCAATTCCGTCTCTGTATCTGCGCAGACGAAAAACGTTCAGTACGCAATCATTGTCGGAAGAACAAGAGTGATGACAACAAAAAGCAGGCCATCCGGATATTCAATCAGCAGCAGAGGAAATTTCCGTGCATATTGGAGATTCCGAGATGAAATTGACCACACAGAAATTGAGTTTGAGGTTCACTATAAAGGTGGAAAGATTCGGAATATAACGACGCATGAAGGCTCAGCATTATATAATCGCCTGATGCCATATGTCGGAATGAAATCAGAGCCGTCTGTTCCAAAGCCTGCACCTCCGGTTCCAATTGCGGAACAGTCAAAATCGGTAGAAATTTCTCCACCAAATGAGCCGGTTAAGCATATAGATGAAATAAAATCTCTGCCAGAAGCACAGGCGATGGAGCCACAAAAATCCAAGAGACAGGAAGAAAAGCGATTTGTGGAAGTTCCGTTTGAGGTTGCACCGAATGAGTACAATTTGGCTATTTCATACCCGTCATGCCAAATGATAAGGTGGACTAGTGGTGAATACAGAATCAAAGTTCGGTTTGCTGCCAGCTACGACCCGACGGTAAAAGGACTTCGGAATAGAGTTATTACCTGCGCTACCGTTGACAGCTCTGGAAAAATGACTGCTGTAGAAAAAGAGTTTAAGCCATTAGATTTGTCTGGGAGCAAAATGGTCGAGATTATGTTTTGCGATAATGCGGAGCAAGCACCTGCAAAGATCATTGTTGGGATTGACCGGCACTATTAGTACACATGCTAGCATAAACCGTTTTTGGGGGAAGGTTAAACCGTGAGAAGTATGCTGTTTACTTTTACAACAAACATGACACCCAGAGAAACCGCATTGGCAATCAAAAACACGATTTCCCAAATAGGTGGCAGCACTAAAGGCCCAGATAGTAACTTTGTCGGAAGGTTCCGTATTCCGAAGGGGTGGAAACCTGCATACCATACGCTTCTAAAAAGCAAATGCCGCTTTTATGTTGGAAAAAATGGGGTTAGGGCTGTTTTGAAAGCATCCAGTACAGCTGGGATATGTGTCGGAGAGCACCAGCCAATTGCAGAAGAACGGGTATGGGACGCATTTATCAGAACGTTTCTTTCACTTTATCCCAAATGTGGAGCTAATATAGAGCCTGGAATGATCCGATTCGACACCGTGAAGGTTCAAGACGGTGCGGACGTATACACATATTCTGCAATAACAAGAAATACGCCGTCTGTTGGTGGTGCCATTCTCGGTGGTGCTGTTGCTGGCGATATTGGAGCTCTGATTGGCGCATCTGCTGGGAATTCTACAACAACTGCAACAGTAACCGCGGAAAAGAATCCAAAGGTTCGTGTGATTGCAAGGTATACGAATGGACATAATCAGGATACAGAGCTGTATAAGGGCTCACATAGGTATCACGAAATAATGATAAATTTCTAATCTCCGCCGTCTTCGTGTTTTTTGAACTTTTGAAGCGCAAATAAGGGGCTGTTATTCAAAATCCGGAATAAACCCCTTATCTGCCGACTCTGCCTCCTGGGTGAAGCCCTCCAGGTCGTTCAGGTACATCCAGCTGAGCACCGCTTGGTATTCCTCCTCCGTCACCCGGCGGTCAAAGGGGGCGGGAAGGTTCCCCATGGGGGTATACTGGCGCATAAGGCTGACCAGCACTTGTCCGGGGGCGAAGGTCTCCCCAATCCAGTCCAGCACCCGCAGAGAGTTGTCCACATGTCCGGGGAGAATCAGATGCCGGATTACCGTGCCCCGGAGGAGCTTGTCCCCCTGCCACTGAGGCGCACCGGTCTGGCGTACCATTTCCCGGATGGCGACCTGAGCCCGGGGGAAGTAGTCCGGCGCACTGGAAAGGTCGGCGGCCAGAGCACTGTCCGCATACTTGAAATCGGGCAGGTAGATGTCGATTTTCCCCTCCAGCTCCCGGAGCGTTTCCACCCGCTCATAGCCGCCGCAGTTGCACACCACCGGCACCGGGAGCCTGGGCTCCAGGGCAGGCAGGATGGTGGGAAGAAAGTGGGTGGGGGTGACGAGATCGATGTTCTCCGCCCCCTGGGCGATCAGGTCTTCGAAAATCCGCCGCAGTCCGGCGGAATCCACGGGAGTGCCCACGGGGCCGCCGCTGATGGCGGCGTTCTGGCAGTATTTGCAGCCCAGGGTGCAGCCGCCGAAAAACAGGGTGCCGCTACCCCCGGAGCCGGCCAGAACCGGCTCTTCCCACATATGGCGCATGGTTTTGGCAACCAGGGCGGTAGCCGGGCAGCCGCAGAAGCCGGTTTCGCCGGCGGCTCGGTTTACGCCGCATTCTCTGGGGCACAGGCGGCAGTTGGTGTAGTCCATGAAAACACATCCTTGATTGTTTTAGTGGTAGGGTTGCATGAAATTTTGTAGGGGTCGATGCCCTCATCGACCCGTTTTCATCCATGGTTGGCCTTTCCCGGCGGGCCGATGAGGGCATCGGCCCCTACGGATTCTATCGAAGATTCTCAGGGGAACCGGGAGATTCCCCGCCGGGGGCAGGGTTATCATAATGTCTGCTGAATAAGCCGCTTTGCGGCTTATTCACGCACCGTCAGGTGCGTAATTCCATAAAAACGGCTCTTTGAAACCGTTTTTATGGAATTCAGACAGAAATCAATGCGTATCCGCATTGCATGGCGTTCCATGCAATGCGGCAGGTGCAAGGGTTTTGCACTTTTTAGCGCAAAACCCTTGCACCAGGACAACGCAAAAAATGCCTGAACGCCTTGACGTTCAAGGCGTTTTGCGTTGTTCAGTACGCATTATCATAGCAGGGTTTGGGGTTTTTCTCAAGCCCTGCTTTACCTTTCGGCGGATTTATGGTACACTAACCCTAACCATTACTAGAGGAGAGACGTACCATGGAAATTCGCATGGCAAAGCCGGAGGACATTCCGGGGCTCATCGACCTGCTTTTGCAGGTGGGGGAGGTTCACCACAAAATCCGCCCGGACTTGTTCCGTGCCGGTGCCCGGAAATATGACGAGAAGGCGCTGACAGAAATCCTGAAAGACCCCAACCGGCCGATTTTTGCCGCGGTGGAGGACGGAACGCTCCTGGGCTACTGCTTCTGCATCCTGGAGGTCACCCGGGACAACCCGGTGCTCATGGATCAGAAGAGCCTGTATATCGACGACCTGTGCGTGGACGAGAATGCCCGGGGCAAGCATGTGGGAGCGAGGCTCTATGATTTCGCCATGGATTACGCCAGAAAAATCGGCTGCGACAGCCTGACCCTGAACGTCTGGTGCGGCAACGACAGCGCCATGAAGTTTTATGAAAGCCGGGGGCTGAAGCAGCGGAACATTCACATGGAGGCCAGACTCTGATGCTGGAAAAGAACGGAATTTATGAGGCGGTGGTCACGGACTATACCGCCGAGGGCCAGGGCATTGCCCATGTGGAGGGCTGCGCCGTGTTCCTGCCCAACGCCATCGCCGGGGAGCGGGTGCGGCTGCGCATCGAGTATCCCAGGAAAACCTGGGCATCGGGAAAAATCCTGGAAATTCTGGAAAAATCCCCCCACCGGGTGAATCGGGAGTGTCCCGTCGCCAAGCTGTGCGGCGGCTGTGACTTCTGGCACATGGACTACGAAGAGGAGACCCGGCTGAAAGCGGAGCGGGTGAAGACCTGCCTGAATCGGCTGGCCGGGGAAAATTTGACAGAAGTGCCCATTCTGGCCGCCCCCGACTGCCGGGGCTACCGGAACAAGGCTCAGTATCCCGTGGCGGCGAAGAAGGGCAGAGCCTTCGCCGGATTCTACCGCTCCGGCACCCACCAGGTGGTGGAAAACAAAAGCTGCCGGATTCTGCCTCCGGAAACCGACGCGGTGAAGGATGCGGTGATTGATTATGTAAACCAGTATCGGGTGCCCGTCTACGACGAGGCCAGCCATACCGGCCTTCTGCGGCATATTTACGTCCGCCGGGGGGCGGTCAGCGGCCAGATCCTGGTATGCCTGGTGTGCAACGGGGAGAAGCTTCCCAGGGCGGAGGCTCTGCTGGAACGGCTGAAAAAGATTCCCGGCTTTACCACGCTGGTTCTCAGCGTGAACACGAAAAAGGGCAACGCTGTCCTGGGGGATAAATTCGTGACCCTGTTCGGCCCGGGCTATATTGAGGATACCCTGTGCGGCCTACGCTTCCGGCTGTCCCCCCGGTCATTCTACCAGGTGAACCACGATCAGGCGCAGCGGCTCTACGAAACCGCCATTTCTCAGGCCGGAATCACGAAATCCGACACGGTTCTCGACCTGTACTGCGGGGTTGGAACCATTACCCTGGCCATGGCCGGGGCGGCGGGGAAGGTCATCGGCGTGGAGGTCATCCCCCAAGCGGTGGAGGACGCCAAGGACAACGCCCGGCGCAACGGCATCGAAAACGCCGAATTCTTCTGCGGCGACGCAGGCCAGGCGGCGCTGGCGTTGGAAGCCCAGGGGGTGCACCCGGACGTGGCGGTGGTTGACCCGCCCCGGAAGGGGCTGAACGCCGACACCATCGAGGCTCTGTCCCGGATGGCGCCCCGGCGGATTGTCTATGTCTCCTGCGACCCGGCGACCCTTGCCCGGGACGTGGCATTGCTGAAGGAACGGGGCTACGCCCTCCAATCCGCCACCGCCGCCGATCTGTTCCCCAGATGCGCCCATGTGGAGACGGTAGTCTTGATGTCAAGGGATAAGGAATAAAGTGTGAAAAACAACCTGTTTCAAGCATTTTCGGTAAGATTGGCTGACATCCAAACCACCAACTCACCTGTTCGGAAATGTGCGAGAGAACATATCTGCCGAAACGGGAAATGGGCAGAAAAATTGAGTTAGTGGATTAGATGTTTGGCACTAACAGCAGTTCCGCACACCCAACTGTTTGGAAAATTGAGTGTGCGGAATAGATAACAGAGAAATGATTCATAGATAGCGTTATGAGAACGAGGTGAAAGAATGTTAGCATAATCGGGACTATCAGGTTGACGAAGAATACCAAGGAGAGATAGAATATGGACGCACGGAAGGGAAACATTTTCGAGATCTTGAACGGCAATAAGCAGTTCCTGATCCCGGTATATCAGCGATACTATAGTTGGGATATTGAGCAGTGCCGCAGACTCTGGAACGATATTGTGGATATGCAAAAACGAAACAAGGCTGGGCATTTTGTTGGTTCTATTGTAAACATCGCCGAGCAGGCTATGCCTACTGGCGTCCAGAAGTATATGATTATTGATGGACAGCAGAGGATGACGACGCTGACCTTGCTGCTCCTGGCGCTGAGAGATTATGCCATTCAGCACCCAGAAGATACCACAATCAATTACAGGCGTATCGATAATATGCTCCTGAAAAATGAGTATGAAGTAGGCGGTGAACGGTACAAGCTCTTGCTGACCGAAACAGATCGCGATATTCTGATTCGCCTTGTGGAGTCGAAGCCTATTCCTGATGGTACGAAATCGCGTCTGATTGATAACTACAAATTCTTTTCCGGCAAAATCGCCGATCGTGATTTGCAGCCCGCAGAGATTTATGAATCGATCGGAAAACTGCAGATCGTCAATATTACGCTGGATAGGACCATGGATGATGCACAGGCTATTTTTGAAAGTCTGAATTCCACGGGAAAAGAACTATCTGAGTCGGATCTGATCCGAAACTATGTCCTTATGGGATTGGAGCCTTCGGAGCAGACCTATGTCTATGAGCATCTATGGAGACCGATGGAACAGCTTTTTGTCTACGAGACACAGGATTCTGTCATGGATAGCTTTTTCCGCCATTATCTGACGATGAAGCTCACCCGTATTCCGAAGCAGGGCCGGGTATATGAAGAATTCAAGTTGTATCATTTGAACTGCGAATTTGGCACCATTAGGGAACTCTGTCAGGATTTGCTGAACTATGCCAAGTTCTACACAGACATTGTGTTTAAGCGAAGCAACAATGCAGAACTGAAACGACTCTATGAAGATATCGTCGACCTGAGAATGGAGGTTTCCTATCCATTCCTGCTGAAAGTGCATAATGACTGCGCAGAGGGCACCATTACTGAGGACAATTTGAAGGAAATACTGCGTCTTTGCATCAGCTATGTTCTCAGACGCAGCATCTGTGATATCCCAACGAATTCCATGAACAAGACCTTTGCCACCCTCCGGAATTCTATCAGACCGGATGATTACATGAATTCCGTCAAGGCGTTTTTCGTTTTGCAGGATACATACAAGGAATTCCCGGATAATGATAAATTCATGGCTGCATTTATGTCCCGGGATATCTATACAATGCGTGCAAGAAACTATATTCTCAGCCGTCTTGAAAATTTCGGGAATAAAGCGCCGATTATCATCGAAAACTATACGATTGAACATATCATGCCGCAGAACACCAGTCTTTCCCCAGAATGGCAGCATGATCTGGGCGTCAACTGGAAGGAAATCCAGAAGACCTATATTCACACCATCGGAAACCTGACACTGACAGCTTATAACTCTGAAATGAGTGATCGTCCATTTATGGATAAAATGAATATGCCCGGCGGATTTAAAGAAAGTGCGCTGAGGCTCAATGCGTATTTGGTTAAGCTGACAGAATGGAATGAAGACCACATCAAGGAAAGAGCACAACAGCTTGCTGCCAAAGCTGTGCAGATTTGGCCCTATCCCAGCTTGACAAATGCGGAATTGGCACCTTACACGGCCGAGGAGAAGTCTGCACCGAAATATACTCTCGAAACCTATGATATTAATGCATTTACCAAAATACTGTTTGAAACTCTGGATAGACGAATTATGAATTTGTCTCCGGCTGTAAAGAGAGAATATAAGAAACTGTATATTGCGTATAAGCTTGATACCAATTTTGTAGATATTGTCGTTCAGAAACAGCGGCTGCGTATTTCGGTAAACATGAAGTTCTCCGAAGTGTATGACCCGCTTGGAATATGTCGCGATGTCACCGGCCTTGGACGCTGGGGAAATGGCGATGTCGAGCTGTTCATGGAACATACATCGGATATTGATCGGGTGATGGAGATTATTGAACAATCGTACAAATTGCAGGCGGATTGATGAAATCTGCTGAGACAACATCTGCTTCGGGTCGAGTGCATAAGGCGTTCGCGGAAACCAGTCACCGTGGACTTATCCCTCAAACGGACAGGCAGGGTTGAGGCAACGGCATATTTTACATTTCTTCCTCGCTGGTATTATATAGTAGCGAAAGAAATGAATCGACCTCTTTCCGAGAACTGCCGCGCTCTAGACCTCGGATTTGATGTCAGGCTTATCTCGCCCATTTCGGGTGTAGAGCAGTTTCCACGGACACACGGAGAATCTGACATCATTTCCGGCCTGTCGAGCCATGTGGAGACGGTATGCCTCTTAACCCGGGAAACAAATCCACTGACGGTTGAGGTCAGAATGGAAGTGGAAACCGGCGAGGTCAAGGAGCATCCGACCTATAAGCGTATTCAGGAGTAAAAATAGCCGTTGACCTGTTCTTTGCAGGAAGAACGGACAAGGTTGAGACGATGGCGGGTCCTCGCAAAATATGACTTTTATGTTTGAATCACTATAAAGGTAAGCTGCCGCCCATCTTGAGCGGCAGCTTGCTTTTTATAGAATCTACTATCCCTGATACCGGATTCTTTCGACCAGCGTTTCCTTTTTCAGATTACTGCTTAAAACACAGGAAAGCACAATTTGTAGAATACCAACCAGAAGAATCATAACAAGAATCGGGATAAGAGGAACGTGATAAACGTTCATTCCAAAAATCCCATTATGCTTCGCATAGGAAAACAGTGCATAGCCAAGGGGCAGACCGGCAGCAAGTGCGACGCAGATGGTGCCAACCGTAAAAATCAAGCCCTGTATTTGTAAGCTCAGATTCAACTGCTTATTGGTCATGCCTACCGCTTGCAGCACACCGTATTCCTGCTTCTTCGTGGTGATATTGATGATCATGGTGTTTGCCAGATTCATAAACCCAATGAGACCGACAATTGCCATGAACAGATA
>OLPV01002704.1_pt1 | contig 11353 bp, 5 predicted proteins | sample 1671961 | NCBI WGS metagenome assembly OLPV01 (sample SAMEA3136630, study PRJEB25190) | human gut metagenome | biome: human gut; feature: human-associated habitat; material: faeces | place: Austria | collected 2013
CGGTGCTGCTGTCGCATCGATAATATAGGACAATTTTGCTCTTGATACCTTATGGCGGTCTGTCACAGGACGCATAACACTTCCTACTGTCAGACAGTTGAAATAGTCATCGACAAAGATCATTACACCAAGAATCATAACACTGATCTGTGCACCGATTCTTGTCTTAATACGCTTTGATGCCCACTTTCCAAATGCTGCTGAACCGCCTGCTTTATTTAACAGTGACACCAAAATTCCAAGCATAACAAGAAAGACAATTATTCCGACATTCCATGCATTTGCAAGCTTATACACCATACCGCCCTCTTCATGAAAGAACATGGTGTTGATCATTGTTTCCAAATTGCCATTAGAATACAGCAATGCACCTGCAAGGATTCCTGCGAGAAGTGATGTATATACTTCTTTTGTAAAAAGTGCAAGACCAATTGCAATAACTGGCGGAAGCAATGAAAAAATGGTAGCATATGCGACGCTTGTATATTCACCGCTTGTCTCTTTGCCTCCTGTCATTATTGTGACAACAAGTAATGCTGCAAATACTGCAAGCAGCACAAGCATTACCATTTGTTTTCTTTTAATTTTCACTTATAGTCCCCCTTCTTTAGACTTTTTTTATAAATTCGTTTTCATTATAACTGCTTGTAAATGCGTTGTAAAGTTTTTTCTAAAAATTCCATATCAATTGTTTTTGCAATATGTGCATTCATACCAGCAGCAAAACACTGCTTTGCATCCTCTTCAAAAGCATTTGCTGTCATTGCAAGAATTGGAATTGTCTTTGCATCTGGCCGCGTGAGACTTCTAATCGCCTTTGTTGCTGCAATTCCATCCATAACAGGCATCATTATATCCATCAAAATCGCATCATACGTTCCAGGTGGATTTTTTGTGAACTCATCAAGTGCCTGCTTTCCATCTGATACATTTGTTACAAGGGCACCTCTGTCAGCCAAAAGTGTTGTCGCAATCTCAGCATTCAGTTCATTATCCTCTGCCATCAATAGCTTCATACCCTCGATACTGCAAGCTGACTCTTTTTCCTGCAGCTTTTGTGGTGGTGGTGATATCTCAAATGGAATTGTAACAACAAAGGTTGAGCCGACTCCCACTTCACTTGAAATTTCAATTGTTCCTTTCATCTGATTAATCAGTTCCTTTACAATTGCCATTCCCAGTCCTGTTCCCTGATAAACACTTCTTGCATCATTTTTTTCCTGTGCAAATGGTTCAAAAATATGAGACAAAAACTCCTTGCTCATGCCCCTGCCGTTATCTGAAATAGTCCATCTGTATGTACAAATCCCATCATGCTCTCCAAGCGACTCTACAGTCGTCGTTATGGTTCCATTCTGCCTGTTATATTTGATGCAGTTTCCGTAAATATTTAAAAAGATCTGGCGAATATGAAGAGGGCTTCCGTAAATATAAGGATACACAAAATCTGTTTTTTTCTTCTCATATTCCCATTTAATTCCTTCACTCGCTGCGCGTGATATAGTGATTGTTTCAATATCATTCATCAATTCCTGCAAACAAATCTGTTCATGCTTCAAAGCAATATTGCCTTCCTCAAGCTTACTCATCTGCAGTATATCGTTAATCAACGAGAGTAAATGGCCTGCTACAACTTTCATCTTTTCATGATTTTCCTTCACAAGCTCTTCATCATCAAAGTGCTCCTCATCAATCTTTAAAAGACCGATGATTCCATTAAGCGGTGTACGAATGTCGTGACTCATGCGCGCCAAAAACTGTGTTTTTGTGCGGTTTGCCACACGCATCTCATCAAAAGCCGCCTGCAGTCTTGCTTGCTCCTGCTCATCGCGCTCATGCAGCTGGGTGGTATCCTGCAAGAGAACAATTGCGTGGACAACATAAATCTCATTCCTTGTTTCTTCGTCAAACACAACTGTCTGCGTCATCAAAATGGTTTTTTGTACCCAGTAGACAATGTCATTCTCTCCATAAATACAAAATTCAACTGACAAATATTTTTCGCCCGCATCAAAACGCTTTAACAACTTTTCACAATCATCTGCCATACGATAGCTTCCAAGAGTTTCCTGCGTGACTATTCTTTTATACTCACCGCAATAATCTTTGTATGAACCAGGAAGCGGATAATCAAAAAGCATATCCAAACTTTCTTTTTTTCTTTTACCTAAAAGAATGATTCTCTCCAAAATATCATTTGTAAGATTTACCGTATAAATGACATCAGCTGGTTCGAGAAGTGCGTCTACGTAGCTGTCGTTCTCCAAAATAGACTGCTTTAGCTGCTCATAATAAATTGTCAGCTGTTCCTTCGCATCTGCATGACTTCCTGCACCCTGACGAATAGTTTCAAATGCCAAGAGAAAATGATGAAGCATTCCAGTTTTGTCCCAGTCTACTGGAATAAATGTCAGGCGGCTGTAACTATCTTGCTCATTTACATCATACTTAAGCTCCATAACGTCCTCTTTTGTGCGCATCTTTTCACACAAATAAGAAATCTCAAGGCATTGACGGAAACGATCTTTATCCTGTTTTCCTATCTTCTCCTTAACAATCTGCTCTGCAGCACCAGAGTAACTTCCATCCGATGCCAGAAAAAAATTGTTGTTTGCACGAATTGTACGATATGTATCCAGCTTTACATCACAGTACAGACAATCTGTAAAATTTTTTCCATGCATATTCAGCAGCTTCAACAGCTTATAATCCAATTGTCTTTGCGCTGCTGCCTCCTCACGCTTTACATGATTTTTATTGATATACATGTTTTTATCTGCATAATTAAACAGCTCCTGCATTGTACTTCCAGGAAAATCACTTGCAAGTGCAAAGCCCACTGCATAGCTTAATGGAGTATCCGGATATGACTTAGATTCTTCTGCCATCTGCTCTCTTACTGATGCAAGGCAGGCTTTCATCTCTTCCTTCCCCATTCCATGAGTAACAGCAATAAATTCATCTCCTCCGGCTCTCCCCACAAACTGTTCTGCCGGCATAGATGCGCGTAAACAGACGGCGAAACGGCGAATATATGTATCACCTGCCTCATGTCCCATACTATTATTGATTATGCGAAGATTATTCAAATCAAAGCTGCACACACCTATATCCTCTGGTGCAGCATCTGGCTGACTTAACAATTCATCACATTTATTTCTATTAGGAAGCCCTGTCGCACCATCAATATATACTTTTTTCTGCAAAACACGATTCATCGCCGCGTAACGCACCGCTTTAATAAATTCATATCCTATCAGAAGCATCAGTACAACAATATCTGCTGTTATATATTTTTCAAGTACTGATAATGATGATGCCTTTCGCTGAGAATACACCTCTGCCAGTCCTGTTGCCTCATCACAAATTTCAAAAAAATGTTCACTCTTTGAAAGAATCTGTGTTTTATCGGCTCCATATGCACGTACCTGCATAATTTCCTGTTTTAACATCAAAAAGTATTCATTCAGTTCTTCCATCTTCGTCTGAAAATCACTATCCTCCAGACGAACCAAGTTCAGCTCTTTGTTTCCATTCCTCAACCCATAGATAAATGACTCAATCTCCTGAATCATATCATCTTCCTGTCTTCCAGAAATTTCAAACTTTACGATACGCTGCGTCTTACCACGAACAAGACCTGCATAGTTAACTATACGAGCCGTTCCCTGAATGCTAGATACAATCCTCATCATCGCAATAATTAATACAACTAAAATAACAGTAAGTATACCAATGCTTATTTGAACAATACCAGATGATTTTTTCTTTGTACTGCTGTAAGCCATTATCAACCCTCCTCTATTTCTTCACTATTATTTTAAATGTAATCATCATCTACCAGTAAATTTATTTTTCAGTGCCTGAACAAGTTCTTCAACTACGATTGGCTTTGATAAAAAGCCATCCATGCCTGATTCGAGTGCTTTTTTTCGATCTTCATCGAATGCATTGGCTGTCATTGCCAATATTGAAATGTTTGCCAATGCAGGATTTTTCAACTCGCGAATACGTTTCGTAGCCTCATATCCATTCATGACAGGCATCTGCACATCCATCAGCACCAAATCGTAAGTGCCTGGCTTTGAAGTACTTACCTTCTCTAGTGCCTCAGCTCCATTTTCTGCTGTGTCAACAATAAAACCATACTCGGTAAGAATCTCCGTGGCTATCTCACTGTTTAATTCATTATCTTCAACAAGCAATATATGTTTGTTTTTGAAATCGAAACCTGCCTCTGGAAGAATACCATCATTATTTTGTTCTTTTTTCTGGCCAAGTGCAGTCATTAAGGTTTCACGCAGATCTGACATAAACATCGGCTTCGCACAGAACGCAGTTACACCTGCTGCTTTTGCTTCCACTTCAATTTCTGACCAGTCATATGCAGTAAGTATAATAATAGGAGTATCATTGCCAAGACTTCTTATCTGACGCGTAACTTCAATTCCATTCATATCAGGCAGCCGCCAGTCGATAATATATGCATGAAAAGCATCCCCTAACTCTATTGACTGTTTTGCACGAAGAACAGCCTCCTTGCCGGAAAGAGTCCACTCTGAACGCATTCCAACCTTTACAAGCATCTTTGTAACACTGTCACATGTATTAAAGTCATCATCTACTACTAATGCCTTAAGACCTTCTAACTCTGTTATCTTTTCCACGCGATGCTGCTCAGACTGAATACGAAACATCAAACGGATAATAAATTCTGTACCTTTGTTTTTCTGCGTCTGAATCTCAATCGTACCGCCCATCATATTCACGATATTTTTGGAAATAGCCATGCCAAGTCCAGTACCCTGAATTTTGCTGACAGTAGATGTTCGCTCTCTCTCAAAAGGATCAAAAATTTTCTGTGCAAACTCCTGACTCATGCCAATTCCATTGTCCTTGACTCTGATTTCATATTGAGCACAATCTTTTTGTGTACTTGGAAACTGTCTTAGGCGAACAGAAACTGTTCCGCCTGCCGGTGTGAATTTAATTGCATTTGAGAGCAGATTCAAAAGCACCTGATTTAATCGTGTCTTATCACAGTATACATCTTCATCTGTAACATCCATTGCATCCATATAAAGTTCCAACTGCTTTGCATGAATTTGTCCGCTTATAATTGTCTTCAAATCATGAAGAAGATCTGACAAATTAACCTTAGTTTCCTCAAGATGAATCTTTCCGCTTTCAATACGGCTCATATCCAATATATCATTGATCAAAGAAAGTAGATGATTGCTTGATGCAAGGATTTTTCCCAAATAATCCCTTACCTTTTCCTGGTTTTCAATATTGCTTACAGCAAGTGTAGTAAAACCTATAATGGCATTCATTGGTGTTCTTATGTCATGAGACATATTTGACAGAAATGTACTCTTTGCACGATTGGCTGTTTCAGCTGCGCAGACAGCATCTGACAATGCCTGATTCATTTTCTTATCAGCAGTTCTATCTGACATGACAATGATACATTTTCGTTTTTTCTCTACCTCACTGCCCATTGCTATGATATGAAACCAACGATGTTCCCCAGTTTTTTTATGAACATACTCAAAATCCCACTCACGCTGTTCATTGACAAGTAATCCTTTTAGATGTTTAGATCGTTGTCCCTCTGTATCCTGCGGATGAAGCTTTCCTAAAACATAAATATTATCTTTAATTTGTTTCACTGTAATACCAAGCAGCTTTTCAACATTCGGACTGACATAGTCAACTATGGCTGTCTTAGCATCTGCCATCAAAAACACATCATCTACGTTCATAGAAAGTTTTTTAAACAATTCATCCCTATACAAAATTTGTGTATTCTTGCTCTTTATATTTAACCGATTTCTTCTAAGAATCATTATGATAATGAATGATGCAATACTAAACAGCAGGGCACCTACAATAATAAGCGTACTAAGCTGCAGCTCATTCATACTGGCATTGACAATATCAGCTGGAACAATTCCAAGCAATGCCCAATCCTGAATGTTCACCTTTTCATAAATCAGATAGTAATTTCTTCCCTCTAAATTTACAAGCATAGCGCCTGTGTGTCCCTGCTTAAGCTCCTCTGAAAATGCCATAATCTCATCTTCTGAAAGCCCAGAGTGATCTCTTAAAACAGCTATGAAATTATATGCTGTTTTCCATGACTCTGGTGCATGATCAATCACAACTCGTCCGTCTGAATGAACTACATATCCACCTGCATTTCCCTGAAAAACAGAAATATCTAATACTTTTACAATATCAGAGTTGTCATATGCAACAGCAATGGCGTCATATTCAAACCCTTGATAAATTCCATTAACTTCAGGACATGCAAAAACAAGCATCTGTGATTTTCCAGGCAGTGCTGCATTCATTATAATATCATTTCTCTGAGTGATCTTATCCTCAAGATTTCCCTGTAATCCAAGATACCCGGTTTCGCCTGTTATCGTTTTATAATTGCCATCAAACGATAAAAAATAGAAGCCCGAAAATCCTGTTTCTTCCTGTACTTTATTGATATAATCACAAATTTCTTTTTCTGTCGAAGCCTTCTGTAGATACGCACTCCACATATGAAGATATGTCAAATTTTTATTGACAAGTTCATTTAATGCTTTATTTGACTGGTGAAAGATCTCTGTCAAATGAGAAGTACTTTCCTGATACACAGTCTTCGACACAAACCTTGTATATTGGATGCCCACCATACTGACTCCAATGATTAAGAAAATTGCTGCTGCAAATACTCCCAATCTCTTTTTCATGAACTGTTTCTTTTTTCTGTATTTTATCTCATCCATCTACTTACCTCAAAGTAATATACGGCTCTGGTTTTGCCAAAACAGCATCATCCCCTAAGACATAATTGATCCACGTATCCTTCACAAACGTGTCTCCACCTTCGAACATATCATCTTCTGCTGAAATGATTGGCTCCATATATTTTTTTGTTGCCAGACACATCACTGTAAATGTATCATCATCTTTGATTGTCTTCCCGTCTTTTTTAATGCTAGTCAATGTATAGCCATCGCCATTTTCCTTAACCTCCATAGAAATGCCGCTGACAACTGGCAGTGAACCGCGGTTAAATGGAATAAATCCGCCCTCGCAGCCTTCCACAAAAGCTTTCAATAATTCTTTCAGCTTTGCTCCTGTTATTTCGCATTTGTAAGAAAAAAGACTATTTGGCATGATCATGTTGGCTGCCATTTTTTTAGTATAGTCAGCCTGCAGCACATTTCCTGTAAAACTGTTTCCCGCTGCAATAAGCACATCTGTCCCGTAAATACCTCGCAGCGTATTTGCCATAACTGAATAAGCTTCATTTCCGCCATCAGCATGGAAATAATTTGAATATGTATTCTGCACCTTTAACACAACATCATCAGAAGCTGATTTTTCCTCCTTTAACTGGTCATTAAATGCCTGATATGCCTGATTTGAATCATACTCACCTGCAATCATCTTAGAAACCACATCTTTAGAAATGGAAAAGAAATCATTTGACGCAATGCGAATATACATATGGTTTTCTTCAATAACAGGCTTAATATCTTTTAAATACTCAGTAAGATAAAAATCCACATCCTGACTGTAGCTTAACATATCCTGACCATCCGCAATAATTAGATTTTGAGCTTCCTCTGACAGCATCTCTTTTAATACACTCATTGCTTTTTTGCGTCGTGAATCATCCTGTTCCAAATCCTTATTCAAGGCAATCTGAAAATATGGAGTTGTCATGATCCATTCTTCACCATCCTGATTAAAGAATGGTAAAAATGCTGTGTCGATGCCCTGATCCTGAAATGTCTTCACCATGAATGAACTGCCAAAATACATAGCAAGCTCTTCATTTTGATACATACTTATTACATCATCATAATTAAGATCCAGATCATCTTGCCCCAATTTCACGTCATTAATAAACTGTTCCATATGCTCAAAAGCCTGTGGCCAAACAATATCATCCAGACCAACACGCTCTTTATTGGCAGGATCACTATAAGCAGTACGCCACTTACGGCCATCCGCAGATGTAAGATCTGAAGCGGACAGTCCCTGCAGTGTTTCCATACATGTATAATCATAGTAATAATCTGCAGTAAATCCACGAACACCTGCTTCTTCAAATTTTTGGCATGCCAAAACAAAGCTGTCATAATCTGTTGGCAGCTCAATACCATATTTTTCAAATAATCCTTTGTTTACTACAAATCCATGTGCATCCGCGCATACAGGAAGCCAGTTCACACTTCCATCCTCGTTCATGAAGTTATTGAGATATGTATTGTATACAGCACCCGCCTCATTTGTTGTGGAAAGATCCATAAGACTATCCTTAAGCGGACTTGCATCATGAAGTGAGAAACGACAGCACGTAATAATATCAGGAAGTCCGCCATTTTCATCCAAGAACTTATAAAAATCCAAATCGTTATTGCCAACTACAAATTCAATATTCACATCTGGAAGCTGTGACTGAATATATGGTGCATATTTATCATACAGATTTGTGGTCCACAAGTACACCCTTATTGTTTCTGCCTCTTCTTCTTTTACACTCTTTTTCCCACAGCCTGCTAAAAGTGCAGTGCCTGTCAACAGCAGGAACAATATTACTTTTTTTCTTTTCAATTTTAAATCCCCCTTATGGAAAATATGTACCGCCACATAGTGCAGTACACATTTTGGGCAAAATACATATTGATTATATTCCTAAACGAGACAAATTACAAGCAGTTTCTTAAATAAAGAAAATGCACTGCCGACTGATTAATTTTCGGCAATGCTCTCTCTACCTACTTTGTTCGATTTAAGAATATCAGTTTGCTTTGCAAGATCCTGTGTTCTGTAGCTGCTGTAACGGTGGTGCGGACTATTTTTATTCTTTTAATCCGTTTATTTCGTATACTCTTTTTTGCTGCTTTGCCTCATAAATAGCTTTTTGGTACTTTTGAAAAAACTCAATTACAAATCGAACATTTTCTCGAACATCTAGCTAAATGGCATTGTTAGCCACCGTCCCTGTCCCCAATGTGATCTTGCGCAAGGCGGAAACAGGACGATGGAAAATCCCATTAATCAAAGCAAGTTTATCCTACATCAAGCACGACTGTTCAAGTATTCCTCCGCGAGAATAAACACCCCGCTTGAAGTCCAAGTATACGCCCTGTCGCGTAAGCCCTCGCCTGTTACAGCGTTATAGTTCTCAGCAAAGCCGCTTTGCTTTGCCATTTCAAGGAATTTTCGGGCGGTCTCTTTGGCGAGGTCAATCTCGCCGCACCTGCTCAGTCCGTCGCACAAAATAACCGTTGACGGTGCCCATATCGGACCGCGCCAGTAGCCGTCAGGTCGGTAACAATTGCTGTCAAGGCTCTCCGTCGCAAAGCCGTGATCAGTGATGAATCTTCCGCATTTTAACTTGTCTATCATATTTTTTCGATACTCTTTCGGCAATCTGTCGCCCAAAATCAGGCATAGATACGGCAGAAGACTTTGGTTTTCAACAACCTTGTGAGTGCCGCTCTGAAATGCTGTCGGCAGACCGTTTACAAAGCACTTCTCCAAAAAATTGCTTGAGGCCTTCTCGAATCTTGCTTTCCAATTGTCGCTCTCTTGAGGCATACCAAGGCTCTCTGCAAGTTCGGCGAGCATAGCCATCTGCACAAGTAAAAACGCCTGCAGATCTGGAGAAGCTATCGGCGGAACGGTTGCAAATACCGTTGAGTTGTCCCAGCCCGAATCATTTCCGTGGACATATTCACAGACACCGTCGCCGTCAAAATCGCGGTAATTTATCCACCAAATCGTCTGCTTTTCAAGTGCAGAGTATGCCTCTGTAAGCTGATTTTTAGTGAGCGTCATACCGTTTTCAAGCATTTTCTTGAGCGTCCAGCCGTGTATCGGCGGCTTGACATAGTTCCATATCACCTTTGAATCGTTCACGCTGTCGGGAAGTCTGCCCGATTTATCCTGAAAATCAAACATTATCATGAACTGTTCCCATGCCAAAGACGGATTTTTGTATGACAGCGCAAGCGCGTTGAAGCAGTGATCCCAGCTCCAAACATTTGTCATGTGGTTTTTTGACATCAGCATCGCATGGCGCTTTAAGAACCCTCGTGGCATAACATATGCCGACCAGTTGATATACGCACCGAGAACTGATACTTCTTCATATTCTTTCGGAAGTATGGGATAGCTTTTGTAAAACTCCGAAAACTCACGCGCGACTTTCTCGCGACAGGCTTCAAAATCGTACTCGGGACATTTTCTGTCCCACTCTATCTGCGTCTCCTTAATTATCAGCAAAAAGCCGTCCATACCGGCAATATTCAGCCTTGAAAACTCCGACGACTGCTCAGACCAATTCTGTTCTAAATAAATATCTCCCTCCTGCGCCCATACGACATAGCTCGTGTTGTTTTTGTAACAGTTTTCAGCATAGCAATGGCGTCCGTCCGCATCGAACTCATAAATGTAGTCATAAGGTCCGCTTTCGGTCATAAAGTCAAGAGTCAATACAGTGGATCTGCCCCCGCTAATAATAAGCGTTTCGGGGTCGGGGAAGCAAAAATCACATTTGAAATCTCCCGAAACGAGAGACAGCGAACCGCCGTCTAAGTCTGCGGAAAGCTCGTCGCCAGAAAAAATAAACTTAGCGACGATAGGGTTCTGCGTCGACCCGCTGACATTCTTCAAATAGATACCGTGTTCAATTTTATGCCCTTGCCGCCAATCCGGCAGCTCGGCGAGAGCCATATACGAGCCGAATCGAGAAAACGGGACCTCTGAAAGATGGAAATTCATAATAGTACCTCCGATTAATATATTGATTTAGTTGGTTTTCGTCTTTGTATATGATATTGTACTACCATATAGCAATGATTTTGTCAATTCAAGTTGACACATTTCCAGCTCTGAATACCATTGGTGACAGGCACTGTGGCCAGATTAGTATCCCTGGTGGCTCAAGTTTGCGAAACTTCGTTCTTTTTTCAACTCGATTGCATTCAAATAAACACACACAAAAGCCTGAAAGCTCTTTTCTTGAACTTTCAGACTTTTTTTACAGGGACACATATCGAGCCAGTAGGGACACATTATTAGCCACCGTCCCTGTCCCGATGGCTCTCATCACAGAATCTCCTTCAATATATCTCTGTTGAACTTTGCATCATCTACAATCAGTATTTTTTGTCTTTTATCCATATTTTTCATCATCCTACCAATTTATGAATTACCTTTACCAGTAATTCCACATCCACAGGCTTAGCAACATGTTCATCCATTCCAGCTTCTTTTGCTCTTATTCTGTCCTCCGTGAACGCATTTGCTGTCATTGCAATGATCGGTATTTTCT
>OLPV01002711.1_pt1 | contig 11331 bp, 9 predicted proteins | sample 1671961 | NCBI WGS metagenome assembly OLPV01 (sample SAMEA3136630, study PRJEB25190) | human gut metagenome | biome: human gut; feature: human-associated habitat; material: faeces | place: Austria | collected 2013
ACATCGACATTTTCTAATGCATCAAAATTTCTTTTATATGCTGTGATTAATGCTGTTCTTATTGATTCTAAAAGTTCCTCCTTTTTGATTCCTTTTTCCTTTTCTAATTCTTCTATATTGTCAATACTTAATAATATTTTTTTATTATTCTCTTTTAACTTTTTATTTTGCTCATTTAGCTTTTGATGTAATTTATATACTTCTGTTATATCAAATGTAATTATTTCATTATTATTTATCGCAAATACATAATATTTATCTTCTACTTTTACACAATAATTTTTATCTAACTGGTCTATACTTTGTTTTATTATATTTGTTATATAGTCTTTCTTTATGTTTAATTTGTCTAGTATTTCATACATTTTATTATTTATTAATTTTGCTCTCTTGCCTTTTAATACTAAAATTCCAAACTCACATTCATCTATAACTTTTTTTATTGAGAAATCTGTAATAGTTTCTTTTTTGTAATATCTAAAATACATATATATAAGTGAAATAATTTCGTATATTATGCCTAGCAATGCAATTATAAATAAGCTATTTCTTGATATGCTTTCTTGCATAAACAATGCTATAAGTATTGTTATAGCAACAATATATTCTAGTGCATAATCTGTTATATTTTTATTTATTATTCCTTTTTTTAGTATGATTTTTAGAATCTGCCATACTAACAAAAGACACAGTATTCCTATAATTGCTACCATAATACTAATTTTCTCCTCTTAAAATTTTCAATTTTATAGTTGTTCCATCTTCATCTATTATTTGCTCAATTTTCAATAATTTTTCTAATTGTAATTTTTCTATTTCTTTTTTAAAGTTCTTATATTTGCCATCAAATAAATATTTTATTTCTGTATATGAATTGTTTACCTGTATATATAGAATAAAATTAGTTTCTCTAAATTTCATTATTGTTTCAAATATGATCTCATAAATATTGGCTGTTTCTCCACTACCTATCTCAAAATTATTTGTTTTCAAAACTCCATTTATTCCTAGTGCTTGTGCTTCTATTAACATTTCATTTATGATTATTTCTAGTCTTTTGTTATCATATTTTTCTTTGTTATAGCTTGATATTACTAAACTACTCATTCTTTTACAATAATTTAGTAGTAGTTTTATATCTTGCATTTTATCTATGTCTGTTATTTTCATTTCTTTTATTAGTTCATTTATTAAGTTTCTTTTCTGCTCTATTTTTTCATCTAGTAGCTCTATAATTTCGCTTTTTAATTTTGTTTCATATATTTCTGTTGCAATCTTTCTTTGTTTTTGTAATATTGTTTCTTGTTCTATAAGCTCTTGTTGTATTAATTTCAATTCTTTTTCATATTCGTTTATTCTACTAAAATCTTTTTCTTCTATTGAATAGCCACCACTTATAGCCTTAACATTTTTTACAATATTGTTATCTTTATATGTATTTTTTACCTTATTATCTTTTATATCATTTATTATGTTTTCTTTTAGATTTATGGAATGATTTGTTGCAATTCTAGTTTTTCCATCTTGTGATATGATTACTAATGGCAATTTTGAATTTTTAAATATCTTCTTATATCTGAAATTATTTGGTATCAAATTAAAGTCAAGCATCATTTCTAATCCTACACAAAATAATGTTCCTATTATTACTGACATATTCGTTTTTCTTATTACTGGAATATTTTTTATATATAAAATTGTATATACTACACCAATTAAAATAATTATTGATATTGAGATTATGTTTTTGTACCCTTTATTTTTGCTTGATTTTATTAGATATATTATTGCTACTACTATTAAACATAGAATCCAAGCAACTATTATAAAATACCCTATATTATGATTATAATCATTTATATTGCTTTTTATTTTGAACACAATATTATGTAGGCTATTTGTAATTACTAATAAGAATAGTATTGTTGATATAATTATTGTGGCAATTCTTCTTTTTTTATTCTTACTGTTTATTAAATAACTACTACAATTATAATAAAATGTTGGAATCAGCAATAGTGGTATGTAATACAAATACCACAGTATTTCTGTTGCATACCCTGTTGTATATGTTTTAAGCATTCTTACTACCATCCAAAATGCTAATAGCACACCTATTGATAATACATATTTTTTTAGTGTTTTATCAAATATTCTTATATATAATAGTGTTATCCATATTGTATATATTGCCAATGCTAATACCGTTTGTTGAGTCTGTGTCATATTTACCCCTTTTTATTTTAATCTTGCTATAAATTTTATTTGTCTATAATATAATAACATAATAGCAGATTTTCTATTTTTTTTCAATATATAGCAAAATACTAGCTTTTCATAGCTAGTATCTTATAATTTTCATTTGCATTAGTTGTTATTATCTTACTATTTTATCAATATATAAATAAATATCAAATAAATTATGTTGTTTATTTTCTTGCTTTTTTTCTATTTACTAATGTTAGTGTTCCGATAGTTGCTATAGAAGCTACAAATAGCATTATACTTGTTGTAATATTATCTCCTGTTTTTGGATTGTTTGTTTCATTTTTTGTTTGTTCTGTTTTTCCTTCAACATTTGTTGCAATAATTCCATATTGACTTAAATGTGATGTTTCAAATACTATATATCCATCTTCTACTGTTGCTGGTATTGTTTCTTTTATTTCATCATTTGAAATATATACTACTTCATATTTGTTAAATCCTTTTAGGTCTTCTGGTAATGCAATTCTTATTTTCATTTTAGTATCACTAATTTTAACAACATCACCATTTTCTAATACATTTATATCTACTACATATTTAACATTTTTATCTGTTAATTCTTTTTTTACTTCTACAGGTTTAATGTCTAATTTAAGGTTTTTGCTAACTTCATTTGCAAATTCAATTTTTGCTTTTGTTTCTCCTGTACTTTGAATTTCCTTTACAGTTTCTTTAACAGGTTGTTCAGGTTTTGTAGGTGTAGGAGTTATTGTTATTTTGGTCGTAACATCAAATGACTGTTCATCATAAGAACTTCCACATACATATCCAACTTCTTGTCCATTAATTTTTAATTTGGTATTTTGTCCAAAAAACCACTTTTCTCCACCTTCAGCTGTAGTTACTAAAGCTAATTCATAAGTATATGTTTTGTCTTTATCAAATGCTGTTATTAGTTTTCCTCCTAAGTAACCAATGTGATCTGCATCATTAAACCAATCTACTGAAGTTATTCCAGCATCATTAGTTCTCCATAATTCAAATACAAACTTATATCTATTATCTGAAATTGTTCCAGTAAATACTGGTTTATCACCGTCATTGAATTTTAAGGTTACATTATTAATCTCAACAACTTCAATTTCTTGTTTTTGTACAGGTTTAGTTGGTTTTATTGTCTTTATCGCTGGAACAAATATTGACTTTTTATCTTGTCCAACACTCATTGTATTTACTTTTTCACCATTTACATAAACTTCTGTATTATCAGCAAATGTATATCCGTCTCTTGCCTTCAAAGATATAGTGTACATATAACTCTTTCCTTCTTCAAAAGTAGTTATTTTTTTGTCTTGTGCTAAAGCGTTATTTTTATCATCATCAGAATACCAAAACTTGATTGGAACAAGTTCTCCATTTTCAGCAGTTTCCATCTCCTCCCAATATTCGTATTCTATATCATAGTAATATGCGGTGTCACCACTTCTTATAGCATAAGATTCTGGTTTATCTCCTGCATTATAATTAAATTTTACAGCATTAATTTCTACTTTACCAATTTCTGTTGTTGCAAATACTGTTATTGGTGCAATGCACATTGCAACCAAGAGCATTAACATAGTTATAATAAATATCTTACTTTTTTTCATTTTACTCCTCCTTAATGTTTTTTTGATTTTTTCCCTTTTTTAGTATTAACTATTGCTAATGTAATTATTCCTAATATAGCAATTGAAAACATTACAAAGTATACTATAACATTATCACCTGTTTTAGGATTTGCAATTGTATTCTCTTTTTGAACATCATTGTTTGTTAAATTGTTATTTTCTTGTTTTTGTTCATTTTTATTATCTTCTATATTTGTATTTTGTTGTTTTTCTTTTATTGTGAATTTTGTTATAGCTTCTCCATTATCTGAAAAAGCAACCTTTAATGTATGTTCTCCAACAGATAATGTTTTTAAGTATTCATCTTTTAAAGTAATAACTGTACTTCCTGATTTTGAGTCATAATTTGTAGAATCTACTAATTTATTGTCTACATATACTTTGTTTGTAAATAGACTATAGTCTGCATCTATTCTAAATGTTGCATTTTTTGATTCATCAATTGTATATGTTTGATTTGCTCCTTCAGTAAACTTATATTCTTTAGGACTAACTTCTTCTTTTACATATTGGAATGTAAATTCATAAGTACATCTAGTATAATAATCAGTTCTTGTTTCATTTATGATGCCACCATCAGTACCATCATAATTCAATGCCGAACCTGTATATTTAGTATGAAATCCTTTAAAAACTTCACTTTTTTTAGTTCCAACATTTACTGCAGTTAATATTGCTTTATTTTCTGATTTATTTCCTACTATCTTTATAACAGCTTCACTTTCATTGTCTGTTGCTAATAGACCTTCATTGTCTCTTTTGTAATATAGTGTTTTATCTAAATCTGCAAATGATTTTAACCCATTTGTAAGTTCATCATCTTTAGAAAAATCAATCACATATTCTTGCCCACCAGTTAAATCAATTACACCTTTTGATGATATATCATTATAAACATTTTTAACTGTTGTGTTAACGACAGTTCTTGTTCTTACAAGTTTAACATCTAATGTTCCACTAAATTTACTTGATTCTAATTTAAATATAACTTTAGAATTAAGTGTTGTTGTAGCATAATACCAATCATTAATATTTAATTTTACTGGTGCAGGTCCTACCACACTTCCAGTATCTTCTGCTGGGATTTCTTGTATTACAAATTCATAATCTGCTTCGTTTAAATCAATTACCATATTATTTGAAATATTAACAACTAAATCCTCGCCCTTGAATAATTGTAATTTTGCTTTCTTGCTATATTCTACATAACCATCGTGAATAATCCCACCTTCAAAATTTAATGTTACTTCATTTTTGCTTTCTGCATATACTTTGTTTATAGCTGTTTGGAATAGTATGCTAACCAATAAACAAATCATCAATAAAATTGATAGGATTTTAACTTTTCTCATTCTTTTACTCCTTCCTCCAATATTTTCATTTCTATTTTACCATATTACAGTTCTATATTTTTGATTTTTGCCAAAGTTTCAATGACCATTTGGCAATTGTTTTTTATATGCTTTTATGATATAGTATAATAAATTTGAATTATTGATATGGAGGTTTTCTTATGACTTTTAGTGAACAATTAAATAAATATATAAAACAAATTGAGTGTTCTTCTAAAGACCTTGTAATTTCTTCTGGATTAACATCTTCTGTTATTAGTCGTTATCGCAGAGGAGATAGAACTCCAAGTTTAAAGAGTAAACAATTAGAACAACTTACAGATGGTTTATATAAGCTTTCTTTAACAAGAGAAATGAATATAACTAAAGAAGAAATTTATACTGCTTTATCTGATACTTTAAATGATATTTCTATTGACTTTGAACAGTTAAGTAAAAATTTTAATGAACTTGTTACAACTTTAAATATTAATGTTGCTGAATTATCTCGCTTAAGTAGTTATGATGCCTCATTTCTTTCCAGAATTCGTACTGGTAATGGTAATCCATCACATCCTAAAGATTTTGCTACGGCTGTATGTAATTTTATTATGAAAAAGTATACATCTGATGATGATAAAAAAGCAGTTGCACTTCTTATAAATTCTACTTTAGAAGAGTTAGAAAATAATCTTAACTATTTTAATAAGCTATTTAATTGGTTTACTACTAATTCTACTCCCTCTCATAACTATATAGATGATTTTCTAACAAATTTAGATAAATTTGATTTAAATGAGTATATAAAAGCTATACATTTTGATGAAATGAAAGTACCTACTATTCCATTTTATAAAGCAACTTCTAAAACATATTATGGTATAGAAGAAATGAAAAAAGGAGAACTAGACTTTTTTAAAGCAACCGTTCTTTCAAAAAATAATGAACCTGTTTTTATGTGTAGTGATATGCCTATGGAAGATATGGCACAAGATGTTGAATTCGGTAAGAAATGGATGTATGCTATTGCTATAATGCTAAAAAAGGGATTACATCTAAATATTATTCATAATGTTGATAGACCATTTAATGAGATGATGTTAGGTTTAGAAAGTTGGTTGCCAATTTATATGACTGGACAGGTTTCTCCATACTTTTTAAAAGGATTGCAAAATAATATATATTGTCATTTTAATTACGTTTCTGGTGTTGCTGCTTTATATGGAGAATGTATAAATGGTTATCATGATAAAGGTAAATATACTTTAACAACAAATAAAAATGATATTTCTTACTATAAAACAAAGGCACAATGTTTGTTAAGCAAAGCTACATCTCTTATGGATATTTATAAAGCAGATTCACAAAATTCTTTTAATGCCTTTTTATCATCAAGTATAAAAATTAAAGCAAGTCGCAGAAGGATTTTGTTTTCTTTACCAATACATACTATTTCAAACAATTTACTTTTTAAGATTTTAAAACATAACAATGTTTCTGCTGAAAATATAAAAGCAATTCAAGAATCTGTAAAATTTCAGAAAGAAATATTTAAGAATACAATAGAACAAAATGTAATTGAAGATGAAATATCAATTCTTTCAAAAGAAGAATTTGGAAAGGTAAAACCATTTCTTTTCCTTGCAGATATTTTTTATGATAAAAAAATTTATTATACATATGAAGATTATCTGGAACATATCAATTTGACTAAAAAATATGAAAAAGAGAATAAAAATTATAAGTTAAGTATAAACAATAATAATACATTTAAGAACATACAAATTTTAGTTTGCGAAAAAAACTGGGTCATGATTTCAAAAGCAAATAGTCCTTCTATTCATTTTGTAATTCATCATCCCAAACTACGAAATGCAATTGAAAATTTTATTCCCCCTGTTGTTGAGTAGAATACATTGATTTAATAAAGAACTACTTCGTTCAAAAAGTAGTTCTTTATTTTTAACTAAATGTCTTTTTATATATATTTTTTTTCTTTTAACCATTCTATTGTATCTTTAATTGTATCTTTCATATCTCTATTTTTATACTCCAATTCTTTTTTTGCCTTTTCATTGCTAAAATTAGAATTGGAAGATAATGTGTATAGAGAATATTTTGTAAATAATGGGGTTTGTTTTTTTATGTTATAATATAATTCGCAAATTGGAGCTACTAATTCTGCCAAACATAGTGGTAACACTATCTTAATTCTTTTTTTCTCCTCTAAATCACAAACAAAATCAGTCAATTCTTTTATTGTAATATATTTATTAGATAAAATGTAACATTCTCCTCTATTATTTTTATCACAAGCACTAATTATACCATCTGCTACATCTCTAACATCTACAAAATTATACCCTCCTTTTACACAAGCAAAGAGTTTTCCTGTCGCAACTTCTTTTATTAATTGTGTTAAGTGGCTATTTCCATAATCATTTGGTCCAATAATTCCAGAAGGATGAATAATACAAGCATTTAGATTCTTATTTTTTATTGCATCAATAACATATTTTGCTGCCTCTGCCTTTGTTTTTGCATATAATCCTACTACTTTCCCAGAATCAAAGTTAGTAATCTCTGTTATTTTTTCGTTATTAGGCTTTTCGGTAATTGAATGTACACTACTTACATAAATAAGTTTTGCATCTATTTCTAAAACTTTATTTACAATGTTTTTTGTTCCATTAACATTAACATCATATACAATTGGGTTATATTTAGATTTTATATACACAACTCCTGCACAATGTATTACATAAACTTCTTTTCCATCAGTATTTTCAAAAATTGATGATAAACTTTCCTTTTTAGTAACATCTCCATAATAAATTTTACAATTCAAGTTATCCAATGCCTTTATAGAATCATTAGGTAATACAAGTGCTCTTATTTCATTTTCAATATTCTGTTCTAATTTTCTTATTATATTATTTCCTAGAAAACCATTTGCACCAGTTATTATATATAATTTTTTCATATCACACCTCTTAACTCTTTTACTAATGTTTCATCAAGATTTTTATCTATAATAATAGTATTCCAATGTTCTTTGTTCATATATTTCTTCTCCCAAAGATATTATATCATATTTTTATATAATAAAAAAAGAGTAGTTTAACCTCTAAAAAAAGTTAATACCCTTATTTATAAAGCGACCTCTTTATGGGCATATTCTTCAGTACCTACATCATTTAATATTGCTTTTGCATTTTGATCTGGCATTGCAAATCTTTGTGATAAATATCTAAGAGATGCTCCCAATTCGCCGTCTGGGCCTCCATATTGGCTTATTATATTTTTTGCTAGTTTTGGATTAGGGCATTTTATATTTATAGGATATTGTAATACTTTATTATAGGTCCACATTAAAAACTCCCCCTTTCCCAAGGCCATGGTTCCTCTAACCATCTCCATTTATTACATGGAAATGCAATTGTAAGCGGTCCATATGCTTTTTGATATTTATCTGATAATTCTCTTAATTCATTAGCATATTCTTTATGAAGCGCCAATGCTCTTTTGTCATCTGCATGTGTGTCTAAATATTCTGCAAGTTCAACAACTGCAAATCCTAAGCAACGTATTTTTTGTAACATATCTGCCCTTGTCATTTCTTCCTCTGCACAAAATTCTTCTGGCATAATATTAGTAAAATTAAAAGAATATGTTGAAACACTTGGAGTAGGATTTTTTTGGCAACAACTATTATTTGCATTGTTGCAGTTACAATTCCTGTTTTCATTTTCTTCTAGTAACATTTATTACACCCCTCTCCAACCGTATTCATAGCTTTTATAAAAGCATTTTCTTCTATAGATTGACATGGTACATATGGGCTAACTAACTCTGGAAATATTGTTCCCATTTTTAATCCAACACAAGGGGTAAATGTTTTGTTCATTGTCTGAATCGGAACATAGCTTTGACCAAACATTGGATTAGTTGGAAAAACGTTTTCACTTTCTTCAAATCCACAATCGCAAGAAGAATTTTTATTATTCTCGTTGTAATAATCTGCTACTACGCCACAATTATTACATGCATCTTGTAGCATATTATTGTCAAAGCTTTTTTGACAACAACACCTTCTATATTTGCAATTATACATTTTAATTATCATTCCTTTCCTAAGGTATTGATTCAGATTAAAAAATTTTTAACCCTATCTTTCCTTATTTGTTTGTATAATACATAATATGACAAAATATTTAAGAAGGTGCTGTATATTTTCATTTTATATATAACATTATTTTTCTATATAGCCACTGGTTTTTTCTGTATACATGTTATCTGTTATTGATTTATATCTTTCGCCATCATATTCATCGGTAAAACCATTATATGCTTTATATATATCATTAGTTTCTGTGTCATAAACTCTTTCATATCCAAGTATTGCATCACTTTGTTTTTGACTCATAATATCATATGATTTACTTCTATTTTCCCAAGCACTCATATAAGAATCAAAAGCTCTTTGTATTGATGCATTTAGTGCAAGAGCTTGTTTAGTTTGAGCATTTCCATTATCTATTGTTTGTTTTACATAACTATCGCTAAATTTTATTGAATTAATAGATTCTAGTAATATTTCTTTATAATCTATAAACTTATCTTTTTCTGATGTTATTGCCATTATGTCATAAACCATATAGTATGAAGTATCTACACCGCCAAGATAGTTATTGCCAAAATTAACAATTGATGCCATAAATAAGCCCTCGCCTTGCTTTGAATTATCACCTGTAAAAGTTCCTCTTAACACTTTGCTATCTAATGCAACACTTTTCATACTAGCTGTTGATTCAAACTCTTCCTGTTTAGTAAAATTTGAAAATTTAGGAAACTTTATTGTAGAAAATGATGGTTCTATTGCACTTGCATATGCTGCTATCTCGTCAAATTTTTTATAAAACTCTTCTGTTGTAGGATTTGCTAAAACCACGGCATCTGCGAACAACTTGTATTGTGAATTATTGCCACTCATGTTGTAGTAATTCTGCCAAGATCTTTTTCCTGCTTCTGTTTTTAATAATGGTTGCATCTTTAACATTAAATATATTTGATTGTTTGTATTTTGAGGGTCATATACCCTAATTGTATAAAATATATCTATTCCCCCTGTTTCAACTGTCCATCCATTTGGTTTTTTCATACTAAACACTGAATTTGAAAAATCTTCTAACGTAAGCTTATTTACCTCGTTTTCTACAATTTTTATGTTTTTTTCATTTTTGTCACTACTTCCCACTTTATTACCTCTTCCATCATTATTCTTAATAAGCATTATACCAAGAACAGCAACAATTATAATTAAAACACTAATAATTATTATAAACATTTTATTCTTTTTTAAATTCTCCATAATTTTTTCCTCCTATATTTTTTTAGCATGTAAAACGACTCTATATTTATTGTTGTTATCACAGGTAGACAATGTTAAAATACTATCACTTTCAAGCATATCCATGTTAAAATTCCTTATGCTTCTTGCCTTTAAGGTATTTAAAAATTGTTCAAACTCACTATCATTGTTAAATTCTGTTTTAATATAATAATCTTCATTTTCTATTCTATATATTGAAAAAACTTTATAAATATAATTTTTCCCTTCAGTCTTTAGAATAATATTTGTATTTTCTTCATTATTATACCACTCCGGATTCAAAATTTTTTGCATAGTCCCAAACATCGAATTATCTTTCATATTGTGCCCATAAATAACAATATTTTTATCTGTGCCATTAAATTTATTTTTGTAGTCCGCAAAAATCCATCCTCCCAAATTTTCGCTTTTATCAAAACTATGATTTAAATAAAATTCATTATTTTTAGTTTTAACAACAGGATACTCAATATTTGTATTATTTACTTTAATCCACGCAATAGCTTCATTATTTTGTTCTTTCAATTTATCAAAATCAATCAAATATTCTTCTTTATTTTTACCATTGCTTTCAACTATTACCGTCTCCTTAATTTTTTGGGCTATTTCATTGTTTTTATTTTTATCCCTGTACCATTCATAAATTTTAATTCCAGAATATATTAAAACAAAAAAAAGTAAAAAATATATAATAAAATAAAAAATAATTTTTTTATTATTATTTTTTTTC
>OLPV01002712.1_pt1 | contig 11325 bp, 8 predicted proteins | sample 1671961 | NCBI WGS metagenome assembly OLPV01 (sample SAMEA3136630, study PRJEB25190) | human gut metagenome | biome: human gut; feature: human-associated habitat; material: faeces | place: Austria | collected 2013
AAAAAAGCGAGCCGCGCGCACTATCCTTTGCGCTTCGGCTCACTTTTCCTTTTTCGTGCTGTGTCACAGCCCCATTCTTCTCACCCCAACGTACAGTCAAGCACCATCATAACAACAAACCCTGCCGCCGCACCTATCGTTCCTATGTTGCTATGCTCTCCGCCCTGTGCCTCGGGTATAAGCTCTTCTATCACAACATACATCATAGCACCCGCCGCAAACGACAGCATATACGGCAAAAGCGGAGCAATGAAAGAAGCAAGCAGTATCATTGCTACCGCACCTATCGGCTCGACAACGCCTGACAGTACCCCCATCGCGAACGCCCTGCCCTTTTTCATACCCTCACCTTTAAGCGGCATGGATATTACAGCACCTTCGGGAAAATTCTGAATAGCTATACCGAGTGCCAGCGCAAAAGTGCTCGCCACCGTCATGGTTTCGCCTGCCGCTCCCGCACACGCTGCTCCGACAGCCATACCCTCGGGGACATTGTGAATAGTGACCGCAAGCAGCAGCATTGTCGTTTTTGAAAGCTTCGTTCGCACGCCCTCGGGCTTATCGCTGTCAAGGTGCAGATGCGGCACAAGACTGTCTATCCCCAGCAGGAAAAGTATTCCGACCGCAAAGCCGACCACAGCAGGTATCCAGTTTAAATTTCCGTATGTATCGACCGACAGCTCCATAGACGGTATCAGAAGCGACCACACAGAAGCCGCGACCATAACTCCCGACGCAAACCCGAGCAATAATTTTTCGGTTTTAGCGCTCACCTTATCACGCATAAAAAATACGGTCAGCGCGCCGAGTGTTGTCCCTGCAAGCGGTATCAGCAATATAATCAATATATCCGTATATCTCATCTCCTTTTGAGTTAGCATATGCTTACCGTTTATATTTTACCACAAGCAAAAGAAAAAGCCAAGCGTTACACCTGACTTTTTCCGTAATATTTACTTTTTGCGTTTTCTTGCCGTAACTGTGCTTATCATCACCGCAACCGCAACAACAGGGGCAGCTGCCGCCGCAAACGGTATATCTCCGCTTGTATTCGGGTTTGTCGGTTTATCCGGCTCTACAGGCTGTTCGGGCTTAGCAGGTTCTTCCGGCTTTGCAGGCTGTTCCGGCTTTGCAGGCTGTTCCGGCTTTGCAGGCTGTTCCGGCTTTGCAGGCTGTTCGGGCTTTGCAGGTTCTTCCGGCTTTGCAGGCTGTTCGGGCTTTGGAGGCTGTTCCGGCTCTACAGGCTGTTCGGGCTTTGCAGGTTCTTCCGGCTTTGCAGGATTTTCCGGCTTTGCAGGCTGTTCGGGCTTAGCAGGTTCTTCCGGCTTCTCCGGCTCTTCAGGCTTTTCGGAATCTTTTTTTACCGTCACAACAAATTCCGATATGTTGCATACAAGCCTGCCGTTTTCACCTCTTGTAACGCTGACAGCAAAATCCACATCGCCTACCGCCGTATATCCATCGGGGATCTCTGCTTTTGCGTCATATTTTCCGTAAGTCACATATTCATTGTACTCGTAAACCTTATTGCCGTTTTCGTCAACAATTTTAACATTGACCGCAGGGAGCTTTTCAACAGGCACTACGATCTCACTGTCGGCAGGATGCCATTTGCCGTCTATATACAACAGCCTTGTGATATAATCTTTGCTGCTTCTTTGCTCATACTGATAATACCCGTATCCTTCAGGGCAATCAATGTTGTCTATGTTGAATATTGTGCGATCGGCGTAACTTATTGTGTTCTCTTCTATCACCTCTTCGGTAAATGCATCACAGTAAACAACATGGGTTTTCTTGTCCGAATTATCAACGGCAGGCTTTATGTTGAATGCCACAAAATCCTTTTGTGCGACATAAGCACCGTCTTTTTCGGTAACATTCACTGTTGCCTTGTTTTTTCCGACGAATACATATCCGCAATTCCCAAGCTCCTTTTCGTCATATTCAATTACGCTTTCACCGAGCGTGGTGAGATGCTTCTCATCAGTCAGAACAACAGTTCCGTTATAATAAAAATATACAGGTATAATAACACCCTTTAATGTTTTTACCTTGATCGTTGCAACCTCAGAAGCAAATTCGTCATCGGTAGCTTTCTTTCTTACCTCTATCGTATATTCCGCATCGCTTGCAAGCTCTGTGATATATTCGCTGTCACCTGTCCATGTATCCTGACCCTGTAAACGGAATTCATATATTCCGTCACTGTCAATACCGATATTATTGATTCCCGATTTTGTTTTAACGTTTTCGGGGGCGGCAGGTCTTTCGGGAACATCTATACAAAGTATGTCGCTTGCAAATCCATTTACATCAGCCACACGCTGAAGGTAGATATTCTTTCCGGGTGTAAGCGGTATTGTTTCCCCGTCGAGTGCTACCGCATCGCTCATATCGGAAGAATACGAGTACACGAAATTCTTTGAAAAAGTGTAAAGAGTAGCTTCCTTGCTATAAACAAGAGTCTTTACAGCGGGATTAATCGTATATCTCTTAGGTGTTGTTTCAGTCGCAATAAGCTCATTGTCTTTGTTATAAATGCTTATTTTCTGCTCCGTAAAGTCCGATAAAGAGTCGCCGTTTGCAAGAATATTTCCGTCCTTGTCTTTTACTATATATCTGCTTTCGTCATACTTTATCGTTTCCTTGTCCGTATCATATCCGATATTCTGCTTTGAAACGTGTATTGTATATTCTGTTTTATCCTTGCCGTCAGCAGATGAAGTAATAACTATATCACGGCTTTCGCCTGCGGTCAGCTCTATTTCCTCCGACCATTCATCGGATGCGGCTGTTTTTCCGTCGATCATAATAACGTCACTGCCTCTGGGGCGTATCGAAACGCCGCTTACAGCTGCAGACAAGGTCACTTCGGTATCCTCTCCGAACATATCCGGTGTCACAAAGAGCTTCTTATCTCCGTATTTGACCGCATATTCCGTAAGCGCCGACTTTGCCTTTGTATATGTACGGCTGACGATATTGCCGCTTCTGCCGTCCGTCTTGCTCCATGCCGAAACAGTGCACTCCTTTTCAATAACGATCGGCTTTGTATAATGTATAGCCGCTCCGCCGTCTATGCTGTACCATATCTCGTCCGCTCCGCTCAGTTCAAGCTTGCTTCCAAGCGCAACAGGACCTTCGATTATCGAAAAACGCACATTTTCCGATGCGGTTTTGCTCTCCGGCAGAGGATTTGTAAACGCACTAAGACAAAAGCCGGTAGCGCATAATGTATATCCGCCGGTTACATAGGACAGCTCCGACACGTCATTCCAATCCTTGCCGTTTTCACTGTACATTGATACTCTCCCGTCATCGGAATACTCCGGTGAAGAATTGTAAAAGCCATTATAATATATCTCGACCGGCAACGGATATCCATATCGGGGATTTGTAAGCTTGACCACCACGGAAAAATTCTCTCCGCTTGTCAGTGCGACCGCCTTGTCAAGCTCCACAGTATGATAACCGGGATATTTTTCCGTTCCCGCCTGACCGCTTAAAGCTATGCTGCCGCTTACGGGGTTTTCCTTGTCGGTATCGGTATAAACAGTTATCTCATACTGCGTATTTACATCAGTCGTATAGAACGAAACCGCTTCAAGCTGTTCATCTCCCTTTGCCGTGAATATATTCGACATATAGCCGTATTTCTTGGCATTTTCGTCTTTATAGAACGTATCCGCCGAAGCGTTCAGCGACCACATCTTTCCGACACCGTAATAATTGCTGTAGTTGTCCTTGCTATCAACGATATATTTTGCCACCCAGCCTATAGTCGGGTCTTCATACGACAGCCAGAAATATCCGTCATCTCCCCAGTTGGCACCCCAGCTGTTCTTTATAAGCCATGCGCCGTCTTTTTCAGGACGGGTGTCATCATTTGTGCCGAATTTTTCTCTTGAAAAATCATCATCCCATCCGACAACCGAAACCGCATGGTCGGCAACTTTATTCTCGTCATAACAAAAGGAAGTGTAATATTCATTGTTGTAGTAAGCATCATCACTGCAATACGATATCGTCGATGCACCGTATTCGCTTACAAGCTCTTTTATGATTTTTTCGGAAATATCTTTTTCTAAAATATTATCGTACCCATCCGTAATATAGGTTTGTGCCGTCGCAAAGTACACATCTGTAAGATGAAAATCGCTTTCACCCGTCAGATGCTCATCGGTATCATCCTCGTCATACGGCAATCTGTAGGAATAAACAGGACCGTTCCACTCCGCCAGCGTAGCCGTTGCAAGGCTGTCAAAACCACCCATATCATAGGGATTATCGAAATCCTCTTTGCTTCTTACCCCGTTGAAGAATTCCCGCATATAATCGTTCTCATATGCGTTCCAGACAAGGTGTTTTTTTGAAAAAGAAATATCGGTAAACTGCGTTATAAGCTGTGACTCTATTGAACCAAGCGATGCAAACCCCCAGCAGGTACCGTACGGCGACTGATTCTCAACCGGCGACACCCTGCCGTGATCCCTCAGGTCATACGATGACGGGAATTTTTCATCTGCCGTCTTTGTGAGCTGTGCGTAGCTTTCGCCGAGGTACGACACATCAAGCATAGACGGTGTATTCCCCGCTTTGTCGCCCTCGCCGGAATGCATATATCCGATATATTCTTCCGACACCGATGAAAGCATACCGTGACCGGCAGTTTCCACAGGAGCCAGCTGTGCCGATGCTATCGTATTGAGCGGCGCACTTCCTGCCACAAGCATAACGGCTGTTATCGCCGCAATAATTCTTTTGAAAGGATTTTTCATATTTCCCCCTTATTTTCAATCAGATTACCATTATGTAGCAATAATATTATACAATATTTTTCGGACAATTTCAATATGTTTACAAAAAAATCTCTGTGACCGAAAAGCCACAGAGATCAATTTGTTCATATTACAATTAACTAACGGGATTTACTTGATAACCTCAACCATCATACCGGGAGCAGCCATAACAGCGTTTGACTCATCGGTATCAATATGCATAGCATCTGCGAAATTCTCGCTTACTCTGATAACAACGTCACCGAGTACAGCGCTTCTGCCGTCCGAGTTCACCTTAACGCTTACAACGTCCTTGTTTTTAACGCCCCACTTTTCAGCGGTTTCGGGAACAAGGTGGATATGACGTTTAGCGACAATAACACCCTCGCTGATCTCGATCTCGCCCTCAGGACCTGTGATCTTGCAGCCGGGTGTGCCTGCGATATCGCCCGACTCTCTTACAAATATGGGACATCCGATAGAACGTGCGTCTGTAGCGGAAAGCTCAACCTGTGTAGCAGGACGTACAGGGCCTAATATAGATACATTGGCAAGCGATCTCTTCGGACCTGTTATAGTAACTCTTTCTTCGCAAGCGAACTGACCGGGCTGAGAAAGATCCTTCTTCTTTGTAAGCTCATGACCCTTACCGAACAATGCTTCGAGAGCCTCCTGTGTAACGTGGATATGACGTGCGGAGGTTTCCAGTAATACTTCCATTTTTTCCATAATGTTATCCTTCTTTCATGCCAAAGGCAATTTTTACTGATAACATTATACACCAATGAAGTAAAAATTTCAAGGGGTTCATATAACGAATATCGGTCCGAGCAAAAAAGATATCCCCGCATCCGCTATACCAAGCAGAAAGCAACCTATACAGCACACCGCAAAACGTTCAATATATATCTTATAATAATGCGGAGCTGTTTCACGTCTGCCTCTTAATGTCGCCAATATGTTATTTGAACACGATAAAGAAAGCTGACACTGATAACAGCATACGAATGTTCCTATAAATGCGGACGGCAGGATAAACGCCGCAAAGGCGGGTATTCCGTTCGCACCGTATGTATCCAAAAGCGCTGAAAATGTCATTCCTATACCTATCCCCTTGAATGCCGGAACAAGCACGCCTACAGGCTGTCCGACAGCACACAGTCCGGATATAAACGGCACTATGCACCATATCAGCGCCGCGATAAATGAAGCTGCCGCGTTGCCGAAAAATCCGCCGTGTATCCTCCCTGAAAGATAATTTTTCAGCATTTCGTCCGATATGACCACCGTCATATCACCGTAAAGCACAGCTCCGGCAACTACTCCCGCCACTGCCGTTATAAACAATATCAGTCCCGCATACTGCCTGCTCTGTCTGTTTTTTATCACTATTTCCGATACCGTAATGCCGTCAGCTGTCAGTTGCTCATCTTTCCCCGCTCCGGGAATAACTATCCTCGGACCTTTTGACGGCTCGTCCGTTTTTTCATCGGCAACAGCGTCAGGCTCATATATCGCATTGCGTTCACTCAAAAACTCTTCTCTTGTCATCAGCTCGTTCATACTGCACGTCCTTTCCTTTCGGGTGTTCTACAGTAAATCTATGAAATGAGAAGAAATTTTATGACGGCTATATACAAACTTTTTTGGTAGCAAAAAAACAAAAAATGCATAAAATTCAGTTGACTTTTTCGCCGTAATCGGCTATAATATTAGTAGCAACAGATGTGTTGTTAGAAAACATCGGTTTTCGTTCAGAACTGACGCAAACTTAATAGTCGTAGCAGTTCTGTTAAGCGATGATGTCAGGAAGCGTGCCAAGAGCGTTGCTTGACGGAGCTTGCAGGAGGGGTTGCACAGTGAAACCTCGACTTGGCGTAGGCATTGCCGAAAGAAAATGTGAATGATTTGACGCTGCTTTATGTAGCGTCATTTTGTTTATAATTAAAAATTCGGATAAAAAACGGGGTGGGTTATATTTCAATCAAAATTGCCGCAATTTCATATCAAAAACTATTCAACTATGAATATAGCTTTACAATTGTACGAAACAGAAATACACCGCCCATTGACATACATCTGCGATTTAGCAAAGACACTTTTCACCATCTGTGCGGACTTCATAAATTAAAGGATATAGAAGCTGTAAGAAGAGAAAAAAGAGAAATCGTTTTCGATAAAATAATCAAAGGAATTTATCCTGAAAGTATGTTTCAGAAAAGCAAATTCTACAATGAAATACTTGATAGAATCGACTGCCTTATTAGACTTGAAGAAATTCTTGATGATAAGAATACTGTCTTTAAATTCAACAGCTCTGCTGATAAAAGTTCAAAAATCGAAGCAGATTACTTAGTTAAAAACGAATCTGACGGTCAACGATATTATTTTATGCTTTCTCAAGATAAAAAAAACGATTATTATTTCGGACGTTCGTGCTTTGCAAGAAATAAGAACCAACGTGATTATTCACTCGGTCATACATCCTACACTATGCTTCGCAAAATTAAAATAAATTTACTTACAGATGAAGAACCGTCGGAGTTATTTATTGCACCAACCTATAAAAAGCAACTTGATGCCTTAAGCACAAGCATCTAATGATCGATGATTACACATTGTCTTGCTTGTCAGCATATCCAAACAAAAAATAATGATATTTTTCAAGCGGTATAAAAAGGCGTTTTCTGCAACACAATTGCAATGAAAACGCCTTAACCGTTTATTTGCTTAATACCCCGGATCCGGCAATCCGCTCAGATAATACCTCGGGTTAAGTCTTTCAGAGCCGTATCTTACCTCAAAGTGGCAATGACAGCCGTAAGCAAGTCCCGTTTCGCCCACTGCGGCTATACATTCACCCTGATTTACCTCCTGTCCCGCACTTACAAATATTTCACTGTTATGCGCATATACAGTCGTATACCCATCGGGGTGGAGGATCATGACCGCATTTCCCAGACCGCCGTTGTCCCAGCCCGCAAAGATTACTGTACCGCTTGCACCTGCATATACGTCCGTTCCGTATGGCGCACCTATATCGACACCACGGTGTCCGGCATAACCGCCGTCCCACCAGCCCCATTCCCAGAACGTGCCGCCGTCAACAGGCCAGATGTACTTTTTTCCTGTTTCTGCCGATGCGTCCGAATAATGCGATGACTGCGGAGGAAGTGTGCCCTGCAATATGATCTCGGTCACAGGCTCTTTCACTCTTTCGGTTTTTTGTATAGTCCTCTTGACTTCCTCATCATTTACATAGTAAACCTTGGCAGTTATCTTGTTTTTGCCCTTTTCGCCTTCCTGAGATACTGTTTCAACGCCTTCATAACGTGTATCGTCGTCCTGATACTCGGTATCATAAGGAACATCAACAGTATAGGTTTCAATTCGTGAGATACTTACCGACAGGAAAGGAACTTCCTGCGTCTTGAGCAGCTTTTCACCGGCTCTGAGAACATAGTCCTCGTCCATTATGCCCGGGTTCAGCGCTTCAAGCTCATCCATGCTTATGCCAAGCTTAGAACAGATCCCCGAGTGGCTGTCGCCTTCAACGACCGTATAATATGAGGCCTCTTCCTTTTTCGAGTTTACGAGCTTTATGATCTCGTCACTTGAAACGATACTGTCCGACAGATACAGCCCGGGTACATATTCGATATCTTTTTCAAACGCAACGTCTTCGTCCTTTGCATTTGTACGATAACCGTCGAGTATCTTCTTAAGCTCCGCTTCGACTGCCGTATTGTCGATCAGCGCACCGTAGAACTTGCCGCCTATGTACATACCGTATGCGTACTCTATAGGAGTATCACTCATTTCAAGCAGCTTGTTTGCAAGCTGATATTTTGTAAGATATTCCTGATCTCCGAGCATTTCAAGCGAATAGCTCGGCTCCATAGTTATCTTTTTCTCGTTGCCGATATAGGTTATACGTTCCTGCATTATGCGCTCTGCATCATTGAATACCTGCTCACTCTCGACATAACCGACAAACTTGCCGTCGACCGTAAGCTTTATCGCATAATTCGTTCCGGTAGCATATCCGACAACACTCATCAGAAACACGATCGCTATGATCGGTGCGGCGTAGTTGAAAAGCGTTACAGCAAGTCCCTGCTTGCCAAACACCGCATTCTTCGCTATACTTCCGTACAGCCTTGCCGCTTTCTTGTTATCGCCTTGTTCCTTTGCCGCCTTGATCTGTTTATTAGTGCGCTGAAGCACACGCTTTGACTTGATCAGCGGAGAGAAGAAAAAGTTTCCGATCTCCTTGAACGTTCTTCCGACCGCATCTCTGAATAAAGCCGTGTGTTTCCATACAAACTTTGCACCATGTACAACATACACAGCGGGTTTTGAAAAAAAGTCAGCGATAATATGGCAAAAAAATTGCCCCGCCGCAACAAAAAACTCAAAGATCTTATCCGTTGCTACAGCAACAAAAGACTTTCTGCTTTCTTCCTCTTCGTTGTTTCCTTCCGTCCGACCCGCTCCGCTATCACTCTCAGTCTGAACCGTATTCTGATCGGGTTCTGTATTTTTACTGTCATTGTCGGGAATTACGGTTTCCTCGATCTCGTTGCGGTAATCGGGTATTTTAAGGTTTCCCATACTCTTTCCTTTTCCGTTTATACAAATAAATACGGGCTGTAATACAATACCGCCCGGTACACAACACAATAATATAATAGCCTGCCGCTGTGAACGACAGGTGATAGATTAACGCATATCCCGTTAAAAGTCGGAACGGGCTTAAGCCCGCCCCATACCTTTAAGGTTGCTTTTCTTTCCGTCATGAAAGACAGCATTTCTTTTCCGTCAGTACTAAGTATATCACAAGTGGTTACAAACCTGCAACAAATTGTAACCATTTTGTTACCGTTTTGTAACCTTTTCGACCTTTTGTACAATTTCACGACTATCGCGACATAAAAAATCGTACACTTTTGATAAAGCCTCAGTATGTTTCTTAGTTTATTGTGATTTAGCCTAAACATTACACGTTTATTTGTGCATTCCAACTAAAATTTTATCCGGTTTTACTGTATCAGTTGACACACCATACACATTCGTGTTAAAATGTAACAGTGAAAATATGTTTATAATCTCATAAAGGCAGGTGATGACCATGAGCACGAACAAAGAAACAGCAGAAGAACTGAAAGCGGAAAATTCCTACCCCTCCAAAAAGAAAAAGCTTTGCGGCAATGCTTTTAAAATTTCTTGTGCCGCAGGCGGATTTATAGCTGTAGTTGCTCTTTGTGTTCTGTCAAGTCGTTTCTCATGGTTTGGTGTACAGGCAAACGAAAATGCGATAAGCTATGACAACGGCACTGTTTCATCACCCATATCAACCACACCGACACTCGCAGAAAGCATTCCGTCTGAAACAAGCCGACTTGTTACATCTTCACAAACAGCCGATACCCCCAAAAAAACGACCGCGACCACAGCAGCCGTTACGACCCAGAAAACGACAGCGGCCGCGGCCAAAGCAGCTACGACTCCAAAAGCGACCACGACCGCTTCAAATACTACTCCGACATCGACTTCAGCCGCTACAACTCCCGCGACTACTGCCGCTCCCAAACCTGCATGGACAGAAGAAAAGCGCAGCGGTACTATGTATATAAAAACCGCAAGTTGCTCGGCAAGAAAAGAAGGCTTGCAGGGTTCAAAGGTCGTTTCATTCAAGCATTACGGCGATGCCGTGAATGTTACGGCTATCACCGATACAGGCTACTACAAGCTTGATGACGGCACTTATATCCACAGCGATTATCTTACTGACACAAAGCCCGCCGAAACAACGACCGCCACCTCCGCTCCGACGCCATCAACTACACCGGCACAGAGCAATATGCAGATATCCTCGGCAGACATTACCGATGAGCCTGTAAACTGCTCAGCCGAAGAGGCCGAAGTATTCCGCATTGTAAACGAGCTCCGTGTTTCATACGGACTTACACCTTACAAGTGGGACGCAAACGCATACAAGGCGGCAAAAAAACGTTGCGATGAAACCTTTGATGTATTCTCGCATCTGAGACCTGACGGAACTAAGTTTTACACGGTATACGGTATAAATTCCGAGGAAGATAAAAACACCGTATTTAAAAATGTCGGTGAAAATCTCGGCTCGGGTCAACCTACTGCACAAAAGGTCGTTGACTGTTGGATGGCATCCACCGCAGGACACCGTGAAAACATACTAAACCCCGATATTGAAAATATGGCAGTTGCATTCGGTACATATAACGATGATTTCAAATATTACTGGGTGCAGGAGTTCACGACCTACAGATAAACCGAAATAGAAGCTGTGATGAAATGCAAAAATTTCATCACAGCTTCTCAGCTTTTCAAAACCTCATTGAAATTGCAGTGCAACATATTGTCGAAACGTCAAAACAATAAATTACAGCCAACACCGCTGAAAACAGTTCCTATACTAACAGGGTGTTAATAATTTCGTGAGTAAATCCATGCAACTGCACTGTCACCGAAACTTCCAAAAAACGCACTATCCTGAGATATCTGT
>OLPV01002715.1_pt1 | contig 11315 bp, 5 predicted proteins | sample 1671961 | NCBI WGS metagenome assembly OLPV01 (sample SAMEA3136630, study PRJEB25190) | human gut metagenome | biome: human gut; feature: human-associated habitat; material: faeces | place: Austria | collected 2013
ACTGCGATGGTGTCTCCGTCTTCCAGTTCATCCAGGCTCTTCTTGGTTCCCGGATAGATTCCAAATGGTTCGTAGTGGATATCACCTGCATCTACCAGATGTGTTCCTTTTTCTTCATTGAAGCTTTCCAGATATGGTATATGCTGGAAATAGTTGGCATCGAAGTCACCGCTCTCTACTACCAGATTTGGCTGAACGTAATCTTCGAATTCAGTCACTTCCAGATCCCATCCTTCATCTGCCAGAATGCTCTTTGCTGCTTCCAGGATCTCTGCATGTGGTGTTGGTGATGCTGCTATCTTAATGGTTCCTTCTGCTGCTGCCGGTACGACCAGTGCCAGGGTTAATGTTGCTGCTGCGATGGATGCAAGTACTCTTTTCATAATTCTAATCTCCTTTTTCTCTCTGATATTCTGTTATATGTTCTGCCAGGTCAGGTTCGTTTTTCTTCTGGGAACTTCCTGGCTGAAACGGTTAAGTTCTGTTACAGGATATCAAGGATTGCCGCGCGCCCTGCACTCCGCTGATATCGTTGTCCTATTTGTTCATAGGTTTTATATGGGTTAAATGATATACTCTTATCTTTCAAAAGTCAATAAGCCACAATATAGCAAATCTTTATACTCAGTTATAGATTCAACCTTTAACAGACCGAGCTTTTCTGCCAGTTTCCGAGAATGGAAATTCTCTCTGGAAGTTCTTAAATAGATTCTTTTCATCTCCAGTTCTTCCGCTGCATAATGTAAGATAGCCTGACAGGCTTCTTTGGCTATACCGTTTCCCCGATATTCTTTTCCGATCAGATAGGACAACTCTGGTTCACCGGCAAGATCACCATAATCTTCCGGGAGTTCTTCGATTCCAGCCCGGCCAACTACGGTAGCAGTGGCTTTATCCACAATTGTCCAGAGGCCGTACTCAAGAAGTGGATAACGGGTAGCGATGTAAGTATGAAGCTGTTCTTCCCCTTCACACAATTGCTGCACATCAGGATTGTCTCGTTCTTCTTTGTAAAACTGCTGAAAACACGGCAAATCCTCCATAACAGATTCCCGAAGGAGCAAATGTTCTGTCTTCGTAATCAGCCATGGCAGATGCATATGACGCTGCCAGACACGATGAATATAAGCTTCATCCGGCAAGTCTGTCTCATCAGACATCTGCCAGATGTATTTCGCTTCATAACTAATAACTCCACTTTGACTCTCCAGATAAATACCAGCTCCGTCCAATTGGTTTATTCTATGCAAAACTTCCGGCCGATCGGTAAGATACACTGCCTGAATCCCATACACTTTCCACTTTTCTTCCAGTTCTTCTTTTGTACTTACAAAAATGCCGGGGATAATACTATCCCCGACATATCTCGTCTGATTTAACATTTTTCCGGTTCCGGATAATCCACTCCAAATGTCTCTACTGTCATGGATTTGATCTTCTGCTCATCCAGTGGTCTGTCGCTGTAGTCGGTATCTACTTCTGCGATCTTATTTACCACATCCATACCTTCAATCACTTTACCAAATGCTGCATAAGAGCCATCCAGATGCGGAGCTGCCTTGTGCATGATAAAAAACTGAGATCCACCTGAGTTTGGATGCATTGCTCTTGCCATAGATAATACACCCGGTGTATGTGCCAGATCATTCTGGAATCTGTTATCTGCGAATTCTCCCTTAATGCAGTATCCAGGACCACCCATGCCGGTTCCCTGCGGGCATCCGCCCTGAATCATAAATCCGTTGATAACACGATGAAAAATCAGTCCATCATAGAAGCCCTTTTTTACCAGACTGATAAAATTATTTACAGTATTCGGTGCAATTTCCGGATACAGCTCTGCTTTCATTACATCACCGTTATCCATAGTGATGGTAACAATTGGATTCTGTGCCATAATTGTTCTCCTTTTTTGTTTATTCTGGTGTTGATTATAGTGGGTTTTCTGGAAAATAGCAAGTCAAATTCCTCTCACACCGTAATCCCATGAGCAGCCAGTAGTTCCATTCGCCTGATGTTCTGTCTCTCCAATTCATCAGCACGTTTTCTTTCAAGTATTCTTCCTTGTCCACGTCTTTGTTACTCAATATCCAGTTTTCTTGACATAACTAAATGTTTTTGCCACCGTCACCAATGGACTACCGTTTTACAATCTTATTTCTCTGCTATCCATTCACGGATAATTCGTTCATCCATCCCCACAATCTGAGCAATCTCTTCCAAAGGCATTTCTCTTTCCATCAATGCCAGGGTTACTTTGCGTGCATTCTGTAATTTGCCGTCCCTAAGTCCAGATTCTCTGCCTTCTTTTCTGCCTTCTTCTCGTCCCTTTTCTCTGCTTGTTCTCATGGAACTCTGCCAGTCCATCTGGTAGCGCTCTCTGGCCTCGCACTGCAGGCGAATCTTTTCGTCTTCTGATAATTCCCGTAAGGTGACTACTGCCTTTTTAATGGATTCTGACTGTTCTGCCATTGCAAGAACCTCCTTCCATGTCTTTGCTTTGAATACACAGGCCCAGTAGTATAATGAACTGTTTCGTTCTTCTTTCGGCACCTGCTCCAGACAAGATAAGTCTAACACGTGAAGGGCGATTTTTCCAGTGAATTCATACCCTGTCCTGCGGTTTTTCAATGCATATTCATTATAAAATGCTGCATCTTCCGGTACCGGGGATTTCATCATAATCCCGATATGGATGGACGGCTTTGTCTGCGTGTAATCCAGACCTTTTTTCATATCTGTAAACATTCTGCACAGATAGAACACAGACCGATCTGTCCAGTTCTCTACCGAGCCCATCTGCATTTCCAGATTGATCTGTTTGTTACCATTTAGTAATACTCGAATGTCAAGAATACAGGTCTTCTCATCAATCGCATCTCCCAGTATGATGGGATTACAGATCACACAGGACAGAATCTCTTCCTCTGGTATATACAACAACGCACTGAGCAATCCTTTCAATGCCTCTTCAGAAGTCTGGATTCCTGCCCGGGGTATTTGTTTGTCTTAGACATCTGACATATCATAAAATGCAGTCTGTCGATTCTGATAGCGATAGTAGGCATCTAATGCGCAGAGTGCCTGATCGGTTGCCATCGGATCGGTTTCACCATCTACCGTATGTGCATATCCGCCGTCTTTCTGAGCAAATTTCAACAGTCTGTCATACAGACCTTTTCCATCTTTGACGAATCGTTCATCGACATTACAGTCGATATCCAGAGAGGACAATGCAATGATCACCTGTGATAAGGACTCTGAACTTTCTTCTTCCCAGCTCTCATATCCGCCGTCATCACTCTGAAGATCTGCCAGTACCTGAACACCTCGTTCTATCAACGCATCTGCCTCGCCCTGATCCTGATATAGTGCCAGTGCCTGCAATGCCATTGCTGTGATATCCGGATCTGGTTCTGTTGCTGTAGAAGAAAGTGCATAGCCTCCATTTGGGAGTTCCTCATCTGTCAGGTACTGAATGTACTGCTCTGTCACCGGTGCGTCCTGCTGTCCTGCCGCCCGCAATGCCATCAATGCAAAAATCGGGCCGTTTAGTCCCTGGGCTTTCACCTTATCATAGTCTTGCAATGGTTCTGTCAGATCATAGCCTCCCACATCCGTTGCATCTTCGCCAATGGATGCCAATGCCAGTACGACTCTGGAGTATTCGGTATACTTTCGTTCATCCAACACTCCCTGCTTTTCCTGCAAGGTCTGATCCAGATTGGAAAGATACTTTTGCCAGTAATCTTCCTCTGTTTTTTCCGGGGAGCGGGACAATGCAAGTACTGTCCATTCTCCTCCCAGAGTTCCGTTTGCCGGATCTGTAACCTGTGATTTTTCATATTCCGCAGTCGTATGAATCACATCAGCCAGATCCTGTTTCTTTGCCTGACAACCAATCAGCGCCAATACAGATGATGCTGCAAGTAAACCAATTGTCAGATTTTTACTTTTTTGTTTGTCCATCCGCTAAATACCTTCTTACCATTTACATTTTTAAATGCACGTATACGGCAGTAGATTGTTTTCTTCTTGCCAAGTCCGGACTGCTTATAAGAAGTTGCTTTCTTGCCAAGTGTCTTCACTGTCGTGTAGTTACCATTCTTGGAATCCTTCATCTGGATTTCATAACCGGCTGCGCCTCTTACCTTTTTCCACTTCAACTGTATCTTGCCTGCTTTTACTTTTTTGGCACTGGTGAGTTTTACCTTATCCAGTGAAGTAGACATACGCATTTCCAGACGTCTTCCTTCTGTCGCTTTTTTACCTTTTTTGTTCAGAGATACAATCCGTACCTGATAATCCGTTCCACTCTGAAGCTTCTTGCCCTTGATTTTCTTCAGATTAAACGCCGTACTCTTTGTCTCTGCGACTTTCGTCCATTTCTTCGCTGTGCCACCCTTTACATAGATACGATATCCTGCATTGGCAGACTCATCTTTTATCCATTTTAACGTTGCCTGTGTGGTGCTCTGCTTTACTGTCTGAAGCTGAGGTTCTGTCTCAGGCTGCTGTGGTTCTGTAACCGGCTGCTTCGGCTCTGTAACTGGCTGCTGTGGTTCTGTGGCAGGTTGCTGTGGCTCCGTTGGTTTGGTTTCCTGTTCTTTTTTCACCGTAACAGTCATGGTTCCGCATACACCGCTGCCATCCTTAGCAGTTGCTTTTACCGTTACCACACCTTCTGATTTTACAGTCAGAACGCCTTCCTGACTAATATCTGCCGCTTCACCTTCCACGCTCCAGGTGACATCTTTGTTATCTGCAGTCTCTGGAAGCACCTTTGCTGTCAGTGTCAAAGTTTCTCCTACTGTCAGCTCGTTCTTGGCTGCGGTAATAGTAATACTTTCTACCAGAGCTGATTTTCTTACTGTAATCTCACAGGTTCCAGATATTTCTGAATTGTCTTTTACTGTTGCTGTTACAGTGACTGTTCCTTCTGCCTTGGCTTCCAGTTCACCACTCTCACTGATCGTTGCCACAGATGCTGGTGTGACACTCCATGCAACATCCTGTGCTGCTTTTGCGCCATTCAGATATGGAAGTACTTTTGCTTTCATCTGCAGTTTACCGCCGGCAGAAATACTTGTCTCATCTCTCTCTGCAGATACTTCCACTCCTGTTGCTGTAAAAGTAGCCTTACTCAGAAATGCCCCTGTTCCGATCGAAGGTGTTCCCTGTAACATAACATGTTCTACACTGTTATTATCATCTGACGTAGTACCCGTTAATGCTCCTGCAAAAGCATACTGGCCAATTGTTTTTACACTTTCCGGGATCGTAATATTTTTTAATAGCTGTGCCTGCTGAAATGCTCCCGGCGCAACTTCCTCTACACCCTCTGGAATGGTATAGGAAGTCTCATCTATTTTAGAATCATGTTTTCCATAAATCGGAGGATAGGCAATCAATTTTTTCCCACTGATATCAAACAGAACACCATTCTCTTTTCCTTCTCTGCCAATTATCTTAAAATACTGATTTCCAGCTTCTACCTTAAAGTACGAAAGTTTGGTACAACCTTCAAATACTTTTGTATGTGCTCCAGTCATTGCAGTCTGGCCAATGGACGTTACACTTGCAGGAATCGTCAGATTTCCAAGATTACTACAGTTCATACACATATAATTGGGTATGGATTTCAGTGTTTTTGGTAATGTAAGTATCGCCAGTTTCGTATCATTTACAAATGCTGTATTTCCTGCTCCATAATTTTTAAATTCCGTAATTGGTACGTTGGACATGTCCAACGAAAACAGCCAGGATTTATTTGACAGCGCACCTCTTCCAATGGAAGTAAGTTGATACTTCGTATCCCCCTTCGTAACATATGCCGGAAGTACAATATTTCCGAGCGCTCCATTATATTCCATATTTGTAAGCGTTGCCTCATTTGCCTTCAGGGAAAAACTTAGTAAGACGTCATTAAGGGTCAACTGATTCTTATCATCAAGATCTACACTGATTACTTCTATCTCAGATATAAACTCAACCTTTTCCCCATCCTTCTCTGCATAAAGCTGCACCGTTCCTGGTTTCAAACCGGTAAATACACCATCTGCACTTACTGTTGCCACTTCCGGATCACTTACACTCCATTGAAATTTATTTGCATCATAACCAGCCACGGAACACTGAAACGAATTTCCTACCAGGCATGTACTTTGTGCACTGATCGACCAGGATGCCGCCTCTGCTGTCATACTTCCTGCAGGTAAATGGTATCTGCTGCCAAATGGCGCTGCCATTACAAAGGTTGCTGCCATTGTTGCGGTCAACAATGTTCTGATTGTTTTCCAGTTTCTCATGTTACACCAGTCTCCTTTCCCTCTTCATCCTTACATTGGTTTTCTTTTTCCTCCATGCCGTTTTCTTCCTGTTGTACCAATATGCCCGGAACCAGAAGATCAGATAGCATACTCCGATCAATGCCAGAACCGCGGCGATCCGCATGCCTGTCGGCAGTTTGTCCCATGTCTGCTGGACAGCTTTGATTGTATTTTCCATTGTTTTTCCAGATCCCTTACCGCCGTCAGATCCGGTATTTTTGCCATCCCCTGGTGTTGCCCCCTTTCCACTTGTTTCTTCTGTATTCTTTGTTGCTTCTTCACGTTTGTTTTTACTTTTTAATATCTTTTCCTCTTCGTCAGTGAATGCTGTTCCGTCTTTCTTTCTGGATACATTTCTTCCTCTGTTCATCCGCTTCAGCTTACCACTTCCCTGCTCTACGCTGTTTTTCCGTTTTCGGATATACATAGAGGAGGAATGTCCTCCCGGTCTTCCTGCATGAGCTCCAGATGACTTCAATCGACTCTCCGGTATGGAGATCGTCAATGTCTCACTGAAGTTATTGAAGTTGTCCTTCATGATGATATGGATCTCTTTTTCTCCGGCTGTCAGATTATCCAGTGTAATGATATTTGTTCCGGCAATCGTGTCAATTCCTTTTCCGGAAGTGTCAATATTTTTACTTCCATTTTTTTCTGTGACGGAATAATAATATTTTCCTTTTTCACTGGCTTTGAAGATAACGGATGCTTTCTTTTCTGTGATTCTGGACGCAGTAACCCGCTTGATCACAGGCGGTGTAGTATCTTTGATAGCCAGATCTACAAAATAGTTCTGTATACTTCCATCTTCTGCCGTTACACAAACTCGAACAGCTGCCTCAAATTCCTGTTTTTCAAAATACACCTGACAATAACGATGACCGTCTTTTTCTTTTAACTCCAGAGACTCATCTTCTTTGGATACGGTGCTTCCTTTTATGCCGGATAATGCAAAGACTTTCACAGTAGCCTTGCTGTCTGTTGGCTCCACCCAGACATTCAGGTATTCTCTTTCTTTTTCGTAAGTGGCACTGTAACGAGTCTCCGTCTTCACAAAGGACGGAGTCAGCTTCAGAACTCCCAGCCCGTATTTCTCTGAACTGCTGACATAGAGCGCTTTCAGTGTGCAGTCAGAGCCCCGGTTACTCTGAAGTTCTACCTTCCAGTACAACGTATCCTGAGCCGCTGTAAATTCCAGTTCTTTTATATCATAGCCGTCGCAGCTGATTGTTACCTTATAATGATTTCCCTGAAGTACCTTGCATCTTCCATTTTCCACTGCGATCTGGCGTCCTGCATCATCCACCACCTGAACGACTGCCTGTGCTGGCGTAACATCAAAAGTCACTTCCAGTTCCTGATGACCTGCCAGTGTCAGCTTATGCGGTGCGGACATCTGATTGCCCAGGCTGTCTACCGCCAGAATATAAATATCCCGTCCTGCTCCCTGAAGCTGATCCAGCATGCAGGTATTCTGTCCCTGTGCCAGTTCCGTTCCTGGTTTCGACAGATCAAATTGCGGTACTGCAGCACCAGATGGCACTGCCTGGATATAGTAGTATCCGGTTTCATTCGAGACAAAAGAGATTTGTGCGGTATCTTCATCAATTCTCCATACCTTTTCCTGAGTCAATACCGGCGGATAAAGGTCTGTGCGCACCAGTGATACCTGATACTCTTGTTTCGTTACACCATCTCCGGCTGTGACAGTCAGTGTCACTTCTGCTGTCGAATACCCTTCTTCAAAGTACACTGCAAATCGTGTCATTCCGCCAGTACCTGCGGTTCCTTCAAATCGCATGATCCGACGTACTCCCTCTCTCGGGGTTGCTGCTACTTTTGCAAATTTCCCTGTTGGCGAAGCATAGATATTCAGGAATTTTTTATCCCCACTGTAGATCTCTGTTGTGTACTGTGTCTGTTCCGGTGAGAAAGAAGGATTGATCGACAGATAATTTGCCGTTGCATTCACATTATTGCTGTCACTGACCACCAGTTTAGACAGGGTTGCATCGCTTCCAATACTAAGTAAAATGAACTGATAGGTTCTCTTCTGCTGATTATTGTATACGGCAACCTCTATTTTCCCTTCTCCGTTCGCATCCAATGGAACAGTGCAGCTTCCCTGGTAATCAGCACCATTTACTGTTGCCGTACGTCCCTCCGGAAGCGTCAGTGTCAGGCTTACTTCTTTTGTACCTCCCGGCACAGTCAGTGTATAGCGGCCTTTCGATGACTGAAAATCATCATCCCATTTGATCTTTCCTGTGGACGCCTTGATATCCACATCTTTCAGGTAAGCACTGTTGGATGTGACTGCCATCAGATAACCAGAATCGTTCTTATAATATAAAGTTCCCTCCTGATCCACACAGATCGTACTGATACAATACTGCTGCTTTTTTGTCTCCGGCGTAAACAGATCTTCTGCTTTGCCTGAAGTCTGTCCAGGTTCATCCGTCAGTACACTGATGCCGCCTGGATAGGTATTGTAAGTAAAATACAGATATACTCTGCCATCTGGTTTCCCATCCCCGTTAAAGTCCTGATCTTCATAAGCAGTTGACAGGGTTGCTCCCGCCTGTGGATAACCTCGCATCGGTACAGAATAAGCAAGAGAAATTCCATTGGCAGTCTCCTGCAGTACATCGAAGTGATGCCCTGCATCCTGCGAGAACTGACCGCCGGTACCGCAGACACCGATGTAGATTCTTCCTTTATAGACTACAGGCGATGCGGTCGCCATACCCCCCAGGTTATAGGATGTCATCGCCCCAAAACTTCCGTCGCTATTCATCTTTACCCGGTAAAGCATTCCACCCTTGGTTGCAAAATAGATGTAGCCATTTGCTTCCACAATGGAAGTACGGATATCTCCTACCAGATCCTTTTTCTGATCAATGAGAATTCCTGTCTTTGCCGATACCGAATACAGTATCGATGATGCCGTATAGTCGCCTTCTTTGGAACCGTCATCCGATCCAAATACCACGTAATTGGATGTGGCATAGGAACCAGCCCAGTAAAATCCTCCTTTGTGAGAATATCTCCAGACACATTTTTTGATCTCAGTTCCACTGTTCGGATCTTCATCTGTTACAGACAGACAGAAGTAGCATCCTTCTTTGCTTTCCGAATTCCAGGTTCCGGTGTACAGATACCCGTCTTTATAGGTGATTGGGGACAGTGTCTGACCACCCAGTGGTTCACTGACCCAGCAAGACTTCAACGTTGTAGCATCAATCGCCTGAATCTGTCCATTTCCGATCTGTGCATAGATCATACCTTCTGCATAGGTCAACGGGTTTAAAGCAAATACCAGACTTCCTTTCAGCTGCTCACTGGCTCCCAGTACCTCTCCGGTCTCCTTATCCAGCTTGTAGATATATTTACCGGCACCGGTATAGAGATATCCATTTAAGATCAGCGGAGGTGTGCAGGACTCGCTCCAGCTCCCCCCCAGCTTTACTGCCCATTTTTCACTGGTCTCATCTGGACTGGTCGGTGTCGCCACCTGGCTGACTCCATTATTTTCTTCATTATTCCGGTAATTCCACCAGTCATTATTGTCCAGTCCGGCATGTACCGTATCTGACCGTTCCAGCTTCACCGCAATCTCTTTGCCCGGTTCTGCCTGAAACGTTCCACTCTGAGATACAAAGCCATAGCAGGAGACAGTATAAGTATACTCCATTCCCCCAACCAGATCCGTAAATACATTCGGTTTCTCCAACGTAGAATATACACGACTGCCATTGGCATCATACAGGCACACGGTTGCATCTGCAGGATCCACTGTAAACGTGACATCCGATACACGGGCCCGCGTCACATGAATGACATAATTTCCCTCAGACTGATAGGTCAGGCCGGCATATTGTGGATCCTGATAAGTCTGCTCCTCACTGCGAAGAACAACCTGAATATCCGTGTTATCCTTTCCAAGTGGGATCTCAATACATTCTCCACTGGCATGTAGCTCTCCATCTACCAAAAGCTGACAATCCAGCTTATCAGGAAGCTGAGGTGTCAAATACAATGTATCCACACCATCCGTCAGAGAAACATGATACTCCGACCTGGCTCTGGTAAACTTCTTTTCACTATAGACATTATCTCCGTTTTTCGAAGTTGTACAGGTCATGTCACTCAATTGCAATACACGGTTCACCAGGATTTTATAGACTTCTGTGTCATCCCCTTTTCCTGCCGTGACCGTGCAGACTGCTCTTTTCACGCCATCTGCCCCGCCTTCAAAAAATACCTTACTAAAGCTTTTTCTCAGCTGATGTTCTTTGCTGGAATTCAATATTGTCTCTGTCTCTGTCGTTCCATCCAGACAGACAGTGCTCATGGTGATCTCTGACCCTTCCGGTGCAAAGGCCGAAAGCATTGCATTTACATAAAAACTTCTGGAAGAAAAATAACTGTCGTAATCTGCTACATATACAATTCCCCCATATTCATTATCCAGTTCCTCATGACGCACCAGCTTGTTTATACCATTTCCATTATCAAAGCTCTGCGTATAGACACCCAAATCATCCAGATAGCGCCCTTTGGATTTTTTTTCAAATTCAATCTGTATGGTGCCATGTTCTTCTTTTGCAATAAAACTTCCACTAACTGGCTGATATCCCACTGCATAAGCGGTGTAGGTATATTCATTATTGTCCAGCAGGTTGGTGAAAGTCAGCGGATCTTCCTGATTGGTTGTCACTTCCGCATTATAGCTGTCATATACTTTCACATAGAAAGAATCTTCCACATTCTCAGCTGTTGTAGAAAAGGTCATATTCAGCTGCTTCAGAACCGGATGCACATGCAAGGTATAAACAGTATCTTTGCACCCTTCATAGCTCAACCGAATCTCTATATCTTCGTCTCCATCCTTTAGCGTATAAGCGTAAGCCTCATCTGTCGGAGTCTCCACACCATTAATTGCGACCTGATATTTTTCCCTGTTCTCTGTATATTTATAAAAAT
>OLPV01002716.1_pt1 | contig 11307 bp, 9 predicted proteins | sample 1671961 | NCBI WGS metagenome assembly OLPV01 (sample SAMEA3136630, study PRJEB25190) | human gut metagenome | biome: human gut; feature: human-associated habitat; material: faeces | place: Austria | collected 2013
CCTTGGCGGTGCCGATATCCATGCGGCGGTATATCTGCATGGAGTCCGCCGAAACTATCTCTCCGCCAAGCTCCTGCGCAAGCGCGATGCCGAGGCGGGTCTTGCCCGATGCGGTCGGCCCCGCGACAACGATGATCTTCTCTGCCATCGCCGCCCTCAGACTATGCGCTTGAACTGCTTGTCAAGCTCCTTGCGCGTGAGCGTGACGGATACGGGGCGGCCATGCGGGCAATAGCGCACCTGCCCGGATATCACTGCGTCCACCACGGCCTCCAGCTCCTTCGGGTGCGTGTCCCAGCCGGCCTTTATCGCGGCCTTGCAGGCGACGGTGTGCAGTATCTCGTCGCGCGCGCTCTGCGCGTCCGGGCATTTGCCGCGGCGCAGCTTCTCGCATATCTCCTCGATAGCGGCGGGGACGTCCCCGGCGTCCATATCGGCGGGCACGGCGCGGACTATCAGCTCCCGCTCGCCGAACGGCTCTATCTCGAAGCCCAGCTCATACAAAAGCGCAGCGTTCTCGGTTATCGCGTCCATGTCGTCGCCGTTGGGGTGGATCGTCACGGGGATGAGCAGGTTCTGCGCCATGAGCTCGCGCTCCTGCGCCTTCAGCCGGTCGAATATCATGCGCTCATGCGCGGCGTGCTTATCGATAAGTATCAGCTTGTCGTCCTGCTCGACGATTATATAGGTCTTGAGCGCTTCCCCCACTATCTTGTGGTCGGGGATGGGGCGACTTTCAACATTTTGAACAGGTTTTTCAACAGCCTTGGCCGGCATATCCTGCGAAAACGCAGGCACAGTCTCGCTTTTTTCGGGTTTTTCCGGCAAAATGCGGTTGTTTTCCGGCTTCGGCTCCGTCTCATACTCCGCAGGCTCCGCGCGGAGCGACATCTGCACCGGCTGTACGGGTCTCGCCGCGCTCACGGGCGGGCGCAGGGAGGACACAGCCGTCGCCGTCACTGCAGCGGGCTGGGGCTGCACCGGCTTCGGCGCGGCATACCCGCTCTCGCGGAACTTCTCGGCGCTCATGCTCTGATAAAAATCGGGCTTCGCGCCGACGGCCTTCTTCGTCGACTCCGAAAGCTTTATTTCGGCGGTCTGCCGCTCCCCGGCGAGCGCGGACAGCACCGCGTAATGCACCGCGTCGAACACCTTGCGCTCCTCGGAGAACTTGACCTCGGTCTTGGCCGGGTGAACGTTGACGTCCACGCTGCCGTAGCCCAGCTCTATATACAGCGCGCAGGCGGGATAGCGCCCGGTCAAAAGGCTGTTTTTATACGCCTGCTCGACCGCGGCCTGAAGAAGCGAAGAGCGGATATACCGGCCGTTGCAGTAAAAATACTGCGCGCTGCGGTTGCCGCGGCAGGCGGCGGGAGACGAGATGAAGCCGTGGACGCGCAGCTCCCCGTCCTCGCAGGAGCAGGGCAGCATGTCCTTTGCGATATCTCGCCCGAGCAGGGAGTACACCGCGGACTCGGCGCGCCCGTCTCCGGGGGAGAAGAACTCCTCCTTCCCGTCGCGGATGAAACGGACGGATATCTCGGGTCTCCCGAGAGCGCAGCGCAGCGCCGTCTGCACACAGGCGGAGGCCTCGCTGCGGTCGGACTTCAGGAACTTGAGCCGCGCGGGGGTGTTATAGAAAAGCCCCTTGACGGCCATGACGGTGCCCTCCGGGCAGCCGGCGGGCCCCATGTCCTGAATGTCCCCGGCGGTCAGGGTGACAAAGGTGCCTTCATCGTCGCCGCGGCGGCGGGTGGTGAGCTCCACCTCAGACACGGCGGATATCGCCGCAAGAGCTTCGCCGCGGAAGCCCATCGTACCGATGGCTTCAAGCCCGTGCTCGTCATGGAGCTTCGAGGTGGCGTGGCGCAGGAAGGCGACGCCCGCGTCCTCGGGCGCCATGCCGCAGCCGTCGTCCGTGACGCGGATGAACGGCGCGCCGCCGCCCTTTATTTCGACGGTGACGGACTTTGCCCCGGCGTCAAAGGAGTTTTCCATCAGCTCCTTGATGACGGAGGCGGGACGCTCGACGACCTCGCCCGCAGCGATCATATCGGCAACGTGTGGGGAGAGTATATTTATAACGGCCATGAACATTTAACCTCGTGAGTCTATCTTTTAATTAGTGGACTATTATACATTATTTCAGTTGAAAGTTCCACTCCTTTTATGTTAAAATTAAGGTATTGCAGCATAATGCGGCAAGAGCAGCTGGCAAGAAAATTTGTGTTCTGATGACGGCACTTTTTTGCAGGAATACTTTGTGTATTTCAAGAAAAAGTGACTAAATCAGGGCACAAATTATCAGTCAGATGCCGCAGACGTATTGTGCAGCGATACCTTATGCTATTCAGATTCGGATTCACAGGAGATTAACAATGCCTTACGAAAGAAAAACGATAGATATAAGCAGGATACACGAGCAGGAGGATATCTGCCGGCAGATATTCGACCGCGTCACCGCCGACGGGCAGCGCCCGCTCGCAATGGTAGACACCTACGGCTGCCAGCAGAACGAGGCCGACAGCGAGAAGCTGCGCGGCTATCTCAGCGAGATGGGCTACAGCTTCACGCAGGACGAGTTCCAGGCGGACGTGATAGTCGTGAACACCTGCGCGGTGCGCGAGCACGCGGAGATGCGCGTGCTCGGCAATGTCGGCGCGCTCAACCACACGAAGAAGAACAAGCCCGGCCAGATAATCGCCGTGTGCGGCTGCATGGTGCAGCAGGAGCACATGGCGGAGAAGATAAAAATGTCCTACCCCGTGGTCGACCTCGTGTTCGGGCCGCATGAGCTGTGGCGCTTCCCGGAGCTGCTGCTGCGGGTGATGGACAGCCACAAGCGCGTTTTCGCCACGGCAAAGGACGACGGCGCGGTAGTCGAGGGCATCCCGCTCAGGCGCGACGGCACGGTCAAGGCGTGGCTGTCGATCATGTACGGCTGCAACAACTTCTGCACCTACTGCGTCGTGCCCTACGTGCGCGGACGCGAGCGGTCGAGAAAGCCGGAGGACATCTTAGAAGAGGCGCGCCAGCTCGTCAAGGAGGGCTACAAGGACATTACGCTGCTCGGTCAGAACGTCAATTCCTACGGCAAGGATCTCGGCAGCGGGGTGGATTTTGCAGATCTCCTGCGTATGGTGAACGATATTCCGGGTGACTTCCTCATCCGCTTTATGACGAGCCACCCGAAGGACGCAACCGAGAAGCTCTTCAAAACAATGGCCGAGTGCGAAAAGTGCGCGCATCAGCTGCACCTGCCCGTGCAGTCCGGCAGCGACAGGATACTCAAGCTCATGAACCGCAGCTATAACCGCGAGAAGTACCTGCATCAGGTTGCTCTGGCAAAGCGCTACATGCCTGACCTCGTGCTCACGACGGACATAATCGTCGGCTTCCCCGGCGAGACGGACGAGGACTTTGAGGACACGATAAGCCTCTGCGAAGAGGTGCGCTACGACGCGATGTTCACCTTCATCTACTCAAAGCGCGTCGGCACCCCGGCGGCGTCCATGCCCGATCCCTACACGCGCGAACAGAAGCAGAAGCATTTCGACCGGCTCACTGAGGTATCGAACCGCATCTCCGGTGAGAAGCACAAGGAATACGAGGGTAAGACGCTGCGCGTGCTCGTTGACGGCGAGACCGGGCGCGACGAATATAACCTCTCGAGCCGCACAAACGGCGGCAGGCTCGTCCACCTCAGGGGGAAGAGCAGCCTTATAGGAAAATTCATCGACGTGAAGATCACCGCCAGCAACACCTGGGCGCTGTACGGTGAGATAGTTTAACGCGCCCGGTAACCCCATTTAACGAAAGAGAGAAACTGTCATGGCTGAGCTTACACCCATGAAAAAGCAGTATAACGAAATAAAACAGCAGCATCAGGACTGCCTGCTGTTCTTCCGTCTCGGCGACTTTTACGAGATGTTCAACGACGACGCGAAGATCGCCTCGCGCGAGCTTGACCTCGCGCTGACGACGCGCGACCGTTCCGTTGAAGACCCCGACGAGCGCACACCGATGTGCGGAGTGCCGTACCACAGCGCGGAGGCCTACATCGCGCGGCTCATCGCCAAGGGCTACAAGGTCGCTATCTGCGAGCAGACAGAGGATCCGGCGCTGGCAAAGGGACTTGTGCAGCGGGATGTCATACGCATAATCACGCCCGGCACGGTGACGGAAAGCTCAATGCTCGAAGAGGGCAAGAGCACCTATATAGGCGCGGTATACCTCGCTTCCCGCGAGGGCGGCGCCGCGTTCTGCGACGTGTCCACGGGCGAGTTCTGCTGCGCGGCCTTTGACGGGGATGCGGTGAGCCACATCATAAACGAGCTTGGCCGCTTTGCGCCGCGCGAGGTCATCCTCTCCCCCGGCGCAAGGGAGAATGAGCATATATATGAGTTTGTCACGCGAAAGCTCGAAGCCATGCCGGAGAGCGCGGCGGAGAGCTTTGAATACCTCCCGGCGTCGGTGCTGCTGTGCAGGCAGTTCGGCTTTGCGGACATCGACCAGTGCGGTCTTGACGGGCAGCCCGGCGCGGTCTGCGCGGCGGGGGCGCTGCTCGGCTACATAAAGGAGACTCAGAAATTCGACATCAGCCACATAAACCGGCTCGACGTGTTCTACGGCGGGCGGTACATGGAGCTCGACTGGGTCACGCGCCGCAACCTTGAGCTGACGGAATCCCTGCGCAGCGGGGAAAAGAAAGGCTCGCTGCTGTGGGTGCTGGATAAGACCAAGACCCCGATGGGCGGGCGCATGCTGCGCTCATGGGTGGAGCGACCGCTGCTGTCGGCAGTGGCAATAAAGCGCAGGCTCACGGCGGTAAACGAGCTGTATTCAAACAACGTCGCACGCGGAGAACTGATGGCAGTGCTGCGCGAGATAACGGACATGCAGCGGCTTGTCGGCCGCGCGGTATACGGCACGGCCGGCGGGCGCGACCTGCGCTCGCTCTCGAACTGCGCGGCAGTGCTGCCGCGGCTCAAAGAGCTGCTCGCTCCGTTTGAGAGCGCAGAGCTCAAAAGCATCGCCGGTATGGACGCGCTTGACGACATGCGCGCGGAGATAGACCGCGCTATATGCGATGAGCCGCCGTTTTCCGTGCGCGAGGGCGGCGTGCTGCGCACGGGCTATTCCGAAGAGGTAGACCGGCTGCGCAACATCCGCGATAACGGCGCGCAGATGGTGCAGGAGCTTGAGACGCGCGAGCGTCAGCGCACCGGTGCAAAGAAGCTGAAGGTCGGCTACAACCGCGTGTTCGGCTATTACATCGATGTGCCCAATTCCGCCGGGCTTGAAAAGGTCCCGGAAGAATACATACGCAAGCAGACGCTCGTTTCGAGCGAGCGCTATTTCACCCCCGAGCTCAAGGAGCTTGAGACGACGCTGCTGACGGCGCGCGACAGGGTGAACGAGCTGGAGTACCAGTACTTCACCGAGGTACGCCTGAGCGTGGCGGAAAAGGTCGACCGCGTACAGGCCGCGGCGGACGCCGTGGCGCGGCTAGACGCGCTCTGCTCCCTTGCCGAGACCGCCGTGCGCAACAACTACACGATGCCCGAGGTCGACACCTCGCGCGAGCTGCAGATAATCCAGGGGCGGCACCCGGTCGTCGAGCAGGCGATGAAGGACGTGCTCTTCGTCCCGAACGATACCTATCTTAACGACAGCGACGACCGCGCCGCGATAGTCACGGGTCCGAACATGGCAGGTAAATCCACCTATATGCGCCAGACGGCGCTCATCGTGCTGATGGCGCAGATAGGCTCCTTCGTCCCGGCAAAGAGTGCGACGATCGGCATAGTCGACAGGGTCTTTACCCGCATAGGCGCGTCCGACGATCTGGCCTCCGGGCAGTCCACTTTCATGGTGGAGATGAGCGAGATGGCCTCGATCCTCAAGCACGCGACCGCGGCGTCGCTGCTGATCCTCGACGAGATAGGCCGCGGTACCTCGACCTTTGACGGGATGGCTATAGCCCGCGCGGTGCTGGAATACTGTGCGGACAAGCGCAAGCTCGGCGCAAAGACGATGTTCGCCACGCACTACCATGAGCTTTCCGCGCTCGAGGGTGAGATACAGGGCGTGCGCAACTACAGCATAAGCGCGAAGAAGCAGGGCGGGAACCTCGTGTTTCTGCGCAAGATAGTGCGCGGTGCGGCGGACGACAGCTACGGCATAGAGGTCGCAAAGCTGGCGGGGCTGCCGGAGGCCGTGATAAGCAAGGCCAAGGGCTACCTCAAGGAGCTTGAGGCAGACGGCATAAGCGCGCTGCCGAGAGCGGACGCGGCAGACGACGGGCAGATAAGCTTTGCCGATGTCGGCACGGACGAAATACGCCAGATGCTTGAGAGCGCCGATCTCAACACGCTCACGCCGCTTGAGGCGATGAACCTGCTCTTTGAGCTGCAGAAGAAAGCGAGGGGCTGATGAACAGGAGAGCTTTACCCCCGTTCACAAGCGAGATGACAAAGCGCGAGCGCGTCATGGCGCTGGCTTATATCCCGGTGCATGCGGTGCTGCTGCCGCTGGGGATGACGTGGCTGTCAGTATACGCGGGACTTATAGACGAGGTAACGGCAAATGTGCTGTGCTACTCGATAGGCTTTATCTATATGCTCGTCTTTGAGTTCCGCTTCCTGCGCCGTGAGTTTGACCCGCTGTGCGACCACCCGCTGCACTGCGCGCTTGAGATAATCGCGGGCTATCTGCTGATGATGGTCTGCAATTACTGCACGAGCCTGATCCTCCTTGCGGTGCTGCCGGACGCCTCGAACCCGAACAACGGCGCGATAATGGACATGGCAAAGATAGACATGCGCTGGGTCAAGGCGATGACGGTGTTCCTCGCGCCGCCGGTGGAGGAGCTTATGTTCCGCGCCGGCATATTCGGGACGCTGCGCCGCCGCAGCCGCTTTGCGGCCTACGCCGTCAGTGCGCTGGTGTTTTCGCTGTATCACGTATGGGGCTTTGCGCTCGCCGATCCGATAAACTGGATATACATCATACAGTACATCCCGGTGTCGCTGCTGCTCGCGCGCTGCTATGAGCGCACTAATTCTATCTGGAGCAGCATATTCTTCCACATGACCGTAAACGCCATATCGCTTCAGGCGCTTTCCATGCTTCAGGATCTGCTATGAGCGGCTACACACTGAAAACCATCGCCCGCATCCGGAGCGATTTCCCGACGAAGTTCGGCATTCCCCGGCAGGCCGGGATAGTGAGCGAGCTTGAGAGCCTTATAGTTTTCGAGACAGAATACCGCAATGACGAGGCGCTGCGCGGGATAGAGGACTTCAGCCATCTGTGGCTGATATGGCAGTTTTCCGAGAACGTGCGCGAGGATTGGTCGCCGACGGTGCGCCCGCCGCGGCTCGGCGGGAACACGCGGCTCGGAGTATTCGCGACGCGCTCCCCCTTCCGTCCGAACGCGCTTGGGCTGAGCTGCGTGAAGCTGCTGGGCATTGAAAAGCGCGAGGGGCTGGGGACAGTCCTGCGCGTTGCGGGAGCCGACCTCATGGACGGCACCCCGATATACGACATTAAGCCGTACATCCCCTACGCCGACTGTCACCCCGAGGCAAGCGGCGGCTTCGCGCCGGACTCCGGGGCAAGGCTCACGGTGGAATACGCGGCGGGAGTGCAGGAGCGCGTACCGGAGGGCAAGCGCGACGCGCTGACGGGCGTGCTCGCAAACGACCCGCGCCCACGCTATCAGCACGACAGCAGCCGCGTCTACGCCCTTGAGTTTGCGGGGCTTGAAGTGAAGTTCACGGTGGACGGAGATGTGCTCACTGTGATATCGGCAGAAAAGGAGGAAGCTTCATATGTGGGAGACGATAAGCAGCAGCGATGAAATATCGCAGTTTATGGAAAAGGTATACTATTTTCACGACAGCTGCATAAAGGAAATGAATTACATAAGCGGAGCCTATGTCGAAGATAGTCTCTGGATGCATCCGCTGAACGACCGCAGAATACTGCGGGTCATTATCCAGCGGCAGTTTGCCGAGGATTCCATGATAGAGCTGGAGTTTCAGGGACTAAAGTACCTCAGGCTTTTCCCTGTGGACGAATCCTACACCTGCGAAATTTTAGATTCGGCAATGCTGCTGAAGGACGGCAGCATATACTGGTGCGACTGCGGCGATGTGACCGAAGCCGATTTAGACGATTATGAGGGCACATTGATCTGTGCGTCAAAGCTCAGATGGCGCTCTGTCGAAAGCCCCTTGGGAGACAAAGAGTTTTATCACTCCGATGTATGAGGATAAAACGAACAGGCGCGCTGCGAAAAATATCGCAGCGCGCCTGTTCGTTTTATTTGTTCCAAAGGGGCTCTTTATTTTCTCACTGCCGCGCAGTAGTCGCCGGAGATGATGATGTCAAACTCCTCGGGGTCGAAGAGCGCCGCGTCGGATATCAGACCGACATAGGCGGCTGAGCTATCCTTCGTCTCCTCGATAAGCTCGGGGCTCAGGGAAAGATAGTGGAACCGCTCTCTGTACGGCAGGAGAGTTTTTCCGTGATCCTCGTCCGTCAGGCCTTGGAAGTAATGCGCGTCCGTGCCGTCATAGAACAGGGTCAGAATTTCGCAGACATTATAATAGCCCTTATATTGCAGGTCGGCGCTTATATAGAGCCGGTCGGCTCCGCTGTCCTCCGCCGCCGTTATCGCGTCCTCAAGTCCATAGAAGAAATAGTGCTTCACGCTCTCGGCGTAGGCGCCGAAATACGTGCCCGCCATGAGCGCGCCCGAGAGCAGGAGCGCGCAGGCCGTCGGGATCGTGAGCTTCGGCAGCGCGGTGACGGCGTAATATACCCCGAGCGCGATGAACATCAGCTCCGCGTAATATATAATATTGATACGGTTGACGTTCACGCCGTTCGTAACTATACCGACCCATATCCCGGTCAGCAGCGTGAACAGCGCGAGCCACTTATTATCGGCCTTTTTCTCCTTAAAAAAGCCGAACAGGCCGAGTATCGCGAAGGGCATGGAGAAAAGATACACCGTGCCGAAGCCGTCCATATCGTTCCACGGAAGGTCTTTCCGCTGCAGGAACGTGACGTTCAGCATGCTTTTTAAATTAGCCAAGAGCTGTTCAAATGGCTTATCTGAGAAGAAGAGGATATCCCCCGCGCGGACACTGTCTGTAAAGTGCTGGATGGTGACGAAGGGCAGCTCTATCGTGTCCCAGCCGAAGAAGTTCACGGCCATAGTGAGGAGGAACGGCCACGCGATGAGCAGGTACACAAGAGCGCAGACAGCCGCGTTGCGCAGCGTGACGCGTTTCTTTATCATATAGAACGCGCAGACCGCAACGAGAAACAGCGGGACGGTATAGATCGTGATGCCGTAGCAGTACATGCACAGGCCGAAAAAGAGCATGGATATGTACAGGAAGCGCTTTTTCTCCGTCAGGCCGCGGTTGAGGAAATACAGCCCGCCCATGAAGAAATGCGGCAGGAGATTGCAGTCAAGCGCCCAGCGGCTCTGAAGCAGGTGCCACGGGTTTATGGCGACGAGCAGCGCCGCGATGAGCCCGGCGCGCTCGCCGAAAACATCGCGCATGAAGAGATAAAAGAACACGCCCCCGGCGATGCTGCACAGCAGAGACGGGATGCGCATCGTCACGACGCTCAGACCTAAGAGCTTCACAAACGGCGCGATCAGGTATGACATGAGGCTGCTCATCTGCCCGTAGCCCCATGCGTAGAGGTGGCAGGGCAGCCATGTGCCGAAGCGGTCGGTGCCGTAATCAGCGAGAGCCTTGGCGTCGACCGCGGCCATCGCCCCGTCCTGATTCACGCCGCCGGGGATGCTCCCGAAATCCCACACGCGCAGCGCGATGCCCGCGATGAGGATCAGCATCAGGAACAGACGGTATGTGTTTTTGCTTTGCCCGCTTGCCGGCACCGCTCCCGCGGGGCGGCGCAGCATGCACACGGCAGCATCTATGCTCACCGACGACGAAAGGACAAGCATTATAGAATTAAAGATATCCATTCATTTAACTTGCGGAGCCTGCGCGTTACCGGCGCAGGCTCCGTCTTTTTCTCGGTGTCTGGTTTTTCAGCTCAGGTTCCCGGTGGCGTACATCGTCGCTGTCAGCGCGACTACGGGCGCGGTCTCACAGCGGAGGATACGCTCACCCATCGAGCAGATATGCAGCTTGCAGACGCGAGCAAGGTCGGCCTCGAATTGCGCAAAGCCACCCTCGGGGCCGGTGATGATCGCGGCGGTCGCGATATCCTTATTCGCAGAAAGGACATCGTCCAGCTTCTCGCGCTCGCCCGTCTCATACATGAACAGGCCAAGATCCTTCTTCACCGCAATATCGAGCACAGCCGTGAAGTCCCCCGCCCAGCTCACCTGCGGGATGATGCCGCGGCCGGACTGCTTTGCAGCTTCCTCGGCGATGCGCTGCCAGCGCTCGAGCTTCTTCTCGGGCTTATCGGGCTTTGCGATGCAGCGTTCGCTGTCAAAGAACATGATCTCATACGCGCCGGCTTCGACGCATTTCTGGATGATATAATCGGTCTTGTCGCCTTTCGGCAGACCGCAGAGCACCGTCACCTTGACGCTCGGCTCCGCCGGGCAGGGGACGACCTCGATGACCTCGGCCTCGACCTGCTCCTTATCGGCGCTGACAAGGCGGCATTTATAGTCCGTACCCTGCCCGTCGCAGATTATCATATCCTCGCCCGGACGCAGACGCAGCACACGCACGTGCTCGGCGTCCCGCCCCTTCATTATCGCCATGCCGCCCAGAATATTGGTACCGGCCATGAAAAATCTCGGCATTTTCATCTCTCCTAAGAGTTAATATGGAGTGTTCTCTTTGCCGTAATTATCTCATAGTTTTGGCGGCTTTGCAAGAGCAAGCATATAATAGGGCGGAGAAAAATATATGGAGATGATATAATGGACAAAAACTTTTCCTCTGAGCTCCAGGGCTTTGAGGAGGTCTGGAAGCGCGTGAGCGCGGGGCGCGCAAAGCCCAAGGCTCCCGCGGGGCTCATGCCGGGGAAGCAGCAGAAGAGCAAGGCCGTCAGGTTCTGCGGCGATCCGCCGCGGCGCGGCTGAGGCTATTCGCCCCCGGCGGCGATCCAGCCGTTTTCCTCCAGCTTTTCGAGCAGCTCGCCCCACAGCTCGACCGTGCGAAAGCGCAGCTCATAGCCGTCCTGCCGGGTTATGAGGGCATAGTCCTCGACGCTCATTGCTTCCTCCACCTGCTCGGACTGCACCGCCGACAGGCACACCGGCGGGAACACGATGCACCACCAGTTGTGCCC
>OLPV01002731.1_pt1 | contig 11255 bp, 12 predicted proteins | sample 1671961 | NCBI WGS metagenome assembly OLPV01 (sample SAMEA3136630, study PRJEB25190) | human gut metagenome | biome: human gut; feature: human-associated habitat; material: faeces | place: Austria | collected 2013
ATTACAGCGGGGGCTTCCACCCCAAATAATATAATTGAGGAGGTTCAAGAACATGTCAGAATTAAGTTTTGAACAAATGCTGGAAGAATCATTAAAAACAATTAGAAATGGGGAGGTAGTCGAAGGTACAGTAATCGACGTCAAAGAAGACGAGATCATTTTAAATATTGGTTACAAAGCTGATGGTATTCTTACAAAGAACGAATACAGCAACGATTCCTCTATCGACCTTACAACTGTAGTAAAACCTGGTGATACTATGGAAGTAAAAGTCCTGAAAGTAAACGACGGTGAAGGACAGGTTCTGCTGACTTACAAGAGACTGGCAGCAGAAAAAGGAAACAAGAGACTGGAAGAAGCTTTCGAAAACAAAGAAGTTCTGAAAGCAAAAGTTTCTCAGGTACTGAATGGCGGACTGAGTGTAGTGATCGACGAAGCAAGAGTATTCATTCCTGCAAGCCTGGTTTCTGATACTTATGAAAAAGATCTGAGCAAATATGCAGATCAGGAAATCGAATTCGTTATCACAGAGTTCAACCCGAGAAGAAGAAGAATCATCGGTGACAGAAAACAGCTGTTACTGGCAGCAAAAGCTGAACAGCAGAAAGCTCTGTTTGAGAAGATCGCAGTTGGCGATGTTGTAGACGGTGTTGTTAAGAACGTTACAGATTTCGGTGCATTCATCGATCTGGGCGGAGCAGATGGTCTGCTTCATATCTCCGAGATGTCCTGGGGAAGAGTAGAAAACCCGAAGAAGATCTTCAAAGTCGGCGAGCCGATCAAAGTTCTGATCAAAGATATCAACGGAGATAAGATCGCACTGAGCCTGAAGTTCGAAGATCAGAACCCGTGGCTGAATGCAGATGAAAAATATGCTGTAGGAAACGTAGTAGAAGGAACAATCGCACGTATGACAGACTTCGGCGCATTCGTTGAACTGGAACCAGGTGTAGATGCTCTTCTGCATGTATCCCAGATCTCCAGAGAACATGTGGAAAAACCTTCAGATGTTCTGAGCGTAGGTCAGGTAATCACAGCAAAAGTTGTTGATTTCAACGGCGAAGAGAAAAAAATCAGCCTGAGCATGAAAGCTCTGGAGCCTGCAGCTGAAGAAGTAGCAGAGGAAGAGTAATCTGTAGCTGAACAAAAAGATCTGACAGATCATAAATTTATGTAAGCAAAAGATAAGCCACCCGATATGCAAAACAGTATGTCGGGTGGTTTTTATGCATATGACAAAACAAAATCCGTGATTGTGTGTGTGACAATCGCGGATTTTTTCTATATTATAATCAAACATTCAAAAATGTTTATTGTAGCACATGAGAAAGCAGATGGTTTAAGTATTTTAGGAGTTGCTCCTGATCTTTATCAAAATCTTCCGGCAAAAGAAACCAGCTGTTTTTCTCCTTGCGCTCATCCCGGAAAGCCGGAGTGAAAAGTTCTTCGTACTGGGGATAAAAGCAGCCGTTTACTTTTTTACAGCAGTTGTCCGGCGTTGCTTTCTCGCGGTGATCTTTGTCAACATAAGCCCCCACACTCTTATGGATCGCCTCGTCTTCCAGTGGAAGATAATAGTAATCTTTATAATTGGGATAAAAGAATTTTTTACATCCTGCCTCCGGACGGATCTCTAAGAGAAGTTTTTGGGGAGTTACGCGAAGCACAACGTGGTGTAGTTCCTTTTCAAAGCTGACAGGAAATGGATGTTCAGGCTGCACAGAAAGGAGCAAATTTCCTTCCGGTGTATGAGTGCATGTGATAAATTCATGACAATTTCCTGTCCATAAAGTACGGATCGAAAAGAGCGGCAGAAGTTTCAGCATCCCTTCTACATCTTCTTTGTTATGCAGACAAAGTATTTCAAGCAGGTGCTCATCACCACTCAACAGATATTTTTTATATATTTCAATAAGTTCTCCACCACTGTACAGGTCTTCCCGGAAAAGTCCGGTTGCGTTTTCCAGATCTTTCTGACGCATGTGCTTCAGATGCAGGATCTTTTTTAAGGGGGAAAACAGTTGATACAGATCCAGCTGCCGGGTTCCCTCCCAGGGGGCAGGCAGCTGATAAAAGGTGTATTTATGCATTAGGTAGGGGACATCAAAGGTAGTTCCGTTATAGTGGAACAACAGTTTTCTGGTGGAGAGAAGTTCGGAAAAAGCAAGAAGCACTTCTTTTTCTTCGCCGGGTTTCTGGCAGAACCACTGCCTGTGAATCCAGATTTCATTTTCATAAAAAACAGCTCCAAGAAGATAAAGATGAGAGGTCTTCCAGGATAATCCTGTGGTTTCAATATCAAAGAACAGACAGTTTTCCGGAGAAAGTTCTTCCAGTGTCAATATGTAATCCGGTAATACCACCGGGTAATCTTTTAGCAGCATATAGTGTCCTTTCTGTGAGTGTGTTAATAAATTGTCAAAATATACCAAAAATAATGGCTAAAACATACCAAGTATCTAATATTATACACAAAAAAAATAAAAAAAACAGTATTTTTTTTGGAAATAATAAGCTATAATGGTAACAGTGATATGATAATTTTATCATAAATAAAAAGAAGGAGGAAGAGGGATTGAGTTTCGAGATTCTGGGAGTTGATCTGTATCATATTCTCAGTTGGTTTATTGTATACAGCTTTATGGGATGGATCTGGGAAAGCTGTTACGTATCAGCCAAAAGCAAAAAATGGGTAAACAGGGGATTTGTATCCGGACCGTTTGTAACAATCTATGGAGTGGGGGCGGTGACCGTCTACGTGATCTTACGTCCGGTGGCAGGAAACATCCTGGAACTCTATTTTGCAGGGGTGGCAGTCGCTACGATTCTGGAATACGTGACAGGTGTACTGATGGAAGCCATTTTTCACACCAACTGGTGGGATTACAGCGATAAAAAGTTTAACTTTCAGGGAAAAATCTGTCTGGGCAGTTCTGTAGCATGGGGATTTTTTACATTGATTCTGTTTTATATATTTCAGCCGTTCGTGGGAAATCTGGTGGAAATGGTTCCGAGAAAAACAGGAATCGTACTGGTTTATGTATGGCTGGCAGGATATACCGTGGATTTTGCATTCTCTGCAGCAGCCGCTTTCGATCTGCGAAACAAGATGAAGAAGCTGGATGTTGTCTGGGACGAATTCCAGGAGAATTTGCGGGATACCAAACTGTATGAGGTGGCAGAGGAAGCCCGTGCGAAAGCAGAAGTTTACCGGATGGGACTTCCGGTTGGCAAGTGGAACGATATGATCGAAGAACGTAAGAAACTGTTCCGCGAGACGGTAGAGCGCTACAGTGCAAACGACAGCAGACTTCTGGAAACGAAAGATAATATCCTGGGTAAATACGAAGAGTTTGTACAGAAGTATGGGGATGTGAAAAAGAGTATCCGTCATATCTCCAGGAGACATCTCCGGGCGTATCCGAATATGGTCAGCAGTTTTGAACGTCGTCGGAGACTGACTCTGAAAAAGAACCGTAAACAGAACAAGAAGAGTGCGTAAAAGCTGACAAAATGCGCAAGAATGAAAAGGGAGGACTAGTGTATGGGGTCTGGAACATTTAGAGGAGGTATCCATCCGTATGACGGGAAAGAGCTGTCAAGAGACCGGGCGATCCAGGATATCCGTCCGGGAAAAGAACTGGCCTATCTTGTATCCCAACATATCGGGGCACCTGCAAAACCGATTGTAAAAAAAGGTGATCGGGTTCTGGTGGGACAGATGATCGCAGAGGCAGGGGGCTTTGTATCCGCTCCGGTTTATGCATCGGTATCCGGCGTGGTAAAGGGAATTGAAAAACGTTTGACAGCAACCGGAGGCTACTGTGATGCGATTATAGTGGAAAACGATGAAGTGTACGAATCAGTAGCGTTTGAAGAAACAAAAGATATCACACAATTATCCAAAGACGAGATCCGTGGGAAGATTCAGAAAGCGGGTATCGTAGGTATGGGTGGTGCAGGATTCCCTACTCATGTAAAACTTTCACCGAAAGAACCGGAAAAGATCAAATACATTCTGGTCAATGGTGCAGAATGTGAGCCATATCTGACTTCCGACTACCGGATCATGCTGGAACAGCCGGAAAAACTGGTCGGCGGACTGAAAGTGATGCTGCAGCTTTTTGATGGTGCAAAAGGATATATCTGTATTGAGGACAATAAACCGGAGGGCATCGCAAAACTGCAGGAGCTGGTAGAAGGCGAAGCAAATATCGAAGTACAGCCATTAAAGACAAAATATCCACAGGGTGCAGAGCGTATGCTGATCTATGCAGTGACCGGAGAGACAATCAATTCTTCCATGCTTCCGGCAGATGCCGGATGTATCGTGGATAATGTGGATACCGTGGTGTCGATCTATGAGGCAGTGGCAGAAGGAAAGCCACTGATGCAGCGGATCGTAACAGTCACCGGAGACGGTGTGAATACACCATCTAACTTCCGGGCACCGGTGGGTATGGATTTTCAGGAACTTCTGGATGCGGCAGGTGGTCTGAAGGGCACAGTAGAGAAAGTAATCTCCGGTGGTCCGATGATGGGATTTGCCATGTTTGATTATCATGTACCGGTAACCAAAACCACATCCGCGCTCTTGGTACTGACAAAAGATGAGGTCAGCCGTTCCCGGGCTACCGCCTGCATCAACTGTGGAAGGTGTGTCAGTGAATGTCCGGAGCATCTGCTTCCGACGAAGCTTGCAACCTTTGCGGAACACAGAAAAGAAGAAGCCTTTGTCAAGTATAATGGTATGGAGTGCTGCGAGTGTGGTTGTTGCAGCTATGTCTGTCCGGCAAAACGACCGCTGGTACAGGAGATCCGTTCCATGAGAAAAATGGTTATGGCCAATAGAAAGAAAAAATAAGAGGGGGATGTGAAATATGGGAGAGTTATTACATGTATCCTCATCGCCGCATATCCGTTCAAAAGTGACCACAGATTATCTGATGAAAATGGTGATCGTGGCTCTGATGCCGGCAACAGTGGCAGGTGTGTGTTTCTTTGGATGGAAGGCACTGCTGCTGGTCTGTCTGTCAGTGGCAACTTGTGTGGCGACAGAGGGAATCTATGAAACTTTGATGCATAAACCGTTGACGATCTGGGATGGAAGTGCTGTGATCACAGGATTGTTACTGGGTCTGAACCTTCCGGCATCCGCTCCCTGGTGGATCCCGGTGATCGGTGGCGTTTTTGCTATTCTGATCGTAAAACAGCTGTTTGGTGGTTTGGGACAGAATATCATGAACCCGGCGCTGGCAGCAAGATGTTTCCTGCTGTTATCCTTTACCGGACAGATGACTAATTTCAGCGCAGATGGCGGTCTGGTAAAACTGGTAGATACGGTATCCGGTGCCACACCGCTGGCAGCAGTAAAAGCAGGAGAAAAAGTAGATCTGTTAAGCCTGTTTCTTGGCAATACACAGGGAACTATCGGTGAGACTTCTGCACTGGCGATCCTGATCGGAGCAGCATTCTTATTGATTCTCAAAGTTATTGACTGGAGAATCCCGTGTACATATATCGGAAGTTTTGCTATTTTCGTAATTTTGTTCGGCGGACATGGAGCAGACGGCTATTATCTGTTAGAACAGCTTCTGGGCGGTGGACTGATGCTTGGAGCATGGTTCATGGCTACTGATTATGTGACGACGCCGATTACCAAACGGGGACAGCTGGTATACGGCGTGATCCTGGGATGTCTGACCGGACTGTTCCGTATCTTTGGAGCCTCCGCAGAGGGCGTGTCCTATGCGATCATTTTTGGCAACCTGCTGATTCCGGTTATCGAACGTCTGACCGTACCGACGGCATTTGGAAAAGGAGGGGTGAAGCATGAAAAATAAGATTATCAAAGATGCCCTTGCCCTTACACTGATCACTCTGGTGGCAGGTGTGGCCCTTGGCGGTGTATATGAGATCACAAAAGATCCGATTGCAAAACAGGAAGCGCAGGCGAAAGCAGAGGCTTATGAACAGGTATTTACAGATGCTGCAGCTTTTGAAGAGGTAGAGATGGATGATACCTTGATACAGACGATCCGGGATCAGCTGGATCAGGAAGGGTATAAAGCACAGTCCATAGAAGAAGTTATGCGTGCGGAAGACCAGAGCGGAGAAACACTTGGCTATGCCTTTACCGTTGTAACTTCAGAAGGATATGGTGGAGATATCCAGTTTTCCATGGGGGTACAAAATGACGGTACCCTGAACGGAATATCGATTCTGTCCATAGGAGAGACCGCCGGGCTTGGTATGAATGCAGATACTCCTGCTTTCAAAGATCAGTTCGTCGGAAAACAGGTAGAAAAACTACAGTATACAAAAAACGGGGCAACACAGGATGACGAGATCAATGCCATCAGTGGTGCCACAGTTACGACCAATGCCATGACCAACGGTGTCAATGCCGGTCTTTGTGCATTTCGTGTGATGGAAGGGGGAGATCAGTGATGAAAGCAAATTCACCTCTGGAACGTTTGTATAATGGTATCATCAAGGAGAATCCCACCTTTGTGCTGATGCTTGGTATGTGTCCTACACTGGCAGTTACCACATCTGCAAAAAATGGTTTTGGTATGGGTATGACGACAATGGTGATTCTTGCCCTGTCCAACCTGATGATCTCGATGCTCCGGAAAATGATTCCGGACAGTGTGCGTATGCCGGCTTATATCGTAGTCGTTGCATCCTTTGTAACCATCGTACAGTTCTTATTACAGGGATTTATTCCGAGCCTTTACGATTCTCTGGGAATCTATATTCCGCTGATCGTAGTTAACTGTATTATCCTGGGACGTGCAGAGGCTTATGCATCCAAGAATGGGCCAGTTAGTTCTCTGTTTGACGGAATCGGTATGGGACTTGGATTTACCGTTGGGCTTACCAGCATCGGTATCGTCCGTGAGCTGATCGGTTCCGGTAAGATCTTTGGTATGACTGTTTTCAACGGTGGAGCTACCATCTTTATTCTGGCACCGGGAGCCTTCTTTGTCCTTGCGATGCTGGTGGCACTTCAGAACCGTGTGAAGATGAAAAAAGATCCTGCCGCAGCTCCGAAAGCATGCGACGAGAGCCTCTGTGCGGGCTGCACCAATCATATGTGTGCAAGTAAGAAGAACGCTGAGAAAGGAGGAACCCAGTCATGAGAGAATTGTTAATGATTGCCGTCGGTTCGGCATTGGTGAATAACGTAGTCCTGAGCCAGTTCCTTGGCCTGTGTCCCTTCCTCGGTGTATCGAAGAAAATGGATACGGCAGCAGGTATGGGTGCGGCTGTAATCTTCGTGCTGACGATTTCTTCATTCTGTACCAGTCTGATTTATAAATTTGTGCTGGTGACTACAGGAATGGAATATATGCAGACCATCGTATTTATTCTGGTGATCGCCGCTCTTGTACAGTTGGTTGAGATGTTCCTGAAAAAGACGATGCCGGCACTGTACAAGAGTCTGGGTGTGTATCTTCCTCTGATCACCACCAACTGTGCAGTACTTGGTGTGGCACTGTTAAATGTACAGAATAATTACGGAATCCTGGAAGGCACGGTCAATGGTTTTGCTACCGCAGTCGGATTTACCATCTCCATCGTGCTGATGGCAGGACTTCGAGAGAAAATCGAATATAACGATATACCGAAACCTTTCCGGGGAATGCCGATCGTACTTCTGACCGCAGGTTTGATGTCCATTGCGTTCTTCGGATTTTCCGGAATGATTTAAGGAGGGAGTTTTATGATTACAGGAATACTTATTGCTGCGGCTTTGGTAGGCGGCACAGGACTGGTGATCGGACTGCTCCTTGGGGTAGCCGGAAAGAAATTTGCAGTGGAAGTTAATGAAAAAGAGATCGCCGTCAGAGAACAGCTTCCGGGCAATAACTGCGGTGGCTGTGGATATCCGGGATGCGACGGACTGGCAGCTGCAATCGCAGCCGGAAAAGCACCGGTAAATGGCTGTCCGGTAGGTGGCAACGAAGTGGCAAAAGCCATTGCAGCTATCATGGGAGAAGAGATAAAAGAAGGACGCCGCATGACAGCTTTTGTAAAATGTGCGGGCGACTGTGAGAGCTCCAGAAATAATTATGTATATGATGGTGTGGAAGATTGCTCGGTTATGGCATTTATCCCGGGCGGCGGTGAGAAAAAATGTCATCATGGATGTCTCGGCTACGGTACCTGTGTAAAGGCGTGTAATTTTGACGCGATCCGTGTCATCAACGGCATCGCCCATGTGGATAAAGAAAAATGTAAAGCCTGCGGTCAGTGTGTGGCTGTCTGTCCGCATCATCTGATCGAGCTGGTTCCTTACGAGCAGACAGTAAAAGTAAGCTGCAGCTCTCAGGATAAAGGTAAGGCTACTATGAATGCCTGTGACAAAGGCTGTATCGGCTGTAAAAAATGTGAAAAGAACTGTCCGGTACAGGCTATTACGGTGACAGATAATGTGGCACATATCGATTACGATAAGTGTACCAATTGCGGACTTTGCAAAGAGAATTGTCCGAGACATTGTATCATCTGATACCAGGGTTCCAAAGTGAAAAGCTTTTCGTGCTTGCACGAGAAAGCTTTTTGCCTTGGAACCCGCCAAACATGAGAAAGTAGCGATTTACGAAGTAAATCAGCGGATTTCGAATGGTTGGGGGATTGTGAGAGCAGCAACGCTGCGGAACAATCCGTAGGTATCCGTAAATTATAATTTGAAAGGTCGGCCACCTTGTGGTATGATAGAACGTAGACTAAGGGAACTGTTGTTTGGGGCAGTTCCCGAAAAAAGGAGTTTATTATGATAGGATACGTGAAAGGCATACTGGAGGAAGCGGACGACCAGTGTATTATTGTAGATAATCATGGAATCGGCTATCGAATCTTCGTACCCGGTTCCGTTTTTTCTGGCGCGATTCCCATTGGTCAGGAAGTAAAAATATATACATATCTGAATGTAAAAGAAGATGCCATGCAGTTATACGGCTTTGCGACAAGAGACGATCTGAGAGTGTTTAAATTACTGTTAGGTGTCAACGGCATCGGACCGAAGGCAGGACTGGGGATCCTCTCAGCACTGTCGGCGGATGATCTGCGGTTTGCGGTTCTGGCAGATGACGCGGCGGCAATTGCCAAGGCACCCGGTATCGGTAAAAAGACTGCACAGAAACTGATCCTGGAACTGAAAGATAAACTGGATCTGGAAGATGCTTTTGAAAAGAAGCTGATGCACGGGCAGGAGAAAGAAAACCAGGAAAAAGCAAATGGCGCGACCGGCGAAGCAGTGGAAGCTCTGACGGCTCTGGGTTACAGTCCGGCGGATGCCCTGCGGGCAGTGCAGAAGATCGCAGTCAGTGATGAGATGGATACCGAAGCGATCCTGAAGGCAGCATTAAAACAAATGATTTGATAAAAGAGGAAAACTATGGCAAAACGAATTATCACGACGGATATTCTGGAAGAAGATGTATCATCGGAAAAAAATCTGCGTCCGCAGACACTGGAGCAGTATATCGGACAGGAAAAGGCAAAAGAAAACTTAAAAGTGTACATCGAGGCGGCAAAACAGAGAGGGGATGCACTGGATCATGTGCTTTTCTACGGACCGCCGGGACTTGGAAAAACTACACTGGCAGGAATCATTGCCAATGAAATGGGTGTCCATATCAAGATCACTTCCGGACCGGCGATCGAAAAGCCGGGGGAAATGGCAGCTATCCTAAACAATCTGCAGGAGGGGGATGTGCTGTTTGTCGATGAGATCCACCGCCTGAACCGTCAGGTCGAGGAAGTCCTTTATCCTGCGATGGAGGATTATGCGATCGATATTGTGATCGGAAAAGGTGCTTCGGCGCGTTCCATCCGCCTCGACCTTCCCAAATTTACTTTGGTAGGCGCGACCACAAGGGCAGGACTTCTGACGGCACCGCTGCGCGACCGTTTCGGTGTAGTACATCATCTGGAATTTTATACCGAACAGGAGCTTACAACCATCATTATGCGTTCGGCAGATGTGCTGGATGTCGAGATCGATCCGCAGGGAGCGGCAGAACTTGCAAAACGTTCCAGAGGTACGCCAAGACTTGCAAACCGGCTTTTAAAAAGGGTAAGAGATTTCGCACAGGTTCGTTATGACGGTAAGATCACCGGGGAAGTGGCAGCCTTTGCCCTGGATCTGCTGGAGGTAGATTCCTGTGGACTGGATCAGACAGACCGGAGGATTCTTTATACCATGATCGATAAATTCCTGGGCAGACCGGTCGGACTGGATACACTTGCAGCGGCGATCGGGGAGGATGCCGGTACAATCGAGGAAGTTTACGAACCGTTCCTGATCAAAAATGGCTTCATTATGCGTACACCGCGGGGAAGAATCGTTACAGACCGCACCTATCAGCACCTTGGAATCCCACAGGAAGAAACAAAATGAAAAAGAATTGTAATATTCTCTTGTAAAGAACAGGGATATGAGGTTATAATAAGGAGAGATCATACGGAAAGAAATTACCGAAAGAGAGGAAGCACACAGGATGTCATCCAAGAACAAAACGGAAGTACTCATTGATGGGAAGATCTATACCCTTAGCGGATATGAAAGCGAAGAATATCTGCAGCGGGTTGCCACATATATCAACAACAAACTGGCAGAACTGAAAAAACTGGACGGATACGGAAGGCTGTCCCAGGAAAATAAAAGCATACTGCTGGAGTTAAACGTTGCAGATGATTATTTTAAAGCCAAAAAACAGGTTGAGATGATCGAGGACGAGCTTACGCAGAAAGACCAGGAGCTGTACGATCTCAAACATGAGCTGATCGGTGCACAGATCAGGCTGGAAGATGGTGCGAAAGAGCTTGCAGCATTGAAAGAAAGCGTGTCAGAATATCAGAAGCAGATTGTCAGACTGGAAACGCAGCTTGGAAAAAAATAATCAGAAAAGGTTGGAACGGCACATAGCCTGCCAGCCTTTTTCTTTCTTTTAACAGAAATCAGGAGGTGTTTTGTGGAAACAGAAGTTCTGGCACCGGCAGGTTCGATCGAAGGATTAAAAGCTGCATTGTATGCAGGTGCAGATGCAGTCTATACAGGAGGCAGAATGTTTGGTGCGAGGGCGTATGCAAACAATCTGTCTGATGAGGAGTTGTCAGAATGCATCGATTACTGTCATCTGCACAATAAAAAATTATATCTGACAACCAATACGCTAATGAAACAGTCGGAGATTTATCAACTGGCAGACTGGCTGGTGCCGTTTTATGAGCAGGGTCTGGAT
>OLPV01002732.1_pt1 | contig 11254 bp, 6 predicted proteins | sample 1671961 | NCBI WGS metagenome assembly OLPV01 (sample SAMEA3136630, study PRJEB25190) | human gut metagenome | biome: human gut; feature: human-associated habitat; material: faeces | place: Austria | collected 2013
GGGTGCAGGGACAGCGTCCCTGCTGGGGTCAAGGGGCAAAGCCCCTTGGGTCTTCCAACCCCCTTGTCACCCGAACGGCGGCGGGGGGAATAGCGGCAAATCCGGACAAGTCGGCGCAGGGGTGCCGCACGCTTCCCATCGCGTCATGTAGGCTTCGACAAGCAGTTCAATCGTGCAATCAAACACAGGGGGACGGCAGCCATCCGCACACACAGGCGCGCCGCCGTCAATCAGCCGAACACACGGCAGCACCATCATCTGGTTGCGCCAGCATTCCGCCTGCACACAGCGAATCGGCAGCGCAACATCCGTTGTCAGCACACTTTCGCCGCGCAAAACCTGCCTGCACTCCGCCTGCACTTGGCAAACAACCGGAATATTCACCCGCAGAAGGCACGGCGCGGGTCGAGATGGTCGGCATCCGCGGCAGCTGCACGGGCGCGGTTCTTGGTACGGCGCAATCTCCCAATCCGCGTCACCGCACGCCGTAACGCCGACGAGCTGCAATCGCCCGTTCGCATCCTCCGGCAAACCGCCGACGTACAGCGCCACACACGCGCGGCGCTGCCACTCCCGCCCGCTGGCGAGGATTCGCGGCAATAAAACGCCCTTCTGCGTCGGCGGACAAGACGGGCAAGGTGGTCTGGACGGGCAAGGCGCTTGCGGCGGCATGGGACGGCAGCAATTCGGACGCTGATTCATGGCGATTCCTCCCATCGTGTGAGCTGTTCACTCCCAGCATATGCGTGGCGGGAAAATCGGGCACAAAAAAAACCCGGCACGAAGCCGGGAATTTTGCGATTAGTTCAGGGATTCGGTCTCGTTCTCGATGGTCACATCTTCCACCGAGTGAATCGCCCAGCGCGCAACAACCATCGTCTGGTCGCCCTTGCCGACGCTCAGGGTGATGGTGTCGTCCTTGATGCTCTCGATGGTGGCGTAGATGCCGCCGATGGTGCACACGCGGTCGCCCTTCTTCAGGGACGCGAGCATGTCCTGCTCCTTCTTGCGGCGCTTCTTCTCCGGGCGAATCATCATGAAGTACATCAGGACGAAAACCAGCAGCAGCGGCAGAAGGCTGAAGAGAATACCGACAATGCCGCCAGCGGCAGAATCCGTGGTGACGGCGGTGGCGATGCCCAAAGGCTTGGTCAGAAATTCCATGCGAATTAGCTCCTTTCAGTAATCCGGAATACTCTATCTATTGTAGCATATTTTTTCGCGCTTCACAAGAGGGGAAAACGGCCTTTTGCGCCATTCACAGAAATTTTGCATGACGGCATCAAGCATTTTTCCGCGAAGCTGCGCTTTCAGGCGCAAATTTGCATCTTTGAGGCACGGAATTGTAAAACTTGCGCATATTCGCTTGCAACAGGTGTTTTTTTTGATATAATGGTAATGGAATGCTGAAAAGCGCACAACCGAATGTCAAGGAGGCTGACGAATGAAGAAGCTGCTTGCGATTCTGCTGACGCTGGCGATGCTGGTGCCGATGGGCGGAGTGGCGGAGGAGACGGCGCCCGGCGCGACGAAGACGACGATTCGGGTGACGACCGCCGATGCACGGGCGCTGTCCGGCATGGATTTGAACGCGAATGTGCTGACGGCGATTCAGGACGCACTGGACGTGCTGAGCATCGAGCTTTATGCGGCGGATGATGCGTCGATGATGCGGCTCACGCTGCAGAAGAACGACGTGCTCGCGCAGGGGTCGATGGGGAAAATGTCGGGATTCCAGATGACGCTGCATGACGTGCCCGTACTGGGGGCTGCGCTGGAAATGAACGGCGACGACCTCTACATCGGCACTTCGGTTTCTGGCAATACGGTGTACCTGAATGTCGCCGAGGATTTGCCGCGCGCGATTACGGCATTCTGCCAGCTGATGAATGTGGACTTGGGCGAATTGCCCGTCGCGGCTGCGAATCAGTCGATGCAGCAGGGCTATCGCCGGATGCAGCACCTGCTGCCCGCGCTTGCGCAGACCCCGCCGGAGCTGCTGGAAAGCATCGGCAGCAGCATCGACTGGACGAGAATGGTCGCGCGCATCAACGAAAGTCTGCCGGAAACGGCGCGGGAAACCGTGACGAATCAGCCGGACGACTGCGACCCGGCGGTGACGGTGCTGTCCTTCGCGCTGACGAAAGAGCAGCTTATCGCCATTTGCCGCGCGGTGCTTGGCGAAACGCTGACGGGGCTGGACAACCTGTTCTTCGGCGATGAGGTGCTGGGCGGTTTGACGGACATTTTCTGCGCGCAGCTGGTGGAATCCGCGATGGATGGCGACGTGCCGGTGATGGCGTATCTGGACGCGGACGGCGGCATTGTCAAGCTGATAATCACGGGAGGCGCAGAAGAAACGGGGATTCTGACCCGCAGGACGAGCGACGAGGGCGTTCTGTATCACCTTTCGATGGAAACCACGACCGAGAGCACCGCATGGGAAATTCTGCTGAATGCGGATGGCGTGGATGTGTCCTACGCGGTAGACCCCAAAGCAGACCCCGAACGCCCGAACTTGGTGCAAAGCAAGGAGCGAATGACGTTCCGACTGACGAACACGGCGACGGAAAACGGCGCGACCATGCTGATGGAAGTGCACGACACTGAGCAGCTTTGCAGCGGCGGAACAAACTGGCGGGACGAAGAGCAGACGGACTTCACGTTCCGCTTCGATGACCTGTGCATCGACGGGCAGCAGGAACAGCACACGGAAATGACGCTCGCGAAGCAGGGGCAGAGCATCCTGACGATTGTCGCGGAGACGCATCCGTGCGAGGCGGAGCCGCTGTTGTCCGAAAGCGACGAAATCTACGACCTTGGCGAAATGAGCGACGAGCGCTTGACCGCGTTCATGCAGGCTTATATGACGGGGATGGTACTGAGCGTGTCGAACGCAATGTCCCTGCTGCCGGACAGCGTGCGCAGTCTCTTTTCAGGGCTGATGACGCTGGAATAAACGACCAAAGGAGAAAATACACCATGAAGAAGCTGCTTGCGATTCTGCTGACGCTGGCGATGCTGGTGCCGATGGGCGGAGTGGCGGAGGAGACGGCGCCCGGCGCGACAAGGACAGTCATTTTCCTGAAAGACTTCAATGCGAAGGTGCTGGGGGCGGACATCGACGAAGCGGAGGAGAAAGCCGTCAATGACTTTCTGGATGCCCTGCGGGTGATAGTCTATCAGCAGGGGACAACGTCAGCCGCCTATGAGGTGACGCTGAACGACCAGCCTATTGTCGATTATGCCGTGCAGTTCAGCGGCGCGGATGTCTATGTCAGTAGTGACCTGCTGGGCGAGACGCTGTATCTGAACCTCGAAGAGGACATGCAGCATTTCGGGGAGCTGGTGTACCGCCAGCAGCTCAGCCAGCGCGGTCTTACGGCGGAAGTCATCAACAAGACGGTATCCTCTGGGTACTACGCGGAGCAGATTGCGCAGTTGGGACAGATGGGCGCAATGATGGCGAAGGTACTCAAAAATCCCCTCTTCACGGAAAACGTGCAGGCGGAAGAAGTGCTGAACAGCCTTGCGGCGATTGACTTTACGGAGATGCAGCGCCGCTTGGCGGAATATCAGCCGTCCATGACGATTGACCCTGTGACGGAGCAGCTCGAAGGCTGTGACCCGGCGATACAGGTGTGTACGTTCACGCTGACGAACGAACAGCTGGTCAATCGGCTGGCGATTCTGCTGGAAACGGCGATGCAAGTGCCTGTCGTCCAGAACTTCGCGGATTTGGCGGCGGATTATGACAATCTGATGCAGTTCATGTCGCAGACGACGACGGAAGAGTATGTGCCGCAGGAAATCGACTGGGCGGCGCAGGTGCGTCAGCAGACGATGCTGTACAGCGACGCGCAGGTGACGCTGTACACGGATGCGCAGGGGCAGCTTGTCAAGCTGATTGTGAACTATTCCGCGCTCCCGGACTGGGCGGAAAGAATGTCCGAAGTGGAGCCGACCGAGGGAATCCTGAAGCCCGTCACGTTCACGCTGAACCGGAACACGCTGGCGGACGGCTTGCAGTACGACTGGACGCTGGAAAAGGAAGAGAACAGCACGACGGGACGCCTCACCATCGGTGAAAAGAATGCCGAACTGGTGCTTATGCCGGATGACCAGACGCAGACGACGATTTCGCTGACGGTTGAGCCGAACCGCAGGGGCGGGAGGGTCGATGTAGAGGTGCGCACGACCTCCGAAGCGAACGGCACGGACAGCGGCATACAATTCGGCGTGTTTACGTCTGGTTCGAGCAGCAGTGTATATCGGGAGTCGAGAATTCGGCTCTTGTCTGGCGGTGAAGTCGGCTTGACCATCTACACGACGACCTTTTCGTGCAAACAGCGCCCCCTGCTGTCCGACGGCGACGTGCTGGACTTGGGCGAAATCAGCAGCGCGCGCTTCAACGCCTACATGCTGACCTTGGCGACGAGCATTTCGAAGATTCTGCCGCGCATCCTGATGAATCTGCCGAACAGCGTGCGGCAGCTCATGGACGGTACGACGACGCTGCCGAGCAGCACCATCATTTTGGATAACGCCGACTAACATCAACCGAAAGCATCACTGCCCCGCAGTGTTCGCTATAAAGAAAAAGGGAAACCAAATAACAAGGAGGAAACCCCATGAAGAAACTGCTTGCGGTACTGCTCAGCATCATGATGCTGGCGATGCCCCTGACCTCGATGGCGGAAAACAGCGTGTGGGACAATGCCGCGCGTCAGGAAACCACCATCACTATCCACGACCTGAACGCTGACCTCGTGGCGGCGCTGGGCGGGGATGACACCGCGATGGCTGCCATCAACGACCTGCTGGCGGCGCTGTCCCTGACCGGCTATCAGCAGGGCGACGAAGCTGGCTTTGACCTCAACCTGAGCGGCAAGAGCGTGCTGGGTATGGCATCGCTGACGACTGCTGCGGAAGAAAACCAGCTGATGTATGTGTCCAGCGCGCTGCTGGGCGGCGTGATTGCTGTGAACAGCAAGGACGTGGAAGCCATCAAGGAAAAAGCCCTCCGCGCGACGATGAAGATGTCCGGTCAGAGCGACGAGGAGATCGACAAGGCGATTGAAGAATCGAAGGAACAGCTGAGCGGCAATGCGGAATACACCGCCCTGATGGAAGCAGCGGCGAACCTGAGCAGCATGACGGAAGAGCAGCTCATGGAAGAACTGACGCAGGCGGACACCACGGCGTTCATGACCATGATGAACGAAATACTGTCCGGTGCAGAAATGGCAGAAGTGACCGAGCAGCCCGGCGACTGCGACGCGGCGAAGAGCTACGTCAAAGTCACCGTTCCGCCGGAAAAGCTGGCCGAGATGACGAAAGCCCTGCTGGAAATGATCCACAGCGTTCCGAGCATCGGCGCCTACATGGATGCGCTTTTTTCCGCTGCTGACACGAGCTGGGACGACCTGCTGAAAGAACTTGATGAAGCAGATCTCTACGCGGATGACATCGTTTACGAATACTGGATGACTGAAGCAGGCGAGCTGGTTCGCATGACGGCTTCGGTGAAGATCAACAACGGCGGCGAAGAACCCCTGCCGATGTCCTTCACTGCGACCCGCAACACGGCGGACGGCGTGGCGACGTGGCTTGTGACCATCAAGAGCGCGGAAGATACCGCGGCGACGCTGACCTTCGCAGGCGACTTGGAGAACTTCACGGCGAACCTGACCGCCTATGCTGGCGAAGACTCCGTTGAAATCAACGTCAGCGGCAAGGGCATCGGCACGGACAGCAGCGTTGTTGATGTGGAAATCAAGGAAACGGTGGACGGTGTCGAGCAGGGCTTCGGCGTTGTGGTGACGACCGCTACGACGATGGACGGCGAACAGGGCGTCCGCAAGGTGGATGTGCTGGTGCGCTTCATGGGTCTGGACGTTGTGACCATCACGGCGGAAACCCGCACCTGCGACGCGAAGGACGCGCTGGACGTGAGCAAGGCGCAGGATTTGGGCGCGATGACGGACAGTGAGTTCCAGACGTGGTTCGTCAAGGTGATGAACAACCTGCAGAACCTGCCCATGACCCTGCTGATGAGTCTGCCGGAGAGCATGCTGACCCTGCTGATGGGCGGCAGCAACTGATACGATTTCCTGCATTCGCCTGTGCCATCTGCTTGCGCCTTTCCCATGCTGGCGTTTGCGTTAGCCAGAACGAATCATTTGCGGTGCATCTCGGCGCATTCTCATTTGGAAATAGTATCCGCATGGGAGGCTGACTGAAAAAGTCAGCCTTCTTTTCTATTGCCGAAACATGCTGATTTTCGACCAGAAAAGCAATCCAATTGTAAAAATATGCGCGGAATGGTTGACAAGTCGGGCGGATTGCTTTACCATAGTACATGGATTATTCTGTGACTTTACTCCGCACGGCTTGCGGATGATTCAGATGGAGGAACAGGCAAGATGAGGATGCTTGGCAAGCGATTTCTGTCACTCCTGCTCGCGCTGGGAATGCTGCTGATGCTGCTTCCCGCGGCTGCGGCATCGGAGCTGACGATGCTGCAAGTGGATTTTCTGGGCATGTATGCCACAAGCGCGGGAACGTATGAATCCCGGAAATTCACGGGCGATTTTACCGTCATGCAGAACGGGGAGGCGGTCGGCACGATTCGCCTGACCGACTTCGGCAGCGACCCGATTTCCGTCCCCGGCACGGGCAATGTGCAGCTTGTCCCGGTGGCGGAAACAATGCCGGAGGATGCCGTTATGGCGGCGAGCTACACCGTGTCAATTGTCGGCGGACGGCTGAACAAAGCGGTCATTGCTGTGCTGACGGACACGGGTCTGTTCACCGTGCACACGGAGAGCAGCTCCTCTTTTGACCTGATTAACGAGCGCGGCGAGACGATTCTCTCCTTCGACACCGACAGCCGGGGCGACTATGCCCTGCCGGCGGCGATTCACACGGGGCTGTACACCCTGCGCATGACGAAGGCTTCGCTGGCCATTGAAAGCTGGCGCGACAAGATTATCAACATCGAGCGCTACACGGGTGCGGATTCCGTGACGAAGGTGAACGCTTCCTATTATTATGTGCCGCCGACGATGGCACCGACTGCCACGCCTGAACCCACGCCTACGCCGACGCCCACCCCGACACCTACACCGACCCCGACGGCAACGCCTACGCCAACGGCAACACCTACGCCGACCCCGACGGCTACCCCGACCTTAGCGCCGACGGAAGCGCCGACCGAGAATCCGACGGAAGAACCGACGGAGGAACCCACGGAAGCGCCGACGCCAACACCGACGGAGACCCCGACGGCGACCCCGAGCCCGACGCCCACGCCGAGCCCGACGCCTACGCCTACGCCGACCCCCACCCCTGAACCCGTGGACGGCACGCTGACGATGCTCATGCGCGGCGTGAACGCGGCAGTGGCGTACCAGATTGTCAGCGAGGACGGCAAAACGACCCGCACGGGCTACCTGACCGATGGCGAGACGGTGCAGGAAGCCGACCTCTTCCACGGAACATACGCCGTCACGGTGACGCTGCCGGAAGGCACGCTGCTGACGGGTGTAAACGGCTGGCCGAACCTGCAGAAGGGTCAGGCACAGTGGCTGGTGAACATTCAGGCGATGCAGACCAGCCGTTATGAACTGGATCTGACGCTCAGCGGCGGCATGACCGGCAGCATCGACGACCTGTCTGCCCCGGCGGAAGTGACGATTTCCGGCCAGCGGATGAGCGAACAGATGACGGTCAGCGGCGCGTTTGCGCTGAACGACCTGTATCCTGATACTTATCAGATTACGGCAGCCCTGCCGCGCGGCCTGTATGACGCCGAGGGCTGGACGCTCAGCACGACCGATACGGGCGTGATGGCGAGCATTCTGGTGGAAATCGGCGCGGGCGAAACCGTTGTGCTGCCGGCGCTGGCGAACCATGCCACCGGCGACGCTTCCGGCGTGGTGCTGGGGCTGGACGGTCAGCCGATGAGCGGCGTGCAGGTGCAGCTGGTCAATCAGGCGGGCGAAGTCGCGGCGGAAGCGGTGACGGATGAAAACGGCGCTTGGCAGGCGGAGTTCCTCGAATACGGGACGTACGTCGTCCGCTATGATGCGGGCGTGACCCTTGCCAACGGTGCGCTCGTCATTAGCGACGAACCCGCGACTGTGACCGCGAAGGCGGCGAATCCGGCGGCGCTGACCATCCACGCTTTCCGCGACAACGATAACAACGGTTCACGCGGGAAGTACGAGGAAGGCGTGTCCGGCGCGACGATGAGCCTCATCACCGAAGTCAACGGCGTGGAGGTTGTTGTGGCATCCGGCGAAACGGACAAGAACGGCGAAGTGTCGCTGGCTGTGCCGGCGGGGACGTACGTCCTGCGCAGCGAGCTGCCCGCGGGCTTCGGCCATGGTGCGCACGGCAAAAATGTCAGCGCAAACATGTCCATCATGGATGAAACGACCGAACAAGTGCAAAGCAGCGTGCCGCTGACCCTCGAAGCCGGTTCTGTGACCGACGTGGGCGTCGGTGTGATGACGATGGCGGCGCTGCAGGGTCTTGTATGGCTGGATGAAAACGACGACGGCGTGTATCAGGACGGTGAACCCGGTCAAGCGGGCATCAAAATCCGCGCCGTCGGCGTGAAAAACGGCTTGGTGTACGAAACCGAGAGCGGCGAGGACGGCAAATTCTACATCGGTCAAATGCGCTACGGCACATACAATGTCGAATACAGCCTGCCGGACGGCTTGGTGTTTGCGCGATATAGCCAGACGGGCGGTAATCGCCGCTCCATCATCACCAGCGAATTCAAGCGCTCCGAAACGGATCAGGTGATTCTTGAACGCGGTGACTTGGAGGAAGTCCTCCTTGGCGTGATGAAGGGCTCTGACATCAACGGCATCTGCTTCCTGGATGAAAACAACAACGGCGTGTACGACGAGGGCGAAAAGACGCTGGAAGGCGTGAAGGTCGTCCTGTACCGTCAGGCCATCGGCAAGGAGCTGCTGAACACCGTCTCCGACGAGAACGGGCGCTTCACCTTCGCCAACATCCGCGGCAGCACGTTCCGCGTCAAAGCGACGATTCCGCAGGGCTATGTGTACACCATCGCGGGCGAGGGCGAGTACGGCAACATGTTCGCCCCCGGCACTGACCGCCGCGAGCACACGATTTCTGACGTGGTGCTGGAGAACGACAGCGAGATGACGATGGCCATCGGCGCGATTACTTACGGCAGCATCTCCGGCACGGTGTATCTGGATGACGACTTCTCCGGCAGCCGGATGGACGCGGAAAAGATGGTCAACAACTTCACCGTCACCCTGACGGATGAAAACGGCAATACCCGCACGGCGAAAACGAACCGCAGCGGCGTGTATACCTTCGATGACCTTGCGCCGGGGCAGTACACCGTGAGCGCGACCGCAAACCGCGGCTTGGCGTTCACGCGCACGGGCGACGGCAATATCCTCCGCAACCTCTCCGGCGGCGCGGGCGAAAGCGAACCGGTGGCGCTGACAATGGGCACGGATTTGACGGGGCTTGATATCGGCATGATTACCCCCGGCCATGTGTCCGGCGTGGTGTTTGCCGACAAGAACGACAATGGCCTGCGCGACGCGGATGAAGGCGGCTTGCTCGGCGCGGTGGTCCACCTGATGGACGAAACCGGTGACGTGGCGACCCGCACCATCGGCGCGGATGGCAGTTTCCTGTTTGACGCGGTGCTGCCCGGAACGTACCGCCTGCGCTACGAGCTGCCGGGCGACGGCGTGTTTGCTCCCCTGACGGACGGCGGCAACACCATCGCGCCGGATTCCGACGGCACGACGGATTCCTTTACCATCGGCGTGGGTGAAGAAGTCACCGCGCCCCTGTGCGGCGCACTGGCTTTGGGCGACATTGAAGGCGTGGTGTTTGCCGATCACAACGGCAACGGCGCGCAGGATGCAAACGAAGCGGCGCTTGCCGGCGTGACGCTGATCCTGACCCCCTCCCGCGAGGATTTGACGGAGCAGACCGTCCTCACCGATGCGACGGGTGCGTACAGCTTCACCGGGCTGCGGCCGGACGCCTACACGCTGACCTTGCGCTTCCCGGAGGGCATGGTGCTCTCCAAGCTGGACGGCAATGTGACCCTGCCGCTGACGCACGGGCTGAACGAGCAGCAGGTGAACATCGAAATCGGGCTGGGCGAGGAATGGCTGAATCAGGCGCTTGGCGGCGTGATTCCGTCGAAGATGTCCGGTCAGGTTTGGGTGGATGAGAATGACAACGGGCGCATGGACGCGGGCGAAATCACTCCGGAAAACGAGACGCTGACCCTGCTGGATGAAACCGGCGCGGTGTTTGCGCAGGTGCAGACCGATGCGGATGGGCGGTTCGCCATCGACGGCATTGCCCCCGGCGTCTACAGCCTTGCCTACGACATCAAGGAAGGTACGCAGGCGGCGCGTCTGGGCGACAGCACCTTCACCACCGAGGGCAGTCAGCTCGTCATGACCGAGATTGAAATTAGCGAAAACAACAACTATACTGCTCCGATGCTGGGCTTGAAGATTGACACAAGCATCGGCGGCATGGTCTGGTGCGACAACGCGGGCGAGATTGCGCCCCTGTCCGGCGCGGAGGTTATCCTGCTGGACGAAAAGGGCAGCGAACTGCAAACCGCGACGACGGGCGAGGACGGCATCTACCGCTTTGACGGCTTGAGGCCGGGCAACTACCGTCTGCGTGTGACGCTCCCGAACGGCTACGTCGTCGTAGAAAAGGACGACACGCGCCTCAAGGACGGGCAGAACATCAGCGTGATGACGACCTACACCGCCCGCGAGGGAGAGAGCGACCTGATTGCCCTGCGCATGAGCCAACATCAGCTGGAACAGAATATTGGCGCGGTGCAGCCGGGCACGCTGGGCGACTTCTGCTGGCTTGACCTGAACGGTAACGGCCTGCAGGACGCGGGCGAACTCGGTCTGGGCGACATGCGCATCGAGCTGTGGCGAAACGACCAGCTCGTCGCGGAAACGACGACCGACGCGTACGGCTACTACACTTTCGAGAACCTGTATCCGGGCGTGTACACGCTCAAGCCCATCTACCCGGCGGAAGTTGTGCCGACGCGTATGCGCACGGATATTCCGCTGATTGCGTCGATTCTGGGCGAAACCACGGCGGAGACCAAGGCGACCCTGACGCACCTTAAAAATATGATTATCAACAATGGAGATGGACGCGTATGATGATGCACATTGACATTGCGTGGAAATCC
>OLPV01002733.1_pt1 | contig 11249 bp, 7 predicted proteins | sample 1671961 | NCBI WGS metagenome assembly OLPV01 (sample SAMEA3136630, study PRJEB25190) | human gut metagenome | biome: human gut; feature: human-associated habitat; material: faeces | place: Austria | collected 2013
CCGCGCGCGCCGTCATGAACGCGTGGATGCCGCACTCCGCCGAGGGGGACGTGCGCATCTACTCCGAGGGCGAGATGCGGGAGATCCTCGGCACGTGGTTCGGCAGCGTGAGCTGGCGGCGGATCGGCCTCACCTCCTGCGTGGCAATCGCGCGAAAAGACTAGCCCCTTCATGTCTAAGATGGAAAAGAATGAAAGCACCCGCCCTTGGAATAAGCCGTCCCGGTCGCGCGAATCCGCCGAGAACTACCTCAGGGCGATCCTGGAGATCCGCTCTTCGCATGGGCGATGCCGCAACGTCGACATCGCGAGGCACTTGGGCATCTCGAGGGCGAGCGTCTCCAAGGCCCTCGTGAAGTTATCGGAGGCGGGTCTTGTCGAGGTCGTCGACCATGACGTTGGCTTCACGCCGGAGGGGAGGGCTATCGCTGAGGCGACGAGTGCGAGGCATCGTTTCTTCGAGAGGCTGCTGCGCGACGCCGGGGTCGCCGCCGACGAAGCATCCAGAGATGCCTGCCGCCTGGAGCACTGCGTCTCCGCCGATTCTTTCGAGAAGCTCTATTCCCACTTGACGAGGAGTCATCCCTCCGAGTAAAACGACGGCTGAGCGCGCCAGGGGCCCGCAAGCCTCGCGTTACTACTCGGGAGGAGTGGTTGCGAAACCAACCCGTTTTCGTGAGTTTGCGAGAATGACGCTTCCAGGCTCTCCACCAGGGGCAACCGTCATTCTTGAGTTTCGTTTTTCCGGGTGAGTTTCGTTTGAGTTTCGTCGATTTTCGACGGCACTTGCAAGCCTCCCGCCATCATTGCCTCTCGTTGGCTTGTAGGTTTTTCGGTCGTGTCGGTTCTCTTCGGTTCTGTTCGAGTCGTTTCAGGCTCGTTCGACCCATGCCCGTTTGCCATGGGGTGACAACCGACCATGCGTCTATCTGCGGAAACGAGAAGGCTCCTCGATTCTTTCGAGGAGCCTTGTGAGTTTCTATCTGATTTCGGAATCATGCGGTTTGCAGGTGCGGACGTTCTGAAATGTCGTCATCGGTCGCCATCGGAACCGCTAGAAACCGTATGAAAAATACGAACAAACGTTCTATTACTATTCCCACTCGATCGTTGCAGGTGGCTTTGACGTGATGTCGTAGCATACGCGGTTAGCGCCTGGAACTTCTGCAACAATACGGCTAGAAATCTTAGCTAACACATCGTAGGGAAGCTTCGCCCAGTCGGCGGTCATAGCGTCGCTGGACTCAACGGCACGAACAATAATAGGACGCTGGTAGGTGCGTTCGTCTCCCATTACACCAACACTCTTAATATCAGGTAAAACGGCGAAGTACTGCCAGCAAGAATGTTCGCTGTTGCGCTCGCCAGTTTCTTGATAAAGGCGTTCGTTGTAGGCGTCGAGCTCTTCACGAACAATAGCATCTGCATTCTTTAGAATTTCAAGCTTTTCTGGGGTTACCGATCCAATGATACGGATAGCCAAGCCAGGGCCAGGGAAAGGCTGACGGTGAACAATATGGTCGGGCAATCCAAGGGCAGTACCTAATGCACGTACTTCATCTTTGAAGAAGTGATCCAGTGGTTCAATCAGATCAAAGGAAACACCTTCAGGGAAGGGGATTAAATTGTGATGGCTCTTAATGGTGGAAGCCTTACCACCGGTCTTGCGTGCACCGCTTTCAATAATGTCAGGGTAAATGGTGCCTTGAGCCAAGAACTTAATACCGTCTAAATCCTGTGCAACTGCAAAGAATTCTTCCCAGAACTGAGTGCCAATGATCTTGCGCTTTTGTTCAGGATCGGTCACGCCATCCAACAACTTGGCGTAGCGCTCTTCTGCATGAACATGAATAAACTCAACATCAAATTGCTTGGTGAATACTTCTTCAACTTCTTCAGGCTCGTTTTTGCGCAGCATGCCGTGGTTTACGAAGACGCAAATCAGCTGTTTGCCAATAGCTTTTGCGCAAAGTGCGGCAACAACAGAAGAATCAACGCCACCAGAAAGGCCTAGAATAACGCGGTCGCTACCAACTTTTTCGCGGATTGCGGCAACAGAGTCCTCGATAATAGAATCCATGGTCCAGTTAGGCTGCAAACCACAAATCTTAAACAGGAAGTTAGATAACATGTCGTTGCCGTAAGGGGTGTGCTTAACTTCAGGATGGAACTGCGTTGCATACAGTTTGCGCTCAGCGCATTCCATGGATGCTACAGGGCACACATCGGTAGTGGAGGTAACAACAAACCCTTCAGGAACGGTATTAACTGCATCGCGGTGACTCATCCAAACAGTCTGTTCGGCAGGAGTAACGCCAAACAAGGCCGATCCGTTGTCGCAACGCGTTAGTGGGGCAGGGCCGTATTCGCCTTTGTCAGTGTGAGCCACACTGCCACCCAAGGTAGTTGCCATAATCTGCTGGCCGTAGCAGAAGCCCAGAATAGGCAGGCCTAACTCAAAAATAGCAGGGTCAACAGAAGGAGCATCTTCGGCATACACACTTGCGGGACCGCCACTCAAAATAAGTGCTGCTGGCTTTTTTGCAGCAATTTCATCTGCAGGAGTGTCGCAGGGAACAATTTCCGAATACACCTTCAAATCACGCACGCGGCGTGCGATAAGCTGGCCATACTGAGCGCCAAAGTCCAACACCAAAACGGAGTTGGTGGTGCTGGTGGATGTAGTTGAAGTAGTCAAATGAAGCTCCTCAATGTAGAAACTGACAAATGGTGGCGAATTGGTCGCTAGTGCGATATCGCTTACTACCAATAATCACTTAATGCGAATTTGCTTTCTGCAAAGTTCACAAGGCTATCTTACACGAATCTAACATGCCAAAGATGCATTGATGCAGAGGATTGTTATCTATATTCAAAACTTTTTGTTCAGGACAATAAAGTAAAAATGTCTATACAGATGGTAGGAAAGTCTCGTAATAAATTTTTTCTTTTGACTTTTGGTGTGATGAAGTGCGGTTGCGACAACTTTATTTGGATAAAGTTGTGTTTGTAACGTTTTTGCAGCTAATTTCTGCAACCTTCGCTTTGAAATAAACGAATCTCTCTTGAGCAAATCTTGCAATGCATCAAATTTTTTCATAAAACGCATGAGCTATTTCATGACAAAGCAAGCTAGTTTTCTCCGCTAAACGTAGAAAAGATTACTGTTTGATTCAATTAATTAGCTGGTTATTACATAATGCATATTAAAAGTGCTGATCAGAGTACTATGAATGTGCTCATCTTTCCTGTTTTTGTTTGAGTTGCTTCTGCGGGAAGGTTGACAGTGGATAGCTATATTATTTGTAATCCACAAGCAGACGCTGTTATTCCTCACGGGCTTTATAGAAATCTTCTAGAGCGAAAACAACTTTTATATAAACTCATGAGCAATAGGGATAATGTGCGAATTCTATTTGCGCCATCTTTATTTGGAAAAAGCGTAATGGCGTATCAGTATGCGAAGATCCTTTTTCCTGATCGGGGAATCATTTGGGTTAAAGCAGATGATTTGCGTTTTTTAAGAGATTTGGATAATAAGTCTCTTAAGAATACGATATGTTCCCAACTCAGCAATGTTTCATTATTTTCTGGCGGCATTATTGTTTTTGACTCTGTTTTTCCTTTATCAGAAAAGCGTTTAGGAGAATTTCTTTACGTACTTACATTTCTGCAAACTATAGGGTTTGAAATTCTTGTTACTACTCGACTTCGTCTGTTCCAAAACAATAAACCTCTTAACTGCCTGGACAATTCCGAATTTATAAAGGCAGCATATACGCGGGTTGTTGCAGAATTTAAAGAGCTTGCCAGCAAAGAACATTCCAAAGGAAGTTCAAATTTTTCAAAAGCGGAAGTATCTAAGAAATCTTCAGATAATCCATCCGATTATTCAAAGAGTAGTTCTTCTAAGAAATCTAAAAACACTTTTGAAAATTTTTTGATAGATACTTACCTAACCGAAGAAGATATCGTTCCGCTCACGTTTAGCTACATTACTGCTAAAGATTTATTGCTGGATACCAAAGAAATAACCCAGGTTTTCCCAAGCGAATCTACGTCATTGTTAGGGAGGGTTTGCCCAATTGTTCTCTGCGATGAGCAAAACGGTAGAAAGCGTTTGTTTACTTCGCTTCAAAATTTAAATGTGTGTTCTGTTGATAAAGCAGTATTAATTACTGCTCTTGTTGTTTCAAAAGGTTCGCAACTGTTGTTTTCATGTTTGGTGGAAGGGTATTCATCAATCAATTTATTAGACTTTAATCAGTATTATCCACATGCGGGATTAAGAAATAGGGGTTTTATATCATTAAAACTATCAGCAGAACAGCGCTTTTCTTTATTGTGGACTCATCTGGGCAAGCTTGTTGAGTATAGTTTGTATCCTACCGTTAAAGAATATTTGGCCGTACTGCTTAATGAGCTGGTGAAATTAGAAGATTATTCTCTTATCCAATTCATACTTATGTATTGTTTAAATGAGGATGAAAAAGCGCAGTTTTATAAAGAAAGCAAGCTTGATGATTCAGTAATCAATACATACATCCAAGAACAGTCAGCTCAACCTCAGGAATTCAAGGCGCCGCTATCGCAATCTTTCAAGGAACAGACATCTGAAACGCAGGTTATACAGGCTGCTGAAGCAGTAATTGAAAAAGCAGCTAAAGCCATTAATCTCTCATCTTCGTTAGATATGCCTGTCAAAAATATCCAAGTTAATGAAAGCGAAGAAAAATGTAAGGAGGTAGAAAAAGAACTATCAGCCCGTAAGGCTAAGCCTTGTATTTCATTTCCCCCGTCAGATGCTTGGGCAGAATCCGATTCTCAGCTAGTATCAGATGTTCGGGCGGAATTAGATTCCCAGCTGGCGCCAGAAGCCCATTTTTCTCAAAAGAACTTAGTTGGAGCTTCTAGGAGAATATTCAAAAGTAAGCTAGTTTTAAGTCCTGCTATAGTTTCTATAAAGCCATTAGCGGTAACGAAAAAACACAAAGCCGATACGGTTGATACGGTTCATGCGGTCGGTGAGATTAATAAGAATGACGCCGCAAATGAGGCTAAGGTTACCGATAAGGCTAGTGCGGTTGATGGAGCAGATGCGCTCAAAGAACCGGAAGAAAACAATCGTCTAACTATTAACTTGTTTGGCAGGTTTGAAATGCATCGTGGCGGAAAGCCAGTGCCAGAAAAGGGAGAAATCCGCAAGTTAGCAAAAATAATGATTGCTCTTTTAGCTATTAATTCAAATAAAGACTTGCCACGTGCATGGGTGGAACATGCTATTTGGCCTAATTGTTTTTCTCCAAGTGTTAGTTCGAATTTTTATAACTTGTGGTCATTAATCAAAAGAACAATCAGTAGCAACGCTGAAGAACGAAAGCTTTTAGGAAGAACTCGCGAGTCAATTTCTTTCCGTGAAATACATATTGAAAGTGATGTTCAAAAGGTTAATGAACTATGTAATGAATTCAATAAGGTGCATAACACGGAAGATTACGTGCGGATTCTCAGTCAGCTTGAGATGATATATCAGGGTCCACTTATGCCTGGTGTTGATAACGCGCAAATAGAAGCATATCGAAATACGTATCAAAACAAAGTACTTAATGTGATAGTTGAAGGTACTCGCAAAATATTCAAATACGGTAACAAATATGTTGCGCTTCATTTTGCTGCGTTTGCCTTTGCTCAAACCATTACGCGTGAAGATGTGAGCTACAACTATATGAGAATTTTGAAAGAGTTAGGAAACCATACTATAGCGATTGATGCTTACTGGGAATGTCGTGATGCCATCGTTGAAAAGTACGGCATTGACGCATCAAGAAGGCTAGATGGTCTTTATGCAGAAATAATCAAGGAGGCATCATAGTCTAAAACCAGGTTTCATAATTTTGCGTTAGACATGCCGTAACTGCCTTTGCTCAACTGCCGTATTTAGGCTTATTTAAATAAGTAAAGAGAATTTAACGTGGAAAAGCTTTGGACTGGGGTTTCAAAGCACCAATAGAAGCTGTGCCTGTGATAGAGTGAAGCGGATACACGAGAAAGTGAGATTATGGGTATTTTTTCTAAGCTTTTGAGCGTGGGCGAAGATAGACCCCTCAAAAAATATCAAAAAGTAGTTGAGGAAATTAATAACCTCGAACCTCGCATGCAGGGCTATTCAGATGATGAGTTGGCGCATTTAACCGTAGAATTCCGCGAAAGGCTTGATGCGGGTGAAGAATTAAACGATCTTCTCCCTGAAGCATTTGCGGCAGTTCGTGAAGCAAGTGTACGAACTACAGGATTGCGTCACTTTGACGTTCAGCTAATCGGTGGTATGGCACTCAATGACGGCAAGATTGCTGAAATGAAAACCGGCGAAGGTAAAACGCTGGTTTCTACTTTGGCTGGTTATTTGAATGCGCTTCCAGGTAACAATGTTCATATTGTTACGGTTAATGACTACTTGGCAGCACGTGACTCCGAATGGATGGGTCAGATTTATCGCTTCATGGGAATGAATGTTGGTCTTATTCAGAACGGCATGGACCCTTTGAAGAAAATTCCTGCTTACCAGGCTGATGTTACGTATGGTACGAATTCTGAATTTGGTTTTGACTACTTGCGTGACAATATGGTTTCAAGGGCTAGTAGGCGCGTGCAGCGCGGTCATTCTTTTGCGGTCGTTGACGAGGTTGACTCCATTCTTATCGATGAAGCTCGTACGCCGTTGATTATTTCTGGCCCTGGTACCCAGGCTGCTGACACGTATAAGAAGTTTGCAGCTATCATGCCTTCATTAAAGCGTGATATTGACTTTGAAATAGACGAAGCTAAGAAAACCATCTACACCACTGAGGTTGGTTTGGAAAAGGTTGAATTCCAGTTGGGCATTGATGACTTATATGCCGATCCAACCGGTCAGCTTCCTAATCATTTGCAGCAGGCACTTCGTGCGCAGTTCTTGTTCCACCGCGATGTGGACTACGTTGTAACCAATGGTGAAGTTAAGATTGTCGACGAATTCACTGGTCGTATTATGGAAGGCCGTCGTTATTCTGAAGGCTTGCATCAGGCTCTTGAAGCAAAAGAGCATGTATTGGTTCGTCAAGAAAATCAAACGCTTGCTACTATTACGCTTCAGAACTACTTCCGTTTATATGAGAAGTTATCAGGCATGACGGGTACTGCTATGACAGAAGATGCGGAATTCCGTCAGATTTATAACCTTCCTGTTATGGCTATTCCACCTAATAAGCCTGTTATTCGTGAAGATTTGAATGACCTTATCTATCGCACTATTGATGCGAAGTTCAATGCGGTGGCGGATGATATCTCTGAGCGTCATAAGAACGGTCAACCTTGTTTGGTGGGTACGGTTTCTATTGAAAGTTCTGAACGCTTAAGTCGTTTGCTTTCTAAACGCGGCATTAAACATGAAGTATTGAATGCTAAAAATCATGAACGAGAAGCTGCTATTGTTGCGCAGGCTGGCCGCACTGGTGCAGTAACTATTGCAACTAACATGGCTGGTCGTGGTACGGACATCTTGCTTGGTGGCAATGCTGATGCTATGGCGCAAACATTTTTGGCCGAACAGCTTGGTGATGAAATTGACGAAGCTACTCCTGAGCAAATTCAAGAAGCAAAGGATAGAGCAAAAGCTATCACTAAGCGTGAAAGTGTAGAAGTTTGCAACGCTGGTGGTTTGTGTGTAATTGGTACCGAACGTCACGAGTCCCGCCGTATCGACAATCAGCTTCGTGGTCGTTCTGGTCGTCAGGGTGACCCAGGTACAACGCAGTTCTATCTTTCTTTGGAAGATGATCTTATGCGTCTGTTTGGTGGGTCTCGTATGGATTCCATCAGTCGCATGATGGAAAAGACCGACTTGCCAGAAGATATGCCTATTCAGGCATCTATGGTTTCTAAAGCAATCGAAACTGCTCAGCGTCAGGTTGAGGCTGTTAACTTTGCAGCTCGTAAAAACGTTCTTGAATATGACGACGTTATGAACCTGCAGCGTAAGGCAATCTATGAGGAACGCAATGCAATTTTGGACGGCAAAGACCTCACGGAACGTATGCCAGACATTATTGAAGACGTTGTAGAAAATGCTGTATTGGAATACTGCGATGCCAAGCATGCAAGCGATGACTGGGATACCGATTCGCTTGATAAATGGCTCTTGCAAATGACCGACCATCCTGAATTAACGGTTGAATCCATTGATCATGATGACAATCTTAATGCGTTAATTGATGGCATTATTGAACGAATTACTGATATTTACACTACACGTGCTGAAGAAATTGGCGAGCCATTCTCCGATATTGCATCTCAGGTCATGTTGCGCTTTATCGATTCGCGTTGGATGGCGCACTTGCAAGAAATGGATTACTTGAAAACGTCCATTCGTTTACGTGCCTATGGTCAGCGCGATCCATTAACAGAATATCGCGAAGAAGCGCACAATGCGTTTGCGGCATTGACTGATTCAATTTACGAAGACTTCCTTCGTTTCTTACTTCGTGCGCCTATTATGGTTCAAGCTGCTCCTGCTCAAGAGGAAAAAAGCCCGCTTGAGGACAGCAAAGTTACCTATTCAAATCCTGAACAGGCACTTACTGAATCAACTACAAGCGCACAACGTGTACAGGCGGCAAATGCTCAGGCTCAGGGTGTTCCTCAAACCCCGAAACCTGCTTCTGAACAGTCTAAACCTCATACTATTACCAAGGATAAAGATGATCCTTATGCCAATGTTGGCAGAAATGATCCTTGTCCTTGCGGTTCAGGTAAAAAATTCAAGAAGTGTCATGGCGCTAACCGTTGACCTTAAACATAGCTTGTAAGCACTATCTTGCCGTTCGGAATTTGGTGAGTACTCATTTGCCAAGCGAGCCGAACGGCAGGTATGTTTACGAACGGCAAGCATGTTTTATGGGTTTTTCCCTATATGTTTGCGTAAGGTATGTGATGGTTTTAACTAGTTGGTTTTGGAAGGAACTATACACCCATGATGACCCTTGAAGAAGCACGCCAACGTTTAACAGATGCACGCGCGTATCTTCATATTGATAACCGCACCAAAGAACTAGCAGAACTTGATAAGCAAATTGCTTCTCCTGATTTTTGGAATAATACTGAACGCGCTCAGCAGGTATCTAAGCAGGCATCTGACTTACGTGATGTAATTGATCGCTATGATGCTGCTTGTTCGTTGTTTGACGATATTCAAACGGCACAAGAATTAGCTGATGAAGATCCTGAATTTGCCCAAGAGTTAGAAAACGATCTAGCTAAGCTTGAAAAAACGCTCGATAACTTCGAAGTTGAATCTTGGTTTAGTGGCAAGTTTGATTCAGCTGATGCCATCGTTTCTATCCATCCTGGTAGTGGTGGATTAGAAGCGCAGGATTGGACCGAAATGCTCTATCGTATGTACACCCGCTATGCGGATCGTAAGGGTTGGAAGGTCCGTGTTCTTGATTTAACTCCTGGCGAAGGCATTGGTCTTGATCATGCAAGTTTCCAGGTTGAGGGACGTAATGCTTATGGCATGTTGCGAAGCGAATCAGGCGTTCATCGTCTGGTACGTATTTCTCCAACTGACGAAAAAAAGCGCCGTCATACAACGTTTGCGGCCGTTGAAGTAGTTCCTGTTTTGCCTGATGATGATATTACCGTTGAAGTTGACCCTAACGATGTTCGTGTTGATGTATATCGTTCAAGCGGTCCTGGTGGGCAAAGCGTAAATACAACCGATTCTGCGGTTCGTTTAACTCATATTCCTACGGGTATTGTAGTTACCTGTCAAAATGAAAAATCCCAACTTCAAAACAAAGAGGCAGCGTTTCGTGTTTTGCGCGGCAAGCTTTATGAACTAGAAGAGCAAAAGCGCCAGGCAGAACTTGCTGAAATAAAAGGCGAAAAGATGGATAATTCTTTTGGCAGCCAAATTCGTAATTACGTGTTATATCCTTATCGACTGATTAAGGATACCCGTAGTAATATCGAAAGTGGTAATGTTGATGCTGCTTTAGATGGTGATATTGATGAATTTGTCATTGGATATCATCGTTGGAAAGCATCGCTATAAAGAGCCTCACCCCTCGATCGAAAGGAAGCCATGAATTCCCTTACAGCTAAGGAAAAGGCTTGCGCAATTCGCACCGACATCATCGAGATGATTCACGAAGCGGGAAGCGGCCACCCTGGTGGATCTCTTTCATGCACCGATATTTTATCGGCCTTGTATTTCGGTGGTGTAATGGAACACGACCCTTCAAATCCTAAATGGGATGGTAGAGATCGTTTCATTTTAGGAAAAGGTCATGCAGCACCTGCTTTGTATGCAACACTGGCAGAAGCTGGTTATTTTCCTGTTGAAGAATTAAAAACCCTTCGTAAATTAGGAACTCGCTTGCAGGGTCATCCTGATTCTAATTTACTTGATTGCATTGAAGTTTCAACTGGATCTCTTGGTCAAGGTCTTTCTATTGCATCAGGCCTTGCCGCTGGTTTGAAACTTGACGGAAAACCAAATAGTGTATTCACGGTGATGGGTGATGGCGAATGTCAAGAGGGTCAGGTTTGGGAAGCTGCTACGTTTGCCGCATTCCAGAAACTTGGCAATCTCATTGCGATTATTGACATAAACGGTCTTCAGATTGATGGTCATGTTGAAGACGTTTGTGCTTCAGGCGAACTGAAAGATAAGTTTTCAGCTTTTGGCTGGGAAATTCATGAAGTGAATGGTCACGACATGGACGCTCTTATCGAGCTGCTTTCTAGTTTGAAGGCATCAGACACCCCTCAGCCTAAGCTTGTAATTGCTCATACGGTAAAGGGTAAGGGCGTTTCCTTCATGGAAGATCAAGCTGGTTGGCATGGTAAAGCACCAAATGATGAAGAAACTAAAAAGGCTCTTGCTGAATTAGAAGCACAGCGCGCTGAACTGAATGGAGTGAAGTAACGTGGTAAAGCTTGCTAGCCCCGAACAGGCAAAAGAAAAGAAGGCTACCCGTGCTGCTTACGGTGTTACCTTAGCTCAGCTTGCTGAAGAAGGCATGAATATTGTTGCGGTAGATGCTGACTTAACGGGCTCTACTACTACTAAGAAATTTGCAGAAGCTCGTCCTGAAAACGCTAATCGTTTGTTCAACGTTGGTATTGCTGAGCAAAACATGGTTGGTGTTGCAGCGGGTCTTTCTCTTGCGGGAAATGTTGCTTTCACTGGATCATTTGCGGTATTCGGAA
>OLPV01002734.1_pt1 | contig 11248 bp, 9 predicted proteins | sample 1671961 | NCBI WGS metagenome assembly OLPV01 (sample SAMEA3136630, study PRJEB25190) | human gut metagenome | biome: human gut; feature: human-associated habitat; material: faeces | place: Austria | collected 2013
CCAGGCGATATTCCCCGCCCGGGAGCGGGGCTTTTTCGCAGGCCGCTGCTTCTTTGTTTCCGGCTTGGGGCTGCGGATGACCTCTGGCTCCCGCTTCCGGTTTTGGGCGGCATATTTCGGTTTGTATCCCATATTCCGCCTCCTTTAATTCAGGCCTGCGGACAGCACTGTCAGCAGCGCCCCGTCGGGCACTGCCCACCACTGTCCGTCCTGCTTGACCAGCCGCACGTTCATCTCCCGGGTGACGGTTGTCCCTTCCGAAAGCACCTGGGTCAGAGCCTGGGAAAGCGCCTGCTGCCGCAGGGTATCCGGAATGATGCCGTCCTCATTGAGAAGGGCCGTGGGATCTTCTGCGGTTTCCAGAGTGTTTTTCAGAATTTCCGCCGCCGTGCTGTTGAGCTTTCCCATAGCGGCGGACAAATCCAGGGCAGTCACCTTGGCCGACTGATAGATGTTCGTCCCCTCGCTGTAGCAATCGTCGCTGTAGTCTACGGTAATGCTGTCCCGATAGGCCTGCCAGAGCTGCTTTCCCGCATCCGTGGCAGGCTCTTTGGTAAGACCCAGGTCAGGCTCGCCGTACAGCCGCTTTTCCACCCCGGCCAAGTCCCCCTTGTCCAGGGTATCCAGAAATTCCAGGGCAAAATCCCGGACCCCGTCGGTCTGGGGAGCGGATGCCGCCGGTTGGTTCACCGCCCTCAGGCAGGCAAACACCGAGCCTGCCAGCAGAAGACTCCCGGCAACTGCCAGCAGCCCTGCCGCAATTTTCCGTAATTTCATTACTCCACCTCGTGCGTCCATTTTGCTTCATTATACCAGTCCGGGGGAAAAATAACAACCGTTTTCTTCCCATTACCAACTTTATCTTTTCTTTCTTTGACGATTGTAGCCGGGACGATTGCATTTTTCTGGGAACCATGATACCATGACAGTAATCACAAGAAGATGGAGGAGAATCCTATGTTCTACAAAAATGCCAGAATCTTCACCCCGGATTTCCGGTTTGTCACCGGCGGCTTTGAGGTTAAGGACGGCCGGTTCGGCGCTGTCCTGCCGGAGGAAATCCCCGCCGATGCCGTTGACCTTCATGGTGCCACCGTCATTCCCGGCCTTATCGATGTCCACAGCCACGGCAATTCCGGGGCGGATTTCTCCGACGGGGACTACGAAGGCCTCAAAAAAATGGCGGCCTACTATGCCTCCTGCGGCGTGACCTCCTTCGCCCCCGCCTCCATGACCCTGCCCTATGACGTGCTGGAAAAGGCCTTCGCCACCGCCAAGCAGCTTAAAGAGGAGGCTCCGGCAGGTCTTTCCCGGCTCATGGGCATTCAGATGGAGGGGCCCTATTTCTCCTACAAAAAGCGGGGGGCCCAGAACCCGGACTACCTGAAGGAGCCGGATTTCGAAGGCTTCCGGAAGCTTTTTGATGACTGCGGCGGCTTGGTGCGGATCGTGGACATCGCCCCGGAGCTTCCCGGCGCGGTAGAATTTATCGAAAAGGCCAGCAAGCTTTGCACCGTGTCCATTGCCCACACGGATTCTGACTATGACCACGCCCGGGCGGCGGTGGAGGCCGGCGTAACCCACCTGACCCACCTGTACAACGCCATGCCCGGCATTCACCACCGGAATCCCGGCGTCATTCCCGCCGGAGTGGAGAACGAGAAGGTGCAGGCAGAAATTATCTGTGACGGCTACCACATCCACCCGGCCTCCGTCCGGCTGGCCTTCACCATGTTCAAAAACCGGATGATCCTGGTTTCCGACTCCGGCCGCTGCGCCGGACAGCCCGAAGGCACCCAGTTTACCCTGGGCGGTCAGGATGCCTGGCTCCGGGACGGCGTAGCAAGACTTGCCGACGGCACCATTGCCTGCTCCGCCACCAACCTGTGGACGTGTCTCCGGAATGTGCTCAGCTGGAACATCCCGGAAGAAGAGGCCGTCCGTGCCGCCACCTGGAATCCTGCCAAGGCCCTGGGGGTTCAGGATCAGGTTGGCTCCATCGAAACCGGCAAGCTGGCGGACTTCGTCGTCTGCTCCCCGGATTACGCCGAAAAGCGGGTATTCCTCGGCGGCGAAGAAATTTAAACTACACGGGCGAGCCGGTTGGCTCGCCCGTGCTTATAAAATTGAGGTCATCTATGCAAAATCGTTACATTGGAAATCGGCAGTTCTACCGCCATGTGCTGGGAATTGCCGTGCCCATCATCATTCAGAACGGCATTACCAACTTTGTCTCCCTGCTGGACAATATTATGGTCGGGCAGGTGGGCACCATTCCCATGAGCGGCGTGTCCATCGTCAACGGTCTGATTTTTGTATTCAATCTGTGTATTTTCGGCGCCAGTTCCGGAGCGGGAATCTTCACCGCTCAGTTTCACGGCTCCCAGGACACCGAAGGCGAACGCTATACCTTCCGGTTCAAGCTGATAATCTGCCTGGTGCTGGCTCTTCTGGGCGGCGGGCTTTTCTACCTGGGCGGCCCTACCCTGATTGGCCTTTACCTGACGGGAGACGGAGATGCGGCCATGGCCGCAGGGGCTTTGGAGTACGGCATGAAATACCTGACCGTCATGCTCTGGGGCTTTCTCCCCTTCGCCCTGACCAACGTCTATGCCAGCACCATGAAGGAATGCGGCAACACCTTCGTGCCCATGGTGGGCGGCATCGCCGCAGTGCTGGTAAACCTGGGACTGAACTATGTGCTGATCTTCGGCCACTTCGGTGCCCCGGCCATGGGCGTGGAAGGCGCTGCTCTGGCCACGGTAATCTCCCGGTACGCCGAGCTTCTGATTGTCGCCGGGTGGGTGCATCGCAACGCCGAGAAGAATCCCTACATTGTCGGTGCCTACCGGAGTCTGTACCTGCCGGGAAGGCTTCTGAAATCCATCATCGTCAAGGGGATGCCATTGCTTGTCAATGAGGCGCTCTGGTCCTGCGGCATGGCCTTCCTGAACCAGTGCTATTCCACCTGCGGTCTGGACGTGGTGCCCGCCATGAATATTTCCAATACCCTTTTCAATCTGGCCTCGGTGGTGTTCCTGTCTCTGGGCAATGCCGTGGGGATTCTCATGGGTCAGCTTCTGGGCTCCAACACAACGGTGGAGGAGGTGCACAGCACCAACCGGAAGCTGCTAGCCCTATCCGTAGGCTCCGGAGTGTTCTTCGGAGCGCTGATGGCGGCGTTTTCCACCCTCTTCCCCAAAATCTACAACACCTCGGACGCCGTCCGGCATTTAGCTACTTGGCTCATCTGCATTGAAGCGGCCTACATGCCCTTCGATTCCTACGCCAACGCCACCTATTTCACCTTGCGCTCCGGCGGGCAGACCTTCGTCACCTTCCTGTTTGACAGCTGCTTTTTGTGGCTATGCTGCGTGCCGCTGGCTTACTGCCTGAGCCGGTTCACGGACATATCCATTGTTCCTCTGTTTCTCATCTGCACCAGTGTGAATCTGCTCAAATGCTTCATCGGCGCATGGATGTTAAAGCAAGGGAAATGGATTCAGAATTTGACCGTATAGCAAAAACCGGGACACCCGCTGGGTGCCCCGGTTCTGTTTTCTTGGGAAGCTCTGAATAAACCGGCAAGAGCTGGCAGCGAGAGATTTTGTTCTCAGGCAAGGTTTGGAAAATGGAGGAATACTGTATGTATTTCCCGTTTTTCAAACCGCAGACTGGGGGCAAAAGATCCGCTGTCCAGCCGAAGACGATTTATTCAGAGTTTCCCCTACAAGGTGGCCGCCATGACGGCCTTGATGGTGTGCATCCGGTTCTCCGCCTCGTCGAAGACGATGGAGCGGTCGCTTTCGAACACTTCGTCAGTGACCTCCATGCAGTCGATGCCGAACTTATCATAGATCTGCTGGCCGATGACGGTCTTCAAATCGTGGAACGCCGGCAGACAGTGCATGAACCGGCACTGCTTCCCCGCGGCGTTCATCAACTCCATGGTCACCCGGTAGGGAGAAAGCGCCTCGATCCGCTCCTGCCAGACGCTGTCCGGCTCGCCCATAGACACCCACACGTCGGTGTAGAGCACGTCCGCACCCTTCACCGCCTCCATGGGGTCGGTAATGAGATCAATAACCGCCCCGGTTTCCATGGCAATGTCCCGGCAGGTTTTCACCAGAGCCGGATTGGGGAAATATTTTTCCGGGGCGCAGGCCACAAAGTGCATCCCCATTTGGGCGCAGCCAACCATGAGAGAATTGCCCATGTTGTACCGGGCATCCCCCATATATACCAGCTTTTTCCCCTTCAAAGAACCGAAATGCTCCTGAATGGTCAGAAAATCCGCCAGAATCTGGGTAGGATGGAACTCATTGGTCAGTCCGTTCCACACGGGTACCCCCGCGTATTTGGCCAGCTCTTCTACAATATTCTGGGCGAAGCCCCGGTACTCAATGCCGTCGTACATCCGCCCCAGCACCCGGGCAGTGTCGGCAATGGACTCCTTCTTACCCATCTGGGAGCCGGAGGAGCCGATGTAGGTCACGCCCATGCCCAGGTCGTGACCCGCCACCTCGAAAGAGCAGCGGGTGCGGGTGGAGTCCTTGGCAAACAGCAGGACGATGTTCTTGCCCTCGCAGAGCTTATGGGGAATCCCCGCCTTTTTTTTCGCCTTCAGCTTGGCGGCCAAAGCCAGCAGGCTCTCAATTTCCGCCGGGGTCAGATCCAGCAGCTTCAGAAAGCTTTTACCCTTCAAATCCATATGTTTTCCTCCTGTCAGGCCAACTCCGCCGCCACAGCCCGGATGGTCTCTACGGCAAACTTCAAGTCCTCCATGGGGATATTCAGGGCGGGCAGCAGCCGCACTTTATTCTTTGCGGTCAGGCACAGAACGCCCCGCTCCATGCACGCCTTCACGACCTCCGCCGCCGGGGCCACGGGCTTCACGCCGATCATCAGTCCCAGGCCGGTGACGGACTCAATGCCGGGTGCGTTGGTCAGGCTCTCGAAAACGTAGGCACTCTTCTTTTGCACTTCCGCCAAGAAGTCATCGGTGAGCCGCTCGATGATGCTCACGCCGCCGGCGCAGCAAACCGGGTTGCCGCCGTAGGTGGAGCCGTGGTCGCCGAAGCCCAGCACATTCTGAACCTTCTCCCCCAGCAGACAGGCGCCGATGGGCAGGCCGCCGCCCAGGCCCTTGGCCGTGGACACGATGTCCGGCTGGACATCGAAATTCATGTAGCCGTAGAGCTTGCCGGAACGGCCGTTGCCGATCTGCACCTCATCCATCATAAGGGGAATATCCTGCTCGTGAGCCAGCTTGTTGGCCGCCGCCAGATATTCCGCAGTCAGGGGCAGCACGCCGCCCTCGCCCTGGACGACCTCCATGAGAATGCCGGCGACCTTAACCTTCGCCACGCAGTCCTTTAAGGCCTGAATGTCATTGGCCGGCACATGGACGAAGCCGGGAGTCAAGGGCTGGTACAGCTGGTGGAAGTGATCCTGTCCGGTTGCCGCCAGGGTGGTCAGCGTCCGGCCATGGAAGCTGTTCTGAAGGGTCACGATGGTATAGCAGTCCGCCCCCTTCTTCTCGGCGGAGTACTTTCTCGCCGCCTTGATGGCGCACTCGTTGGCCTCGGCACCGGAATTGGAAAAGAACACCTTCTTCATGCCGGTTTTCTCGCACAGGAGCTTGGCAAGCCGGGCGCAAGGCGCATTGTAATAGAGATTTGAGGTGTGCTGCACCTTGTTAAGCTGCTCGGTCACTGCCTCTTTCCAGGCTTCGTCGCCGTAGCCGAAAGCCGTCACACCGATGCCGGAGCCCATGTCCACATAGGTCTTGCCCTGGGAATCCACCGCGTGGCTGCCCTTGCCGGAGACGATCTCCACGGGAAACCGCTTGTAAGTCCCGGCCACATAGGCCTTGTCCATATCCATAATGCTCATTGTCAATCCCCCATAACCATGGTGCCCGCGCCTTCGTTGGTAAGCAGCTCCATCAAAATGGAGTGGGGCACCCGTCCGTCCATAATTACCACATGCCTGACGCCCTTCTCGATGGCCTCGATGCAGCAGTCCACCTTGGGAATCATCCCCCCGGAGATCACACCTTCATCGAAAAGCTTTCTGGCCTCCGATACCGTCAGAGCCGGAATCAGGGTGCTGGGATCGTCCTTGTCCCGGAGAATTCCCGCGATATCCGTCATCATAATCAGCCGCTCGGCGTTCAGCGCACCGGCGATGAAGGCGGCGGCGGTGTCGCCGTTGATGTTGTAGGTATTTCCCTGGCGGTCACTGGCCACGGTGGACACCACAGGAATATAATTCTTTTCCAGAAGATCGGTGATGGGCTGGGGCCGGATTCGGGTGATTTTCCCCACGTAGCCCAGAGCCTCATCCTTCATGGCAGCCTCGATAATACCGCCGTCAATGCCGCTGACACCCACGGCATGACCGCCCTTCATTTGCAGAAGGTTGACAAGCGTTTTGTTGACCTTCCCCGCCAGCACCATCTGGACAATGTCCACGGTTTCCTTGTCCGTCACCCGCAGGCCGTTGACAAACTGAGCCTGCTTGCCCAGGCGTTTCATGGTTTCGCTGATCTCCGGGCCGCCGCCGTGAACCAGCACCACCTTGACCCCGATGAGCCACAGAAGGGTGATGTCCTCCATCACCTGCTGCTTGAGCTGCTCGTTGATCATGGCATTGCCGCCGTACTTGATGACGACGATCTTGCCGCTGTACTTCTTGATATAAGGAAGCGCCTGGGTCAGAACCTCCGCCCGTTCCCGATTGGAAAGCAAATTCTCCATGGCCGTTTCCTCAGGTCCGGTAGTCGCCGTTGATTCTGACATAGTCGTAGGTCAGATCACAGCCCCAGGCGGTGGAGGCAGCATTGCCGCTGTTCAGCTCCACCAGAATTTCGATTTCCTTTTCCAGAAGCACCTGCTTGGCTTTTTCCTCAGAGAAATTCAGACCCGCACCGTCCTTGCAGACAGCCACCGTGCCCGCCGGGCTGGAGAAGACCACGTCCACCTTGTTCACGTCCACGTCCGCGCCGCTGTAGCCGATGGCGCACAGCACCCGACCCCAGTTGGCGTCCGCACCGAACATGGCGGCTTTCAGCAGACTGGAGCAGATGACGCTCTTGGCAACGGTCTTGGCAGTGGCCAGATCGGCAGCGCCGGTGACCTTGCACTCCAACAGTTTTGTCGCGCCCTCGCCGTCTCCGGCGATCTTCCGGCACAGGGCAATGGTCACAGAGTTGAGCGCCTGCATGAAGGCGGTAAAGTCCTCCCCTTCCTCCTTCACTTCCGGGTTCCCCGCCAGGCCGTTGGCCAGGATGGTCACCATGTCGTTGGTGGAGGTATCGCCGTCGATTGAGAGCATGTTGAAGGTATTCGCAATGTCCCCGGACAGAGCCTTCTGCAGCATAGCGGGAGAAATGGCCGCGTCGGTGGTCAGAAACACCAGCATGGTGGCCATGTTGGGATGGATCATGCCGCTGCCCTTGGCAATGCCGCCCAGGCGGCAGGTTTTTCCGCCCAGGGTAAACTCCACGGCAACCTCTTTCCGGACGGTGTCGGTGGTCATGATACCCTCGGCGGCGGTTCCGCTGCCGTTGTCGGACAGCCCCGCCACCAGTTCCGGCAGTCCCGCCGCAATGGGGTCGATGGAAAGAGGCTGGCCGATGACGCCGGTGGAAGCTACCACCACGTCGTCGGCAGAAATGCCCAGGGCGGACGCCGCCAGGGCGCTCATTTCCTCGGCAATTTCGATGCCGTTTGCGTTGCAGGTGTTGGCGTTGCCGCTGTTGCAGATCACCGCCTGGGCAGTGCCGTTTGCAATATGCTTTTTCGTCACGGTCAGCGGCGCACCCTTGACCAGATTCGTGGTATACACCGCCGCGGCGCTGGCCGGGACGGTGCTGAAAATCAGGGACAGGTCTTTCTTGCTGTGATTCTTCCGGATGCCGCAGTGGACACCGTTCGCCCGGAAGCCCTTCGCGGCGCAAACGCCGCCTTCGATTACCTTCATACGTTTCTCCTTCTCTTATACTATTTCCTGATTAAAATCTTAATTTTAATCAGGAAGGCATCGCCTGAAGGCGCTGCCTGTTTTGTGATTTATAAGGAAAGAAATCACAAAACAAGTCTCATATGAACTCCATGCCCTTCAGGCAATTAAAATCTTTTTTAAAGATTTTAATTGGAGTTCAGTATTACAAAGACAGCCCGGTGGTTTCTTCCAGCCCCAGCAGCAGATTCATGTTCTGAATTGCCGCGCCGGAGGCTCCCTTGCCCAGGTTATCAAAAATCGCCGTGACCATGCACTGATCCTGCTGCCCGCTGACCTGAATGCGCATGGTGTCCTTTCCGGCGTAGGTGTCGGCGTAAATCACCGGCTCGTCGCCGCCCAGAGGGGCCACGCTCACCAGCTTCTGGCCGGCATAGTGGTCGCTCAGCGCCTCCCAGGCTCTCTGGGCATCCACGCCGGGCAGCAGCACGGAGGTTGCCATTCCGGCATAAAAGTCCCCGACAATCGGGGAAAACACCGGCTTTTTCGTCAGGCCGCATATCTTCCGCATTTCCGGCAGATGCTTATGTGTCAGACTTGTGGCGTAGATCCGGTCGCTTTCGTGCCGGGGATCCCGGTTCTCGTCCTCATATTCCGCGATCATCTTCTTCCCGCCGCCGGAGTAGCCGGTGAGAGAGTAAGCCGTCAGGGGAAAATCGGCGGAAATCACGCCGCTTTTCACCAGAGGGTACACCCCGGCGATAAAACCACTGGCGTGGCAGCCGGGATTGGCTACCCGCTTGGAATGGACGATTGCCTCCCGATGCTCGGAAGACAGCTCCGGAAAGCCATAGTCCCAGTCGGGGCTGACCCGGTGGGCGGTGGAGGTGTCGATCACCGCCACATGATTGCTTTCGATCAAGGAAACCGCCTCGATGGCCGCGGCGTCCGGCAGGCACAGGAAGGCCACATCCGCCCCGTTCAGGGCATCCTTCCGGGCGTTCAAGTCCTTGCGCAGTTCCTCCGGCAGGGTAACGAGCTCCAAGTCCTCTCTTCCCGCCAACCGCTGCCAAATCCGCAGGCCGGTGGTTCCGGCACTTCCGTCAATAAATACCTTGGTCATGCCAGCCGCTCCTTCACATAGGCAATCTGCGCCTCCACCGAGGGCACGGAGGTGCCGCCCAGGGAAATCCGCTTTTCCACGCAGGTGAGAAGATCAATGTCCTGGTACAGGTCTTCGTCGAATAGCTCAGAATACTGCTTGTAGGTTTCCAGGGGCAGAGTCTCCAGCACACAGCCTTCGGCAATACACTTGGCAACCAATTGACCGGAAATCTTATAGGCACTGCGGAAGGGCATTCCCTTCTTCACCAGGTAGTCCGCCAGATCGGTGGCGTTGATGAAGCCCCCCTGCGCCGCCTTTTTCATATTGTCCGGGCGAGTGGTCATGGTAGCGATCATGGGAGCGAAGACCCTCAGGCACATCTTCACGGTGTCCACCCCGTCGAATACCGCCTCCTTGTCCTCCTGCATGTCCTTGTTGTAGGCCAGAGGCAGGCCCTTCAGGGTGGTGAGCATGGCCATCAGGTCGCCGTAGACCCGGCCGGTCTTGCCCCGCACCAGCTCTGCCATGTCCGGATTTTTCTTCTGGGGCATGATGGAAGAGCCGGTGGTGTAGGCATCGCTGAGTTCCACAAATTTGAATTCCCAGCTGGCCCAGAGGATGACCTCCTCGGAAAACCGGGACAGGTGCATCATCAGGGTGGAAAGGCTGCTCAGCAGCTCCACGCAGAAATCCCGGTCGGACACACCGTCGATGGAGTTTCTCGCCACATCGTCAAAGCCCAGCTGCTTGGCCTCGAACACCCGATCGGTGTCGTAGGTGGTTCCGGCCAGGGCGCAGGAGCCGATGGGAGACACGTTCATCCGCTTCCGGCAATCGGACAGCCGGTCAATGTCCCGCAGGAGCATCATGGCGTAGGCCATCAGATGATGGGAAAACAGGATGGGCTGAGCCCGCTGCAAATGGGTGTAGCCGGGGAGAATCACGGTTTTGTTGGCCTCGGCCTGGGCAACCACCGCTTCCAGAAGTTCCTTTACCAGGCCGGTAATCTCGTCAATTTCGGCACGCAGATACATCCGCAAATCCAGAGCCACCTGGTCGTTCCGGCTTCTGGCGGTGTGAAGCTTCTTGCCCACATCCCCCAGCCGCTGGGTCAGCACCTGCTCAACGAACATGTGGATATCCTCGCAGCCGAAGTCGAATGCCAGCTTGCCGGAATCCAGATCGTCCAAAATTCCCTGAAGGCCGTCAATGAGCTGCTCGGCCTCCCTCTGGGCGATGATGCCCTGGGCTCCCAGCATGGCGGCATGAGCCATGGAGCCGGTGATATCCTGTCGGTACATCCGGCAGTCAAAGTGGATGGAGGAATTGAAGTCGTCCGCAATGCTGTCGGTTTTGCCGGAGGTCCGTCCGGCCCACATTTTTTCCATAATCCTGTCCTCGTACTTCTTGTAATGCGAAATGCTAAATGCGTTCCCGGAGCACAATGCCCCGGGTTTCGCATTCAGCATCGCAATGGTTTTCTCTATAGATTACAGTTTTCCCTGTTCGCGCAGTGCCTGCACCTTGGTGGGCAGACCCCACAGATTGATGAAGCCGGCGGCCTGGTTCTGGTCGTAGTCGCTTTCGCCGAAGGTCACCAGATTCTCGGAATACAGGGAGTAGGGAGAGGTGGTTCCGGCGGGGATGATATTGCCCTTGTAGAGCTTCAGCTTCACGGAGCCGGTGACGTACTTGTTGCTCTCGTTGGCAAAGGCGGTCAGCGCCTCCTGCAAGGGGGAGTACCACTTGCCGTTGTAAATCAGGTCGGCGTAATCCACGGCCAGCTTCTGCTTGACATGCAGAGTGTCCTTGTCCACGGTGAGCATTTCCAACTGCTCATGGGCAAAGTACAGGATGGTGCCGCCGGGAGTCTCGTACACGCCCCGATCCTTCATGCCAACCAGCCGGTTCTCCACAATATCGATGATGCCGATGCCGTTGGCACCGCCCAGCTTGTTCAGTTTCTCGATGATCTTGGAGGCCTTCATCTTCTCGCCGTCCACGGCCACAGGGGCACCGGCCTCAAAGTCGATGGTCACATAGGTGGGAACATCGGGGGCCATCATGGGAGACACGCCCATTTCCAGGAAACCGGGCTTGTCGTAGTTGGGCTCGTTGGCGGGATCCTCCAGATCCAGGCCCTCGTGACTCAGGTGCCACAGGTTCTTGTCCTTGGAG
>OLPV01002741.1_pt1 | contig 11240 bp, 9 predicted proteins | sample 1671961 | NCBI WGS metagenome assembly OLPV01 (sample SAMEA3136630, study PRJEB25190) | human gut metagenome | biome: human gut; feature: human-associated habitat; material: faeces | place: Austria | collected 2013
TCCGATAGGAAGCATTCCCGGCCATTTTTCTCTCAGAACTTTTTCAAATTCATAAAAAGTTTTTTTATGTTCTGCTTCTGTCTCCATCATGGTCTCTCCATCCATAGGATCTTCCAGCTGTCCCACAGTCTGGACAATGATGCCTTCTTTGTACCGGCTGATTTTTTGCTGACATTCTTCCAGATCACCACAGCCTGGAGGGCAGCTCCAGCGTTTGTTGTACATGTGGCAGGTATTCTTTGCACACATTTCCCGCACTTCCGGCATCAGCTGGATACTGTCACTTTTCAGTAGTCCCACATGGGTAAAACCAGCCATTTTTCCCATTTCTTCCAGTTCTTTCACATTGATCATCGTCTTACCTCCTTAAGGCAGTTCCGGGAAACACAGCTCATCTACAAAACAGTCCTGAAATTCCGGAGAAGCTGCCAGCTCTACGAATTCTATATTTCTCACAACCTGATCCATTTCTTTTCGTTCTTTGTAGTTCAGAAGAGCGATCTTGGCACCCTCACCTGCTGCATTGCCTACCGGTGCAATATGTTCCAGAAGAGAAACAGGAAGCATACCGATCATGGCAGCACTCTTTGGATCCATATAGTTGCCAAAAGCTCCTGCTATGTATACTTTTTTGATATCTTTTTCTGTAACGCCAAGCTGCTTCATAAGAAGATGGATACCTGCTGCAATGGCAGCCTTTGCAAGCTGCACTTCCCCTACATCTTTCTGTGTAAGATAGACACCCTTGTCATTGCCCGCTTCTTCCGGCGGAACAAGAACAAAGACTCCCGGTGTTTCCTGTCCGCTTTCCAGATGTCCTCCTTCATCAATCAATTCTGCCTTATAAAGCTGTGCTACAAGATCAATAAGACCGGAACCGCATAATCCCACAGGTGCTGCATTTCCCACTGTAGTATAAGTCCATTTGCCATCTTTGTATTCTACATGATCTACAGCGCCAGCTGCACCGCGCATTCCGCATTCGATCTTGGCACCTTCAAAAGCCGGTCCTGCCGCTGTGGAACAGCATGCAAGTCTGTCTTTGTTTCCAAGAACCATTTCACCATTGGTACCAATATCGATCATCAGACTGATCTCCTGCATCTGATCCTGTCTGAGAGAAAGAATACATCCACAGGTATCTGCGCCTACATATCCGGCAATATCCGGAAGCAGCATAAGCTGTGCTTTCGGATGGATATGAAGCCCCTTATCTATCGCTTTCACAGTAAGTCCCTGACTGATAGCCGGAGTATAGGGAGCATGTACAAGAGAACCTGGTGATATTCCAAGGAACAGATGATGCATACAGGTATTTCCTACAACAGAAACCTGGTAAATATCTGTTTTTTCTATTCCCACTTCTGCTGCAAGTTCTCCCAGAATCTCATCCAGAGCATTCTCTATACAGTCTCTTAAGGGATCCACACTGTTTTCCAGGGTGTAGTTGGCTCTCATGATTACATCTGCCCCATACTGTGCCTGTGGATTCATGCGGCTTTTCAGTGCCAGAACCTGACCGTTGGACGCATCCATCAGATAACCTACCACTGTAGTAGTTCCGATATCAAAGGCAACAAAGCATATTTTCTTTTCTTCTCTCTGGATATTCAGAATTTCATCTTCTGTATAAACTACATACCATTCTTCTGCTTCTTTCCTGTATTCGTAAAGTTCGGATGCTATCTGAAGGTCCGGCTTTACAGTTTTTTCTGTATGTAACTGAACCACAAGGCGTTCCCATTCAGAACGATTGTCTCCCATATCTGGTTTCTTTAAAAAAACTTTTTGCTGTTTCAGATCCGGATCAAAAAGGATTGGACGCTTAAATCCCTCTGTAAGAATCTCGTATCCGGAATCTCCTTTCAGAGTGTCCACTTCCATGTCTCTGTCAACAACAGTCTTGCATGCCAATACTACTTTACCATCAATCTTTACTCTGCATTTGCCACATTTGCCCTGTCCGCCACAGGGAGCATCCGGCATAAGTCCTGCTTTTCTTTCTGCCTCCAGAAGATTCATTCCCGGAGATGCCTGAAATTCCAGATTTTCTCTGATAAATTTAATGTTGTACATATTTCCCCTCCAATTATGAGCACATCTCATATGAATTTAGCCCTTTTGACCCTGATATCATTATAATCAAAAATCGCCCTGTCGTCCATGGCATGCACAGACAGGACAGAGCGACCTGCATTAATTTTATAAAATGGGATTCCTTAACCTGATAATAAATTTATGCTACGAGAGCTTTTGCAAGTACAGCTGCGCTTGCTGCATCTTCAGAGTATCCGTCAGCACCGATTTCATCTGCGAATTCCTGAGTAATAGGAGCTCCACCAACCATGATCTTAATATTGCTTCTGAAGTCTTCTGCATTGAGGGCTGCAACTGTATCTTTCAGAGATGGCATAGTTGTTGTAAGAAGAGCAGACAGTGCGATAACTTTAACGTCTGGGTTCTCTTTGTAGCATTCGATAACTTTGGATACCGGAACATCAACGCCAAGGTCGATAACTTCAAATCCGGCACTTTCGATCATCATTGCAACAAGGTTTTTGCCGATATCATGAAGGTCACCAGCTACAGTAGCAATGATCAGTTTGCCCATGCTTCCTGTTGCACCGGATGCAAGATGTGGTTTCAGAACTTCAACACCTTTTTTCATTGCACGAGCTGCTACAAGCATCTCAGGAACAAAGATTTCACCGTTTTTGAATTTTTCACCAACAACTGCCATTGCATCGATCATGCTGTTAAGAATCTCTGTCGGATCACATCCTTCATCAAGAGCAGCCTGTACTGCTGCACCTACTAATTTAGCTTTACCTTTTTCTACTAATTGAGCTACTTCTGTAATTTTAGACATAATATTTACCTCCGCTTGATTAAAATAATTTGATTAATTTGTTTTGTCCTCATTGTTTTCCGCGAAACAAAATTGAGTTCTGTAAATTTAAGTGTTGCTTATTTCTTTACCGGTCCGATCATACCGTCTCTGTATGCACCGATATATTCCATGCAGTAGTCATCCAGACCCAGAAGAGCTTCTGTAGCATAGATAAGACCAAGCATGTCTCTGTTGGTAGGATCTACGATCGCACTGTCAAGGCCCGCATTCATTGCCAGTACTACGAATCCATAGTTGATGAGTTTACGAACAGGCAGGTTGAAGGAAATGTTGCTGACTGCCGCTGTGATGTGGATAGTTGGGTACTGCTTTCTTACGCTGGTAATAACTTCCACGTTCATTGCAATACCATCTTCTGATGTACAGAGCATTTCTACCAGTGGATCGATGTGGATACGATCTGGAGAGATGCCATATTCTTTGGCTTTTGCCATAATCTTGTCGAATACTTTCAGTCTGTCTGCTGCGCTCTTCGGAATACCTGTGTCATCGCTTAACAGTGCGATAACCTGCCAGTCTTTGTTTTCCGGCTGTGCCATAACAGGGAAGATCTTGTCGATCTTGTCACCTTCACCAGATACTGAGTTAAATACACCTGGTCTCTTGCAGAATTTGTATGCTTCGATCAGAACATCTGCACTCGGGCTGTCTACAGAAATCGGAAGATCTGTAACTTCCTGGATACAGTCAATCATCCATTTCAGTGTTTCTACTTCTTCAGCTTCCGGTACGGATGCACAACAGTCAATGAAAGTTGCTCCTGCATTTGCCTGAGCAATTGCTCTCTGTTTGATCAGTTCTGCATCTCTGTTGGCAATAGCTTCTGCTACTGAAGGAATAGATCCATTGATCTTTTCACCAATAATAATCATCTTGCATGTCCTCCCATAAAACGTTTATGTTTTTCGGATTCCCCAATAACTTCCGAACTTACTGTTACTGTGTGAACAGCAACGCTTTTCTTTACAAACATTATTGTATCAAAATCCATACAAATTTCCAGCCACATTTTCTATCATATACAGAGCCACTTTTCCTACAATTTGTAGGATAGACTTAATGCATTTTTATGCATAAAAAAAGCACAGAGAATCCTCTGTACTTTTGTATTATTTTGTGGTATTTTTCTTATCTTCCAAGACAAAATACCGTTTTTGTTAAAATTATATAAATTTCAGTCCCGTCTATTGTCTATCATGTACAAGAGAGCATTGCAGATACATGCAGCAATATTACTTCCACCTTTGCGTCCTTTCGCCACAATGTATGGAACACCTGCCTCCATGATCAGTTCCTTTGACTGTACTACATTAACAAAGCCTACCGGCACACCGATGATCAGTTCCGGATCCAGTCTGCCTTCCTGAATCAGTTCATAAAGGCGCACCAGAGCTGTAGGTGCATTTCCGATGGCAAAGATCAGCTTCTTATCCATGGACGCAGCCTTGTCCATGCTGGCTGTAGCTCTTGTGGTTCCGTTTTTCTTTGCAAGAGCCGCCACATCCTCATCTGACATGAAACAGTATACCTCGCCGCCATAACGAGCAAGTGCTCTTTTGTTGATGCCGGATTTCGCCATCTGGGTATCTGTAACAATACACGCCCCCTCTTTGATGGCATCCATTGCCTTCTGAATCACATTTTCAGAAAAGCAGAGATTTTCCGCATAATCAAAATCTGCACTTGTATGAATACAGCGTTTAACTACCAGTTCTGTACCCGGAATCAACTTTGTATCTCCCAGCTCCTCTGTAATGATCTCAAAGCTCCGTTTTTCTATATCCATTGGTTTTACATTTTCAAGTTCTACTTTCATCTGTCCATACCTTTCTTTCAGATTCCCTGTTCTATGATCTCATAGATCCGTTTCATATCCAGATGTTCTCTTAAGCCTGCTGCCAGAAGATCATACTGTGTCTCTTTAAATGCAGCAAAGTCTACACCTTCCATCTGAGATACATCAATCCCCTTCTTATCTCCAATGGCACGAACCAGACCAAGTGCTACTTCTTCTTTGTCAAAAATACCATGCACATAAGTTCCACAGATGTTATGGAAGAAGGTTCCTTCGGTCTTTTCATTGCCTGTCACATTGTCTTTTGTAAAGGTACTTGCACTGGCACCTTCTTTCCAGGTACTTTCTCCCATGTGGATCTCATAACCTGTAAATTCCACATTTTTCAGTGGTGCATACTCTTCATTCAGTTCCAGGAATCTTCCGGTTACCTGAGTTCTTGTTTTCTTTTCTGCAAAAACAGTATCCATAGGAAGCAGTCCCATACCACGCATGGAACCGCCGGCTTCCACACCATGAGGATCTTTCAGTGTTTCACCCAGCATCTGATAACCACCACAGATACCAAAAACAAAGGTTCCGCTGGCTGCTGCTTTCAGGATCAATGCCTCCATACCACTTTCCCGGAGCCATTTCAGGTCATCCATGGTATTCTTGGTTCCCGGAAGAAAGATCACATCCGGGTTTTTCAGTTCGGAAGGATTCTTTACATAACGAAGGGATACTCCGGGAATGCTTTCCAGTGGATTAAAGTCTGTAAAATTAGAGATTCTTGGTACCCGGATCACCGCCATATCGATCAGACCAACTTCCTGATGACGTTCAAACCGATCTGTGAGGCTGTCCTCATCTTCCACCTGGATGTTCAAATAAGGAGCCACTCCCACTACCGGAATTTTGCATTTTTCTTCCAGCATTTTTACGCCCGGATCCAGAATGGACTTATCGCCCCGGAATTTGTTGATAATAAGGCCTTTGATCATATTTCTCTCATCTTCTTCCAGAAGTTCCACTGTACCATAAAGCTGTGCAAAAACTCCGCCTCTGTCAATATCTCCAGCCAGAAGTACAGGGGCTTTTGCCATTTTTGCCATTCCCATATTGACGATATCTTCTGTTTTGAGATTAATCTCCGCTGGGCTTCCTGCGCCTTCAATTACAATGATATCATTATCTTCTGCCAGTTTGTTGAAGGCCTTCATCACATCGGGAACCAGTTTTTTCTTGTATTTGAAATAATCTCTGGCACTCATGGTTCCGATCACTTCACCGTTTACGATCACCTGAGACCCAACATCGTTGGTAGGTTTCAAAAGGATTGGGTTCATAAGAACGGAAGGTTTTATACCTGCTGCTTCTGCCTGCATTACCTGTGCCCGCCCCATTTCCAGTCCTTCACTGGTAATAAAGGAATTCAGTGCCATATTCTGTGATTTGAAAGGTGCCACACGATATCCGTCCTGACGGAATATCCTGCACAGTCCGGCTGCAAGAAGACTTTTTCCTGCATTTGACATAGTTCCCTGTATCATGATCGTTTTAGCCATTTTTCTGCTCCCCCTCCAGATTCTTTTTTCCGGAATTCTCTGCAATTTGTAAAAGTGCAGCTTTCAGTGCTTTTATAAGGATCTCGTTTTCCTCATGTGTACGTACTGCCACTCTGTAAAAACCTTCTTTCAGTCCCGGATAATTGCCACAATTCCGGATGATCACTTTCTGTTCCAGTGTAGCTTCATAAAGGCCTACCGGTCCTTTGAAAAAAATATAATTGGCTTTTGATGGGAATACTTTAAGTCCGAGAGCTGTCATCTGTTCTTTTATCCAGGGATTTTCCCGGAAGATGATCTCTCTTCCTGCTTCTACATACTCTGTTTCTTTCAGAGCTGCAATTCCTGCTGCCTGTGCCATAACAGAAATATTCCAGGGCTGTGTTGCTTCTGTCATTTTTTCCAGAAGCTCTGTATTTTCTGTAATACCATATCCCAGTCGTACTCCCGGCATGGCATATCGCTTGGTAAACGCTTTCAGGATAAAAAGATTATGGTATCTGGAAAGCTGTGCCTTCATGGTGTACTTCCTGCCCTTTTCCACAAAATCAAGGAAACATTCGTCCAGCACCAGAAGAATCTCCTGTTCCCTGCATACTCTCAATACCCGGAACAGAAAACCCTGATCCATCAGCATACCGGTAGGATTGTTGGGATTGCACAGGAATACCATATCCAGATCTTTGTGGATCCAGTCAATAAAGGTCTCCTGCATGGCAAAATCATCATCTTCTTTCAGAAGCACATGTTCCACTTCACATCCTACACTGGATAGTGCCTGTTCATATTCCGCAAAGGTAGGAACCGGGATCAGTGCTTTCTTTGGTCTTACTGCCTGACAGAGAGAAAAAACCAGTTCTGCTGCTCCATTTCCACAGATGATATGTTCTGGAGAAACATCTTCATATTGTCCGATTGCTTCTTTTAAGGGTCTGTATCCTACCTGAGGATATTCTTTTATATGATCCAGACTGTCACAGACTGCTTTTCTGACATTTTCCGGCGTTCCCAGTGGATTACAGTTCGCCGAAAAATCAAGACAGTCTCTGTGGGAGTATACATCTCCTCCATGTACATGTTTTTGCATGAATTTTTTTCCTCCTGCCTTTTCATTGGTGTTCGTATTTTAGACAAGGCAGATCACCACAAGGCGGGTCAAAAGACAGATTACCATTCCAAGCACCGCCGTACCATACAGCAGACGGTTTGCCCGGGAGATGTCTTCGATCTCAACTGTCCTAATGGGATCTCCAATTGTAGGTTTTTCGTATAATTTTCCAAAATAATATGCATTACCTGCAAGTTGAACATCCAGAGCACCTGCCATTGCGGCCTCTGTCTGTGCAGAGTTTGGACTTGCATGGTTCCGTCTGTCTCTTCTGTAGATACGGACTGCATTTTTGCCATCCAAACCACAGAAAAACGCTGCCAGGGCCATCAGCCATCCGGAGATTCTTGCAGGAATATAGTTTGCCACATCATCTAACTTTGCAGCGCATCTGCCAAAATAAAGATATCTGTCATTCTTATATCCAAGCATGGAATCCATGGTGTTGATGCCTTTATAAAGGAACATCAGCGGAGCACCGCCAAGTGCCATATAGATCATAGGTGCGATCACGCCGTCAGAACTATTTTCCGCAACAGTCTCCACCGCTGCTTTTGTCACGCCCTCTTCTGTCAGTTCTTTAGTATCTCTTCCCACAATCATGGAAACTGCATAACGTGCCTCTTCGATGGTTCCGTTCTTCAGTCTGTCATATACCTTCATGCTTTCGTCTTTCAGTGATCTGGTAGCCAGAAGCTGATAGCACCAGAAAGATTCCAGAATCACCCCTGCTGCTGGAACATACTGATAAAGCAGATGCAGAATCACGGCCGGAACTCCAAAAGAAAAAATGCAGACCAGCAGTACTTCCAGCACACCTCCTGCCAGTTCTCCTTTTTCTGTTTTGGGGAAGATTTTACGGATTCCCTTTTCCAGTACAGCGATCAGTTTTCCAATAAGACAGACAGGATGATAAAGCCATCTAGGATCTCCGAAGATCAGATCTGCAACAAATCCTGCTGCCAAAGAAATTGTATGATAGATCAATGTTATCACGCTTCCTGATGTTCCTTTTGTCCGGAACATCTTTGTTTTTTGTAATCAAGACATTTTTTCAGAAATGCTTTCGGCAGTTTTGGACAGCCATAATAATAAAGATGGGGATAGCCCACCAGCATGGTGTCTGTTCCATGAATGCACTCCCAGGATCTTTTGCTTTCAGGTTTATGGGCTGTAAAATCTCCCCCGCAGTTTTCTGAATCAAAATAATGAAATTCATGACCTGGAATACTGCCAAAATCTGCCTCCCCAAGAACCGGCTTCTTCTGTGCCAGTGTAATATAACCAAATCTATTCAGTCTTGGTGTACGGTAACTTCTGCCGGGGATCACCCCTGCCGTATGGCGTTCCACGCCGTCCATGTCTTCCATAGTATCATGAAGGTACATAAAACCGCCACATTCTGCAAGGCAGGGCATACCTCCCTCAACTGCTTCTTTTATGGAAGTTTTCATGGAAATATTTTCTTCCAGTTTCTGTCCGTTCAGCTCTGGATAACCTCCGTAAAGGAGCAGCCCCTGTATGTTCTCAGGAAGTTCTTCGTCTCTGATCGGAGAAAAAGGAACCAGTTCTGCTCCCATTTTCTTAAGAAGCCGGAAATTATCTGCATAAAAGAAACAGAATGCCTCATCTTCTGCCACTGCGATCCGGACCGGTTCTTCCAGATGAAATCCAAATGCAGGATCTATGCCAGCAGGCTCTGTCTCATCTTTAAGATCCGGTGCAGTTGCTGCCAGCTTCAGAATTCCGTCAATATCCAGAGAGTTCTCCAATACTTCTGCCAGCTTCCGAAGTCGGCTCTTTAATTCTGGAATCTCGTCTGGAAGTACCAAGCCCAGATGACGGCTTTCGATAACACAGTCCTCAACTTTCGGAACGTAACCCAGTACCTGGATATGAAGTTCATTTTCTACCAGATCTTTCATCCTGGGATAGAGCATAGGGGACATCTGATTAAAGATCACCCCTTTGATTCCGCTATTCTCTTTATATTCCAGAAAACCTTTGATATAGGCAGCCAGAGAAACACTCATTCCTTTGCTATTGACAATCAGGATCACCGGTGTCTCTGTTGTGGAAGCCAGATCATAAGCACTGGCCCGGGTAGTAGTACCGCCTACACCGTCATAATATCCCATAACACCTTCCATCACTGCAACGTCACAGTCCTGACTGTTTCTGATCAGAAGATATCTGGTAATGGCAGGTTCCGTAAAGAAAGTGTCCAGATTACGGGACTTTGTTCCAATCACCCTGCTGTGAAACATGGGATCTATATAATCCGGTCCGCACTTGAAAGAGGCGGTCTTCAGTCCTCTCTGCACAAGTGCCTCCAGGATTCCGCAGGTGATCAGCGTTTTACCGCTTCCGCTGGCTCCTGCTGCCAGAAGAATCCTTGGAATTTTCATTGTCTGTCCTCCAAAAGTTTCTCAATTATTTTTATGTGCCTGTATAGTAATAATATAAATAGGATTTTCTCCCATCATCATATGATAGCGTCCGATATTTTTGGATCTGGAAGCCACAAGCTGTACCACTTCTGTCTCCCATTCATATCCTTCTCTTTCTTTTTCCATTGTACGGATACAGTCAAGTGCCTCCCCTACGGTTTCAAGGGTAATGCAGTTGATGACCATACGTACTTCAGGATTCTTCGACAGAAGAAGAGTGACGATCTCCTTTAGGTTACCGGAAGAACCTCCGATAAACGCATGAGTCGGTACGGGCAGCACTTTAAGTGCCTCCGGTGCCAGTCCCTGTACTACTGTCATATGATCCAGGGCAAATTTCTTTTTGTTATCCCGAAGAAGTGCTACCGCTTCATCTTTCTTTTCGACAGCATAGACACTTCCTGCTCTGGCTCTCAGTGCCATCTCTACAGAAACAGAACCTGTACCTGCTCCGATATCATAACAGACGGAATCCTCCTGAAGTTTCAGTTTGCCAAGGGAAACGGTTCTTACTTCTGTTTTGGTCATAGGAGCCTTTCCTCTGATGAACTCTTCATCAGCCAGTCCATGTGTTGCCGGCTGTTCACAGGCAGAAGGATTTACTGCACAGAGGACGCTCAAAGGATCGCCCTGATACTCTGTCAGCTCACTGGCTTTTGCAGAAAATATCTTTTCGTTTTCATAAGAAAGAGATTCTCCCACATAAAGAAGTACCTCTCCCATTCCATAAGAAGTAAGCTTGCCTGCAAGTTCTGCCACACTGTCACCTTTGCCAAGAATGGCAAATACTTTCTTATTGGTGCGGATCTCTGATACCAGATTACAGTTTTTGCCATGAACACTGACGATCCTTGCATCATCCCAGGAAAGTCCGATCCTGGACATAAAATAAACCACAGAAGAAATGCCACAGATCACCTCTGTATCCTTTCCCAGAATGTCCAGAAGCTTTCTGGCTCCACTATAGAAACCTACATCACCGGAAAGTGCTACCACGATTCTGGAATATTCAGGATGTTCCTCTATATACTTCCGGATCTCCTCACTCCTGTATTCATAGAATACATCATGATGAAGAAGTTTTACGGAATCTGCCATTCTTCTGGCACCGATCACTAGTTCTGCTTCTTCCAGTTTTTTCTTTGCCTGTACTGTAAGAAGATCTGGATTGCCCATACCAATTCCCAGTAAAGTAATCTGTGGTCTGCTCTGGAAACCAAATATTTCCATAAGTTTATGTTTGCATTCTTTCAGAGAAATTCCCTTTTCTGATTCTTCTGGTCTGCCGATGACCACCGGTATTACTCCACAGGCTTCTGCTGCCTGGATTTTTTCTTCAAACCCTCCTGCTTTGCCGGAATCTTTGGTCACCAGATAACTACACTGATACTGCCGGAGCATGGCTTCGTTCATCTCTCTGGAAAAAGGT
>OLPV01002746.1_pt1 | contig 11229 bp, 9 predicted proteins | sample 1671961 | NCBI WGS metagenome assembly OLPV01 (sample SAMEA3136630, study PRJEB25190) | human gut metagenome | biome: human gut; feature: human-associated habitat; material: faeces | place: Austria | collected 2013
GTGCCGACAATATTTGCGGGTTACCCTGCTGAGAAGATAGGTTGTTGCCAGATTTATATATTCCTCTTTAGCTCAGTTGGTAGAGCGCTCGGCTGTTAACCGATAGGTCGTTGGTTCGAGTCCAACAAGAGGAGCCAAAATACTTAAATGTAACAATTTAAGTATTTTTTTTGCTCTAATTAGTTATAACTTATAATTTTAAGTAAAAAAATTTGAATAAATTTAAAAAAAGTATTGCATAATAAAAAGTGATAGTATATAATACAAAAAGTGGTGATGATTACATGAAGGAAATACCTGTTCCCATACCGAACACAGAAGTCAAGCTTCAATGTGCCGAAAATATTTACGGGTTACCCTGTTGAGAAAATAGGTTGTTGCCATTATATATTCCTCTTTAGCTCAGTTGGTAGAGCGCTCGGCTGTTAACCGATAGGTCGTTGGTTCGAGTCCAACAAGAGGAGCCAAAATGCTTAAATTGTTACATTTAAGCATTTTTTTTGTTTAAAAAATTAATTAGAAACATTTTTACATATTAGCAAATCCAACATTGATTTTTAATATAATCTAATATATAATATAAAAAAATTTGGAGGTACTATTTTGAATAAAGAAGGAATTTTTAATTACTGTGTAGAAAATTTAAAGTGCTCTGAAATAAAAAAGGATGAGCCAATGAAAAAACATACATCATTTAAAATAGGAGGAAATGCTGATATATTTATAAAAATATCAGATTTGGATGATTTAAAAAATATATTAAAATTTATAAACGAAAATAAAATAAATTTTACAATAATAGGAAATGGAAGCAATATTCTTGTTAAAGATAATGGAATTCGTGGTATTGTTGTTAAATTGGATTTTAAAGAAATTGATATAAAAAAAGATGATAATAAAGCAATAGTAACTGTAGGAGCTGGAGTTTCATTAGGATTGCTAGCACAAAAATTACTAAAGGAATCAATAGGTGGATTTGAGTTCGCATCTGGAATTCCAGGAACAATAGGTGGCGCAGTAAGAATGAATGCTGGAGCTTATGGTGGTGAATTTAAAGATATTGTAATATCAACAAAATGCATTGATATTACAGGAAACATTATAGAGCTTGCAAATAAAGAGCAAGATTTTTCATACAGACACAGTGCTTTTATGAATAACAATCTAATTATAATACAAAGTAAATTAATGCTTGATATACAGGAAAATCAAGATGAAATAAAGCAAAAGATGGACGAAAATTTAAATTCTAGAAAATCAAAACAACCAATAAATATGCCTAATGCAGGTAGCACATTTAAACGTGGTAGTGATTTTATTACTGCTAAATTGATTGATGAATGTGGTTTAAAGGGTTACACAATAGGTGGAGCTCAAATATCTGATGTTCATGCAGGTTTTGTTGTAAATACTGGAAATGCAACTGCAGAAGATGTATTATCATTAGTTGATTATGTAAAAAACAAAGTTTATGAAAAATTTAAAAAAGAAATTCAATTAGAAGTTGAAGTAATTGGAGAATAACATCAGAAGGAAGAGGTTAGATAATGAAAGGTTTTTTTTCATGGTTTAAATCTGAAAATAAAATTAAGAGATGGCTGTTTTTAATTTTAGTTTCGATGATTGCAATTTGTTATGCTATGTCAACAATTTTTGTTACAGAGTCGTTAGACATAACAAGTGTTTTTAAAATAGTTATATTATTTATATTAGGATTTTCTGGAATTGTTTTTTCAGTTGTTTCTATTCAAAAAAGGACATTAGAGCTCTTGGTAAAAGAAACAGATAAAAGAGATAATGTAAAATCTTTAATATATAATAAAAAAGTATATAATCAAGGTCCTAAAATAGTTGTTATAGGTGGTGGAAATGGTTTAAATGCAGTACTTCGAGGTTTAAAAACTTATACTGATAATATTACTGCTGTTGTAACTGTAAGTGATTATGGAGAAGGAAAGACTGATTCTAGGAAATTACTTAATACTTTGCCTTTAGATGATATAAAGGAAAGTTTAATTGCTTTGGCCAGTAATGAAGAGGAAATGGAAAATTTAATAAAACATAAATTTACATATGGAGCATTAAAATCCTTATCTTTTGGTGATATTTATTTATTAGCAATGCAGAACTTGTATTCAGATTTTTCAAAATCAATAGAAAAATCTAAAAATATATTAAATATTACTGGAAGAGTATTACCAGTAACCCAAGATGAAATTGAAATATGTGCAGAGCTAACAGATGGAACAACAATTAAAGGAAAAAATGAAATTCCGGAAGTTTTGGGTGAAAAAATTTGTAATATTAAAAGAGTATATATTAGTCCATCAAATTGTAGGGTGGCTGCTGGTGTTTTAGAAGCTATAAAAGAAGCTGATGCAATTGTAATTGGACCAGGAAGTTTATATACAAATGTAATACCAAATCTTTTGGTAAAGGGTGTATCAAAAGCAATAAAGGAGTCGAAAGGATTTAAAATATATGTAAGTAATATAATGACAGAGCCTGGACAAACATATAATTATTCTTTATCTGACCATATTAAAGCAATAAAAAGACATATAGGAGAAGGTATTATAGACTATTGTATTTATGATACTGGAGAAATTACACCAGAATATATTAGAAGATATAATATGCAAGGTTCAGAACTTGTTGAACAAGATATTCAAAGAGCTAAAGCAGAAGGCGTGAAGTTATTAAAACGAGATTTGGCTACAATTGATGATGGTTGCATACGACATAATCCAAATGCAATTGCAGAAGCAATTATTGAATTAGTTTGTGAAGATCTAAAATTTAAAGACAAACAAAATGATCCAGAATATTTAATATTAAATCAAAAATTGAAATATAAAAAAGTTAATCCTAAAAAGAAAAATAAATGGAAAAAAAGAAAGTTAGATAAAAGCGGAAAAAGTAAGTTTTATTCAAAATATGAAAATAGAATAATGTCAATAAGAGAAAGTGATGAAAAACTAAAAAGAAAAATTATGAATGAAAAGAGAAGTAATCAAATTCTAGAAAAAGTAAGTAATATGAAAAAATACAATGCTGAAACACAAAGAGCTCAAAGAATTGAAGCTGAAAGAAGAAGAAAAATCATGAAAAAATAATATTATGATTTTTGTTATAATACTGAAGAAAAAGAGAGGGAAGAAAAATGGATTTAAAAAAATCGAATTTTGAAGATATAATAAAAAAAGAATGGATTATTACAAATGGACTTGGGGGATTTGCAAGTTCAACAGTAGCAGGGGCTAATACAAGAAGATACCACGGAATACTTGTGGCACCATTAAATCCTCCTGCACAAAGATATCTATTGGTTTCAAAAGTTGATGAAAGTATAGATATTAATGGAAAAACATATCCATTATATACAAATATGTGTAAAAATAATATATCAGAAGGATATAAAAATTTAGTAGCATTTGAAAAAGAAGAAGTTCCAACATACTATTATAATGTTGAGGGAATAGAAATTGAAAAAACAATATGTATGGAGTACAGAAAAAATGTTTCTATTATTTTGTATAAAATAAAAAATAATGAATCAAAAACAAAATTAAATTTAACACCATTACTTAATTATAGAGATTTTCATGGTACAAGCTATAATAAGAATTTTTATATAAAGCAAACCAATAATAAAAATTTAGTTGATATAGTGATAGATAATAGTGAGCATCACATATATATGAATTGTTCAGATGGAAATTATATTGTAAAAGAAAATGATTTATTTAAAAATATGTACTATATAGAAGAAGAAAAAAGAGGACTTCCAAGTGAAGAAAACCACGCAATAGCAGGAACATATGAAATTGAAATTAATCCAAATGAAGAAAAATATATTACATTTGCTTGCTCTCTTGATGAAATAAAAATTGATAGAAAAAATGGTGTAAAAATAATTCAAAATGAAAAGAAAAGAATTAAGCAATTAATAGATAAATCAGATTTATCTGGTGATGATGATTTAATAAAAAAATATATAATAGCAACAGATAATTTTATTGTATCAAGAAAAAATCTACTAACTCTTATAGCTGGATATCCTTGGTTTTTAGACTGGGGAAGAGATACATTAATTTCTTTTGAAGGAACAGTATTAAAAAATAAAAGATTTGATGTTGCAAGAAAAGTATTATTAACATTTACAAAGGACATAAAACAAGGATTAGTACCAAATGGATATTCTGAATATGATAATATTCCACTATATAATAGTGCTGATGCAAGTTTATTATTATTTGAACAGGTAAAAAAATATATAAATTATACTAAAGATTACGATTTTGTTAAGGATAAATTATATACAAAATTGAAGAACATTATTAAAAATTATACCAAAGGTATTGATTTAGATAAAAATAATATTTATTTAGATGAAGATTATTTAATATCTGCAGGATCATTAGAAACTCAAAACACTTGGATGGATGCAAAAGTTGGCGATTATGTTGTTACTCCAAGAAATGGAAAGCAAGTTGAAATTAATGCTATGTGGTATAATGCACTTATGATTACTGCTGAACTTGCAGAAAAATTTGAAGATGATGTAGATATAATAAATGAGCTAAAAGAACTAGCTAATAATACTAAAAAATCATTTAATGAAAAATTTTACAATAAAAAGAATAAATGCTTATATGATGTATTAGGTGATGATAAAATTAGACCAAATCAATTATTTGCTCTATCATTAAGTTACCCAGTTATAGATCCAAAAACAGAAGTTGCAAAAGAAATGTTTAATACTGTAACTAAAAAGTTGTTAAATAATTATGGATTAAAAACATTAGCAAAAGGAGAAGTTCATTATACTGAAGTATATGAAGGAGATTCATATAGAAGAGATATTAGTTATCATCAAGGAATTACATGGCCATGGTTATTAGGTCCATACAATGATGCATTTTTAAATATCATTAATGCGGAAAAAAGTAAAAGCGAGAAAAATAATTTAATTGAGCATCATCAAAAATTTGTTGAAAAATTAAAAAAGACATATACAAAAGAGCTAAACGAAGGAAAAACAATAGGTAGCATTTCAGAGCTTTATGATTCAAAAAAACCATTTGAATCTAAAGGAGCATTTGCACAGTGTTGGAGTGTTGCTGAGGTATTTAGAATAATATTATAATTTTGTTTAAAGTGTAGGAGAAAATGTATGACTATTAATCAATTAGAAAAAGAATTAAAAGAAAATAAGTTGTCAAGCATATATTTACTATATGGACAAGAGCGATATTTATTAGATAATGTAGTAAAAAAAATAAAAAAATCTTTTGGAAATTTAGTAGATGGATTGAATTATATTAAAATAGATAATTCAGCCATTGATAATATTATTTCTGAAATTCAAACTCCTGCATTTGGATTTGAAAGAAAACTAATTATAATAAAAAACACAGATTTGCTAAAAAAACAATCTAAGAAGAAAAATCAATTAATAATTGATAAAATAGAAAAAATATCTGAATATATTGAAAATAATAAAGATGAAATAAAAGATCAGAATGTTATATTATTTATTGAAGATGATATTGAAAAAAATAAATTATATAAAACAATAGAAAAAATTGGAATAGTATGTAATTTTGAACCTGAAAAGCCACAAGAACTATCAAATAGAATTAAATATATTTGCAATGCATATTCTGTAAATATTGATAATCCAACATTAGCATATTTTATAGAATGTTGTGGTACAAATTTACAAGATTTAATTAATGAAATAAGAAAGTTGATTGAATATAAAGGAAAAGGCGGTCAAATAACTAAAGAAGATATAGATATATTATCTATAAGACAATTTGATAGCGTTATATTTGATTTAACAGATAATTTAGGCAGAAAAAATGTTGCAAAATCATTAGAAGTGTTAGGAAATTTGATATATGCTAAAGAGCCTATTCAAAAAATTTTAATTACATTGTATAATCATTTTAAAAAATTATATATAGTTAAATTATGTGAAAAATATAAAAAAGACATACAAGAAAATTTAAATTTAAAACCAAATCAAACATTCCTTGTTTCAAAATATAAAAAGCAAGCAGGTTATTTTAAGGAAGATGAGTTGTATAATATATTAAAACAATTTATAAATTTAGATGAAAAATACAAAGATGGTGATATTGATTTAAATATTGGCATTGAAGCTGTAATATGTGGATATTGTAGTTAAATATTATAGATATAATATGAATAAAAAATAATGTTTTCCAAATAATATTTTGGAAGACATTATTTTTTTGAAGGGAATGATTTTATATGTATAATTTTAGAACTGATATGGCAGATGAGAGACGTGATATTTATAAAAAAGCTAATAAGTTGGAAGGTGATATTCCGGGAATTGAAACAATTGAGAAGATAAGTAATGAAAATATTAAGTCATCTGTGGTTAAAATAATAAATGAAGAAGGGGAAAAAGCAATTGGCAAACCGATTGGAACGTATGTTACAGTTGATATTAAAAATTTAAGATTAGCAGATGATGATGAAATCGAGAATGCTTCTAATATAATTAGTGAGGAGCTTGCAAGTATTGTTGATGAAAAAATTGGTAAACAAGATGAAATTTTAGTTGTGGGGTTGGGAAATCAATTTGTTACTCCAGATGCATTAGGTCCAAAAGTATCTCAAGAAATCGAAGTTACAAGACATTTATTAAAATATGCACCAGAATGTGTTATAAAAGGAGCAAGGTCTGTATGTACAATTGCACCAGGTGTATTAGGAACAACAGGTATAGAAACTTTGGAAATAATAAAAGGTGTAGTTGATAATGTAAAACCTAAATTAATAATTGTAATAGATAGTTTAGCATCAAAGAGCATTGAAAGAATAAGTAGTACAATACAAATTTCAGATACGGGAATAGTGCCAGGAGCTGGTGTTGGTAATACTAGAAAAGAGCTAAGCAAAAACACATTAGGAGTACCTGTAATAGCAATTGGAGTACCAATGGTTGTTGACCTAGCAACAATAACAAATGATTGTTTAGACATATTTATAGAAAATCTACAAAGTCAAGCTAAATCAAATGACTATTTAAACAATTTAAAAAATCAAGATAATTACGAAGAAATAAAAACAGCTCTAAATCCAAGAGATTATAATATGATTGTAACGCCAAAAGAAGTAGATGATTTAATAGAAAATATGAAAAATATTGTAGCAAAAAGTATCAATTATGCAATTTAGAAGTGGAAAAGGGGGGACAGATCTCTTTTCCCATTTTTTTGAAAAAAGGACATTGCCTATAAAATTTTGTTATAATAAAAGAATTGTTTTGAATTTCATAAAAAAATGCTCTTTAATAATTTAAAATTATAGAAAGTTTGATTATTAAAAATAAAAAGAATATCTTCGGAATGTTTTTTGAAAAAGATGATAAATAATCTATTACATATATTCAAAAAACAAAAAAAATTCACTTGCCAAACTACACACATATGATATAATACTAAAAGAAAAAAATTTGTTCATAATAATAATGAAGAAAGAGAGGTAAAAAATATGGATTTTTTTAAAACTTTAAAAAAAGCAGAATGGCTTAATTTATTACTATCACTAGTTTTCATAATAATAGGAGCAATTTTAGTAAAAGACCCAGAAGGTGTTCTAAAAACAGTATCACTTATTGCAGGAATTGTATTTTTAGTATTAGGTTTCATAAAAATAATAAAATACTTAAAAGATAAATCAAATAGCAATGAATTATATTTAGATATAGTTTTGGGATTAATTGCAATAATAACAGGTTTAATAGTAATATTCTGTACCTCAGCCATTGAAGCAATATTCAGAATTATTATAGGTGTATGGATTATTTTTACAGGCTGTACTCGTTTTGCACTTGTACAATCATTAAAACAAGCGAATTTAAAAGAATGGGTAATTAGTTTAATACTTGCAATTATAATGATTGGTTGTGGATTATATATGATTTTCACACCAGGAACAGTTGTAGCTGTATTAGGAGGAGTTATGATTGCATATGCTGTAATAAATATAGTACAAAGTATTATGTTTATGAAAAATTCAAAAATAATTGTTGTAGAAAAAGTAGATTAATAAAAGACAAAAGGAAGGATGCTAAAAATGGGATTAGAAATAAAAATACCAAAATTTAAATTTCCAAAATTTAAATTTAAAGAAATTGATGATGTTGAAGATATTAATTTAGAAAAGGAAAAAGAAAAAACAGAAAAAAACAAAAAAGATAAAAAACAATACGAAGGCACTCATTATAAAACAATAAAAGATGCTTTTAATTATAGTACAGAACATTATGCAGATAATGTTTTAATTTTGGAAAAGCCAGATCATAAAACACCGTATAAAGAAATAACATATAAGGAATTTGGCGAAGATGTTATAAACTTTGGAACAGGATTAACTAAATTTCTAAATTTAAAAGACGAAAGAATAGTAATTATCAGCGAAACAACATATGGATGGTATTTATCATATATGACATTATTATGTGGCGCAGGAATAGCAGTTCCATTAGACAAAGAGCTTCCAGTAAATGAAATAGAAAACTTAATAAAAAGATCAAAAGCAACAGCTGTTATATATTCAGCTAAAAGAAAAGAACAAATTGATAAAGTAAAAGATAATGTTCCAATGGTTAAATATTTTATCGAAATGAACTCTTACGATAAAGTAAAAGGAAGAAATGTTGGATTAAATACTGTTTTACTAGAAGGAAAGAAACTTGTAGAGGCTGGAGACGATTCATTCAAAAATATTGAAATAGATCCTGAAGAATTTAAAATTTTATTTTTTACTTCTGGAACTACATCTCAATCAAAAGGTGTAATGTTATGTAACAGAAATTTAGCTGAAAACATAAATTCTTGTAGTGCATATGTTGATTTAAAAGAAACTGATAGATTGTTTTCTGTATTGCCACTTCATCACGCATACGAATCATCAATTGGATTTTTATATCCATTTGGAGTTGGAGCATCAATTGCAATTTGCGAAGGTTTAAAATACATATTACCAGATATTAAAGAATCACATCCAACAGCTATGTTAGGTGTTCCTGTATTAATTGAAAATATACATAAAAATATTAATAAATCAATTGAAAAAAGTGGTAAATCAGCAGTTGTAAATTCAATGATGCATGTAACAAACGCTTTAAAAACTGTTGGTATTGATATGAAACGTAAAGTATTTAAAGAAATATTAGACAATTTAGGTGGAAAATTAAGAATTATAGTTTCTGCTGCAGCACCTATTGACCCTAAAGTTGGAAAATGGGTTCAAGATATAGGAATAACATTTTTACAAGGATATGGTTTAACTGAAACAGCACCAATTTCTGCTTTAACACCTGATTATGATACACGTGTTGGTTCAGCAGGAAAAGCAGTTGTATGTGCAGAATTAAAAATAAAAGACCCTAATGAAAAAGGTGAAGGTGAAGTCTTGATAAAGAGCAAAACATTAATGCTTGGTTATTATGAAGATGAAGAAGCAACTAAGGCTGTAGTTGATGAAGATGGTTGGTTTAATTCTGGAGATGTCGGATATTTAGACAAAGATGGATTTTTATATATTACAGGAAGAAGCAAGAATGTAATTGTAACACAAAATGGAAAAAATATATATCCAGAAGAAATAGAAATGTTATTGAAAAAGAATTTGGAAATAAAAGAATGTATGGTTTATGGTAAAGCTCAAGAAAACAGTAAAGAGCTAACCATTACTGCTAGAGTTATTCCAAACTTAATTGAAATAGAGCAAAAATATGGTAAAGATAGCTTAACTGATGAAAAAGTTTATGATGTAATATGGAAAATTATAAAAGAAACTAACAAAGAGCTTACATCATATAAAGCTATAAAAAAATTGGAAATAAAAAAAGATGACTTTGAAATGACAACTACTATGAAGATAAAAAGATATAAAGAGCTACAAAAAGATAAATCATAAATTTTATAATGGTTTATAGGTTAATCCATAAAACCTAAATATATTACAAGGAAAGTAGCAGTAATGAAACTACAAAACGAAAAACATAAAAATCCTTTTTATTATGCAATAAAAGGATGGGGACATGCATTAAAAACAGAGCTTAACTTAAAATTTGATGTATTAGTAGCAATATTAACTATAGTACTTGGAATAGTTTTTAAAATAAGTATAAATGAATGGATGATATGTATAACATTAATAGGATTAGTATTATCAGCAGAATTAATGAATACAGCTATAGAAACAGTTGTTGATATGTTTACAAGAGAAAAAAACGAATTAGCAGGAAAAGCAAAAGACATATCTGCAGGGGCTGTATTAATACTTGCAATAGCATCAGCAATAGTTGGTGGAATAATATTTATTCCTAAAATAATAGAGCTAATAAAATAAAATTTAAAGCTAGAGATGGTTTAGACTGTCTCTAGCTTTAAAAGTGAATTTTTTATAAATGTAATTATATGGGATTTATATGATTAAAAATAAATAATAATTAATAAGAACAGAATTGAAATCATAGTATTTAACTGGAATAATTTTAATTTTTATAAATATGAAAGGAAAGAATTGTATGGGTCTTACAGAAATAATTATATTAAGTATAGGTTTATCAATGGATGCGTTTGCAGTAGCAATGTGTAAAGGATTATCGATGAGAAAAATGAGTTGGAAAAAAGCAATAGTGATAGCTTTGTATTTTGGAATTTTTCAAGCTGTGATGCCATTAATAGGATATGGTTTAGGTATAAAATTTCAACAGAGTATAGCCAATATAGATCATTGGATAGCTTTTATTTTATTAACAATAATTGGTATTAATATGTTAAAGAAAATTTGGAGCGAAGCGGAAAGCGAAAGCAATGACAATATTGACTTTAAAAGTATGATTGTATTGGCTATTGCAACAAGTATAGATGCTTTGGCTATTGGAATAACATTTGCATTTTTAAAGTGCAATATAGTGTTTTCAGTTACTTGTATAGGTATAATAACTTTTTTACTTTCTCTTATTGGTGTAAAAATAGGAAATATATTTGGTGCAAAATACGAAAAAAAAGCTCAACTAGTTGGAGGATTAATATTAATATTACTCGGAATAAAAATACTAGTAGAGCATTTACGGGTTGATAAATTTCTAAGAATAATATTATTGAAATTTTAATTAATGTATTTTCAACTAATAAAATCAGATATTTCACTTAATTAATATAAAAAATATAC
>OLPV01002749.1_pt1 | contig 11201 bp, 9 predicted proteins | sample 1671961 | NCBI WGS metagenome assembly OLPV01 (sample SAMEA3136630, study PRJEB25190) | human gut metagenome | biome: human gut; feature: human-associated habitat; material: faeces | place: Austria | collected 2013
GCTGTGGGCGGTCAGGTAGGCGCGGCGGGCTTCCGCTTCGGCGGTCTTGGCTTCGGCATAGCGGGTGCGCAGCGTTTCCTGCTGGCGGCGTCCGGCTTCCACCCGCTCCTGCCAGACAGCCTTTTCCCCGGCATCGGCAGCAGCCCGCGCCAGCAGAGCGGCGCCCCGGTTCACAAGAGCTTCGGTCTGTTTTTCGGTGGCCTCACGACCGAAACGGACGATCTCGTCCAGCGCGTCGGCGCGGGTCTGGGCTTCCGCCAGAACAGCGTGCAGGTTTTCCAGCTCCAAGCGGTCACCCTGCAAGGCTTCCAAGTCCAGCTCCGGCTGGGGCAGGATGTACTGGTACAGAAACTCCCGGAAGTTCGGGATCTCGTCCATGCTGGTGCCCATCTGGAACACCTCGTTGAACTTCTTGCCCAGCGGGCTGGACGCCCGGCCAATGCCCAGCGCACGGCTGATGCGGTCCCTCGCTTCGCTGGGGCTTCGGGTATAGGAAAGACGGCCCGTGGCCGGCTTGAAGTCCTCTTTGGCGCTGGGTGCCCCGGTCTTGGGATCGATGAAGGGCAGCTGTTCCAGCGTGCAGCCGTCCTCCGAAAGATACCAGGTCTGGTCGCCGGGGTGCAGCTCCTGCATGGGGCCTTCGGACTCCACCCGCACCGCGATGACAAAGGGCGTGCGCTTGGCGCTGTCCCAGAATTCCGCGCCGATGTAGGCCACGGTATGGCCCGGGCGGCGGTAGGCGTTCTCGCCGCGCTGTTTGGCGTGCACCGATCCCTGCAGGGTGCGGCCGCTTTTTTTGTTGCCCAGGGCATTGAAATTCCGGTTGGTGGTCAGGCAGTAACGGATGGCGTCCAGAATGGTGGTCTTGCCCACGGCGTTCACGCCGATCATATAGGTCAGGCGGGCGCAGTCGAAGGTGACGTTTTCAAAGTTGTGCCAGTTGATGAGTTTCAGTCGTTTTAATTCGATCATTCCTCTGCCTCCCCGGTCTCGTCCGCGCGTTCATACAGGCCCAGCTCGGCGTGGGTGCGCTCCGCCTCGGCGGCAGCATCCGCCAGATCGGCGTCCGGCAGGGCCAGCAGCACGGTGGGAAATACCTCGATGCGGCTGTCCAGCCCGGAAAGCCGCCCCACCGGGCGGGCCAGATTGTACCGGCGCAGGGTGCGCATGAGCCGTTCCAGGGTCTGCTGGTCCAGGCGGCGGGGCAGGTTCATCTTCTGCAGTTCGGTCTGCACCTCTTCCACGGTCACCAGCACCTGGTCCGCGCTGGCGGCAAGGCTTTCCCGCTTCTGCAGATAGAGCAGGCGCAGCACCAGCAGCAGGATGCTTTCATACTTCAGCAGACGGGCCTGACTGCCCTCGTGCTCGTTGACCAGTGCGGCCGCCTGCAGGGGCGCGGGGTACAGCAGCACGGTGTAGCCCAGCGGCGCGAACACCCGGCGCACCTCGTTGAGGTGATCCTGCACATACAGATATTTGGCCCGCTGATCCTCCACGCCGCCCAGCACGAAGCAGTGGTTCAGCAGGTAGTTTGCGGTCTCTTCCAACAGATCAATCGTTGCCATCCGTGTTTTCCTCCTTGCGGCGGGTCAGGACAAAGTCCCGGAACCGGAAGCCGCCGCGCTCCACCCAGTTTTCGGTGAGTTGAATGTCATAATTCCGGTGCGGCGACTGCGAATAGGTGTGCAGGCCGATGATGCGGGCAAAGTCGTTCGGGTATTCCTCCGCCAGAGCGGCGGCATCCACCTGCGGCCTTGCCGCCAGCGCCTGCTGTGCCAGCAGGGCCACGTTCTCCTCGGTCACGGCCAGCCGGGCATATTCCAGCAGCAGCTGCTGCTCTTTTTCCAGCTGTTCCGGGTCGAACGTCCCGCTCTGTACCGGAGCCAGCGGGGCCGCACTGCGGGGTGCCGCCGGCGGATACAGAAACTTTTCCCCGAACACCGCCGCCGGGTACAGATGCAGGTGCTTTGCCACCGGGCCGTCGTCCGGCGCAAAGAGCTGGTCCGGGGTCTTGATGTCCTCGGCGTAGCGGCGCAGCAGGGCCGTGACGCTGCCCTGGGAGGAGCGGTCGCTCAGCAGCAGGAACTGTGCCCGCTGCACCGCCCGCTTGCGGTAACGGATGTGGCTGGCGTCGATCTCCCGGATGAGGGTGCTCATCTCTTCCAGCGCGTCCCGCTGCTGCTGGATGAGGGCACGCACCCGGGGTGCTGCCTCACCGGGGGCACAGCGCTCCACCCGGGCATAATCCAGGGCCAGCTGGGGCAGATAATTCTCCTCGCAGGCATCCAGCCCTTCTTCCAGATAAGCGCGGTAATTGAACAGGTTGTCGCTGGTCTTGAAGCGGTGATACGCCGCCGCCACGACTTTTTCTTCGTACTGGTCGAACAGTTCCAGCACCTCCTGCGGGGTGCGGTTGCGGGTAAGCCGGTCGATGTAGTGGCCGATGGACGCATTGAGCGCCCGCAGGGATCTGTTCAGGGCTTCCAGGTCGGAAGCCACCTCCCGCAGAACGTTCTCGTAGGGGCTTTTCTCCTCCCCGACTCCCTGCAATAACTGCCAGGCCTTGTACAGCTTGCCGGTGTAGGTGATGACCCGGGGATTCAGGATCTCTTCCAGCGCTTCCAGCAGCGGGGTGACCTCCGGCACAAAGGCCAGGGTGGCTTCGCTCTCGTAGCTGCCGGGCTGCTCTTCCAGCCAGCCGGTGCGGCGCAGCCGCAGAAGAAAGCCCACCGCCAGCGTGTGGGGGTCCCGGGTGGGCTGTTCCTCTTCCTCCCCGGCCCCATCGGCGTCCAGCGTCAGGGGCTTTGCCAGTGCCGCAAAATAATCCTCCGCGCGGGAGACGGCCTCCGCACGGGAAATGCTGTAGTCGGCCGTATGGCGGCACTCTTCCCACAGCAGGAGCAGCAGCTCCGCATAAAATGCCCGGTTCGGCCCCGCCAACGGGCGGAACAGCCGTGGGCTGACCAGTTCAAACAGCTGCATGGAAATGTCCTTTCTGTCCACGATTGGATATCGTGCTTATTGTACCACAAATGGGCAGAGTTTGTCACAAAATGGCGCAAAAAAGCCGGGGAGCGGCTGCTCCCCGGCAAATTGCACGCGATTGGAAACTCAACGGTTGTTTTGGGGTCCTCCTGCCGGACTGTCCGGTCAGGCGTTCGGGTTCACTTCAATTGCCACGCAGACATAGGTGTTGCCCTGCACGACCTTGGCTGCCACGCCGACCTTGGTCCAGTGGCCGACTGCGGAAATGTCCACGTTTTTATCCTTCGCATGTACTACGCCGAAAATATCATCCAGGATTTTAGCAACACGTTCAACCTTTACGACCACACGAATAGAATACACTCCAGCATTGTTACGGTCTATCTTGACCGAATTCAATACATTCAGCCACCCGGTATTCACGTCCACAGCGGAATCCAAGAATGTTTTTGCTTCCTGCTTCAGTTCCGGGTCATTGGGCAGCTTATCCGTGCGTTCTGCGTTGATGGCATTCATGGTTTCGGCTTCTGCCTTTGCCTCTGCGCTGGGAGCCGACCCGCCGGAGCAGGCTGTGAACAGCAGCACCACCATGGCGCAGGCCAAAAGCAGAGCGGACAGTTTTTGCAGTTTTTTCATCTTGGAAACCTCCTGTCATTGCGGAATTTTGTTGCGTATTTGTTGCACGTTTGGTACACTCTGCCGCGTATCCGGCAGGTGTTGTTCTGGCCTTATTGTATCCGACAAACGTCCGTTTTGTTAATTGCCAAAGTTGTATAAAGTTTGCCCGCCGCTTTCGTGAAAAACAAACGAAAATCAGCCCGTTTTGTTGCAGTATTGCCGCACTTTTCCCCAATGATCCCAAATCCCTGCCGCCGGGCACGGGCGGCAGGGCGCTGCCGTCCCCCGCAGCGCCAAAGACCCCTTGTTTGCGCAAGCAGCGCAGCGCAGTTTGCATTTTTGTTGTGCTGCCTGCCCCGGGCGGCACAGCACCCGCCCATGTCTACGCCGATGTGCCAAAATTTCGTCCAAAATCGGGCCGAAATTACACAATTTCACCACGTTTGGGTGGTAAAATGATGTCGTAAAAACAAGACAAAAGGGTGATCCTACCGATGCAACACTGTCCCGCCCGCGCGGCACAGCGTCTGGCGGCAGCAGTGCTTGCACTGGTGCTTGTGCTGGCACTGGCTGTGCCCCGCGCCCATGCAGCCTCGCTGCAGAAAACCCACGGCATCGAGCTGCTGAGCTTCGATTCCCGTCAGATCCTTTCCATCGGCAACCAGACCTCCGGCAAATGCAGCTGGTATGCCTTGCGCTACGCCCGCACCATTCTGGACGGCAAGACCTGTTCCGGCAGCGGGATGTGGTCCAACGGCGCAGTCTGGTCGGCAGGCGGCTACACCGGCTATTCCGGGACCCTGAGCGAGTGTCTGCACAAGATGTACAGCGAGCTTTCCGCCGGGCGTCCGGTGATTGTCCATCTGAAAAATACCACGGTGAGCGGGGTGTCCAGACACACCAACCGCACCTCTACGTATGAATATCACCTGACCAGTTCCGGCTGGACGCAGGTGAACTACCCCCACATTGCCACCAGCGACACCTACGGGCACTGGGTGTGCGTGGTGGGCATCTCTTCCTCGGCGGATCTGTCCAACCTGAAGGAAAGCGATTTCTACGCGCTGGATCCCGCCCGCGTTTCTGCCGACGGCACGCTGGCCATCACCCGCCTGCTGGACGGCACGATCTGGACCGCCAACTCTCCCCTCAAAATTGCAGGTTGATCATCATAGAAAGAGCAAAACGGCTGACGAAGGCATCACGTCAGCCGTTTTTGCTTTTTCTTTTTTGGCTCAGTATCCCCGCACCGAGAAGCCCCGCTCCCAGGGATCCGGGGGCAGGACCTTCTGGCGGATGCCGGTGATCTGAATGTAATCACTCTTCTGAATGAGGGCAAACAGCTGCAGAAACTTGTCCGGGTCGCCCTGCACTTCCAGCGTCACGCTGCCGTCCTCCTCATTCTCCACCCAGCCGGTCAGCTCCAGCGTCTGGGCCGCGTACCGCGCCCGATAGCGGAACCCCACCCCCTGCACCTGCCCGGTGATGGAATAGTGCCGCCGCACCGTGCCCTCCGGCAGGGCGGGCGGAACGGCATCCTTTGCTTTCTGCTTTAAAAAATCAAACATAGCGCTCTCCCTGAGAGAATGATGGATCGCGTCAAGGACGCGACATGATGTGCTTCGCAATGATGTTCGGCTAACGCCGAAATGATGCAGCCGCCTGCGGCGGCCATGTGCCGCAAGGCACACATCATTTGTCCGAAGGACAACATCATTTTCCGCAAGGAAACATCATGTCGTGCACAGCACGATCCATCATTTCTTTTACAGTTCCTGGTATGCCGTCATCAGGGCGGGGATGAACTGCTTTTTGCGGCTCACCACGCCGGGCAGCGTCCAGCTGCCGTCCTCAGCGGGTTTGGTGTCGAAACCTTCGGCCAGCACTTCCGATGCGTAGCGGCCGGTGCTGATGACCACGCTCTCCTCCTTGGGCACATCGGTGAGCAGCATATACAGATCTTCCACGTTCTGCTTGTTGCGGGCCTCTTCCAGGTAGGGGGCCAGCAGGGCTTCTGCGGCCAGCAGGTTCTTGCGGGTCATGTAGCTGCCCTGTGCCACGCCGAAGCGGATGTCGCCGCACATGAACACCTTGAAGTCCTGCAGGAACACCTCTTCGGCAGTCTTGCCGTCCAGCTTCTCGCCGGCTTCAAACATCTCGTTGGCGAACTCGTTCACGTCCACCCCGGCGATCTTGGCCAGACGCTTGGCCGCGGCCACATCCACGGGGGTGCAGGTGGGACTGCGGAAAGCCAGCGTATCGGACAGGATGGCCGCCAGCAGCAGACCGGCGGTCTGGGGCTGGATCTCCACGCCGTTCTCGTCGTACATCTGGGTGACGATGGTGGCGGTGCAGCCCACGGGCTGGTTGCGGAAGTACACTGGGCCGCTGGTCTCCAGACTGCCGATGCGGTGATGGTCGATGATCTCGAGGATCTCTGCCTGGTCAAAGCCCTCCACGGCCTGGGTGGACTCGTTGTGGTCCACCAGAATGATGCGGCGCTTGCGCAGGTTGATGACGTTGCGGCGGCTGACCAGGCCGCAGTACTTGCCCTCTTCGTCCAGAATGGGGAAATAGCGGTGGCGCACCTTTGCCATGACCCGCATGACATCCGCCACCGGGGTGACCAGCGTGAACTTCATGATGTCATCGCGGGTCATGTAGTAAGAGATGGGCGCGCACTGGCTGATGAGCTTGCCCGCCGCGTAGGTATCCACCGGCGTGGTCATGATGGCAACGCCGGTCTCCTCGGCGATGCGCTGGATGGTGCGGCCCACCTTGGAGCCGTTGCAGATGATGATGAGGGACGCTTCCTTTTCAATGGCGCACAGCTGGCTCTCGTAGCGGTTGGTCAGGATGACGATGTCCCCTTTTTCCACCGTGTTTTCCAGCATTTCCGGGGTGGCGGTGCCGATGCGGATGTGGCCGGTGGTGCACACGGCATCCTCACTGCCCACCACCATGGCACCGTCCAGCGTTTCCAGAATATTCTTGAAGCTGGTGCGGCTCTTGGCCAGGATGCCGGTATCGAACAGGTCCATGTTGGCGGTGGCGATGTCCTTCACCGTGATGATGCCCTCCAGCTCGTTGTCCGGGCTGGTGACCGGCAGGGTGTCCACCTGCTGGTCGCGCATGATCTCCCACGCCCGGCGCAGACTGGTGGAGCCGGCGATGCCGGGCATCTCGCGGTAGTCCACGTCCCGGATCTTGGGGTTGACGTCCGTGCACATCCGGGGCGGCTTGACGCCGAACTTTTTGAGCACGAACTCGGTCTCCTGGTTCATCTTGCCGGCACGGCGCGGCTCGCAGACCAGATCACTGGTTTTGTTTTTCAGCTCCGCATAGGCAATGGCGGAGCAGATGGAGTCGGTGTCCGGGTTGCGATGCCCGATGACCACGACCTTGTGGGCTGCTTTTGGCATAGTTTCTCCCCCTTTATCGGGTGTTTCCCTTCTATCGTTCTTATCATTTTCCGCGCCCGGCAGGCTCCTGCACAGCACCGCCGGGCCGCACCTGTATTCTAACACAATTCCCGGCAGGGGTAAAGGGAAACAACCACGCTGCCGCGCGGCTTTTCGGCATCATCTCTTGACAAGTTCCGGCAAACCTTTTATCCTGAAGAAAAATGGATTCGGAACGGAGGACACCCATGAAGAAAATATTCCGCACCCTGTGCGCCGCGCTGGCGCTGACCGTCTGCCTGTGCCTGCCGGCTTTTGCACAGGAAGCCATCCCCGCCCAGCCGGCCGCCAAAGAGGACAAGGTGGTCACCGACCTGACCGGCCGGGACGCTTTTCTGCGGGATGTGAAGGGCTTTACCACCAACTTCGGCGGGCCTTATGTCTTTGCGCAGGCTGACCACAAATCCCCCGCCGAACCCTACGGTGCCGCCCCAGCGGAAGGCTCTGTGGCCACCCTGCGCATCTACACCATGTCGGATGACAAGGGCGATGCCTCCATCAACGCCAGCGGCCACGCTTTCGTATCGGTGACCAATGTTTCGGACCGCGACATCAATGTGGGCGGTCTGCTCATCGCCCCGGGCAAGGCCGTGACCATCGGCACCCGCGGCAACCGCAGCGAGCACTCCGGCATCTGGTACGATCTGGAAAGCTATTATATGTATTACATCCCCGATTATTATTACCACCTCTACGCCATGCAGACCTCTCTGGACGCCGGCCAGCTGGAGGTGCTGAACCGCGGCCTGCGCCGCGCGGATCACTGGTCGGCCTGCTACAACTGCTCTGCTTTTTCGGAAGCCGTGTGGAACAGCGTATGCGCCGATGCCCTGAGCGCCGGACGGCCTGCCGGCCCCGCAAACCTGCAGGCCGATATGCTGGCCAAGTACCCGGACAAGACCGCCTATGAGCCGCCCATCCCCTACGACTACGCCGTGTATTACGGCTGTGCGCTGACCCCCAGCCGGGAATTCGCCTGATTCCGCACCTGTTGGATCATTTCTTGTATCCATCTTCTTGTAATTCGCACGGGCGCGCGGTATCATAAAAGCACGCATCCCCAAAGCACGCATCCCCACACCTCGTGTCAGAAATACGGAGGAAGACATGACATCGTCGAAATTCACATCCAAGCCGCTGTTTTCGCGGCAGGCACTGACAGCGCTGCTGCTGCCGCTGATCGCGGAGCAGGCGCTCAGCGTCACCATCGGTCTGGCCGACACCCTGATGGTGTCCTCGGTGGGCGAAGCCGCTGTGTCCGGCGTCAGCCTGGTGGACAGCTTCAACACCCTGATGATCCAGATCATGAGCGCTCTGGCCACCGGCGGCGCGGTGGTCACCAGCCAGTACATCGGCCACCGGGAGCCCAAAAACGCCAAAGCCGCCGCCGCCCAGATCCTGTTCGTGCTGTCCAGCTTCAGCCTGGTGGTGGCCGCGGTGGTCGTGGTGGGCCGCCACGCCATCCTGCGGGGCATCTTCGGCTCCATCGATGCCGACGTCATGCGCTACGCAGAGACCTATTTCCTGCTGTCCGCCCTGAGCTACCCCTTTATCGGCCTGTACAATGCCGGGGCGGCGCTGTTCCGCGCCCAGGGCAACAGCAAGATCAGTATGCTGTCCAGCCTTGTGATGAACGTGGTGAACATCGGCGGCAACGCCGTGCTGATCTTCGGCTTCGGCATGGGGGTCATGGGTGCGGCGCTGGCCAGCCTGATCTCCCGCGCCGTCGCCTGCTTTGCAGTGCTGTCCCTGCTGCAGAAGCCCGCCTGCCCCCTGCGGGTGGAGGGTCTGCAGGCCCTGAAGCCGGACGGCGGGCTGATCCGCCGCATCCTGCGGGTGGGCATCCCCGCCGGCATCGAGAACGGAATGTTTCAGATCGGCAAACTGTCGGTGTCCAGCCTGACTTCCACCCTGGGCACTGCCGCCATTGCGGCCAACGCCGTGGCAAACACCACCACCACCTTCCTGAACATCCCGGCCAACGCCGTGGGCATGGCCGCGCTGACCGTGGTGGGCCAGTGCCTGGGCGCCGGCAAAAAGGAGCAGGCGGTGTATTATTCCCGCCGCCTGCTGCTCACTGCCTACTGCGGGGCCTGGATCATGAACATTTCGGCCTTCCTGTTCGCCAACAAATTTGCCATTTCCCTGTTCCACCTCTCGCCGGAGGCGCAGGCCATGGCGCTGGAAGTGATGGTCTGGTTCAACATCGTTTCCCTGTTCTTCTGGCCCTCCAGCTTTACCCTGCCCAACATCCTGCGCGCTGCCGGAGATGCCCGCTTTACCATGAGCGTGAGCATCTTCTCCATGTGGGCATTCCGGGTGGGCTTCTGCTACCTGATGGTACTGGCCTTCCACGGCGGCCTGCTCTCCATCTGGACCGGAATGTTCCTGGACTGGGTGTTCCGCTCCCTGTGCTTCTTTGTGCGGTTCGTGCGGGGCAGGTGGATGGAACAGAACGTCATCTGAACGCACATTTTTCACGGCCTGCCGGAATCGGCAGGTCTTTTTTTGCATTTTGTGCAGGAAAACCGTTTTCTGATTCGTATTCTAAGCAGAACGTTCTTTTTCGTCCGTCTGCTTTTCGCAATTTTGCCAAATAAGCTGCTGATTTTTTGACAAAGTTGTCACCTTTCCTTCTTGTTTTCGTCATCCGGCAGGCGTATAATTTTTCAATGCCAAGAGCTAAGATTCTTTGCATTCCTGCAAAAAGGAGGCTTTTCCCATGAAGCGAAACTGGTTTTCGCGCCATCCCATCGGGTTCATGGCGCTGTACTTATTGCTGTATCTGTCCGCATTCAACTTTCTGGAGACCCGCATCTCCATGCCGGTGGTCACCCTGGTGCACTGCACGCTGGATGATCTGATCCCCTTCTGCAAATACGCCATCGTGCCCTATTTCGCGTGGTTCGTGTGGATCCCGTTCACCCTGTTCTATCTGCTGTGGAAGGCACCCCGGGAGGACTTCTGGCGGCTGTGCCTGCCGCTGTTCTCCGGCATGACCATTGCGCTGGCCTGCTATGTGGTCGTGCCCACCGGGCTGGACCTGCGGCCCTACTGGGTGCCGGGCAGTGACATCTTTGCCCGTGCCGTTCGGATGCTGTACCGCACCGACACTGCCACCAACGTGTGCCCGTCCATCCATGTGTTCAACTCGGTGACCCTGATGCTGGCCTATTACCGTTGCCGTCTCTTTGAGGAGCCGAAGCGCCGCTGGATGCGTCCCGCGGCCGCGGTGCTGTGCGTATCCATCGTCCTGTCCACCGTACTGCTCAAGCAGCACAGCTGCATTGACGTGGCGCTGGGCGCTCTGCTGGCCCTGGCGCTGGACGCCGCCTTCAACTACCGCACCGAGCACAGCGATGTGCCCCAGATGCGCCGCATTTGAACCCAGACAAAAAAACCGTGCTGTCGGTGGACAGCACGGTTTTTGTTTTTTCAGAACAGCCCTTCCGGCAGGCAGACGTCCGCTTTGGGTACCTTGTCCCAGGAGAAATCCGGGATCAGACTTTCCGGCGTGCGGGGAGCGGGTTCCGGCTGCAGGCCGTAGGCGTAGGCCAGTCTGCCCACGATCTCCGGCGCGGTGTACTTGGCCCGCAGGTTTTCCAGGCTCTGGTCTCCGTCCCGCTTGGACAGCCGCCGCCCGTCCGGCGCCAGCAGCAGCGGACAGTGGGCAAACGTCGGGGCCTGCAGGCCCAGCAGACGGTACAGGTAGAGCTGCCGCGCCGTGGAGGACAGCAGGTCCGACCCGCGCACCACTTCGGTGACGCCCATGCGGGCGTCGTCCACCACCACGGCCAGCTGATACGCAAATACGCCGTCCGCCCGGCGCAGGTAGAAGTCCCCGCAGTCGTGCAGCAGGTTTTCGGTGTGGGAACCCATGCAGCCGTCCACAAAGGAGATGTCCTCATCCGGCACCCGCACCCGGTAGGCCGGGGCTTTCTTTTTGCGTTTTTCGGCGATCTCGGCGGGGGTCAGGTCCCGGCAGGTGCCGGGATAGATGACGTTGCCGTCCGAAGTGTGTGGCGCACTGGCGGCGTGCAGCTGGGCACGAGAGCAGAAGCACGGGTACACCAGCCCCTGCGCTTCCAGCTTTTTGTACTGTGCCGTGTAGATGTCCGCGCATTCGCTCTGGTAGTA
>OLPV01002752.1_pt1 | contig 11197 bp, 9 predicted proteins | sample 1671961 | NCBI WGS metagenome assembly OLPV01 (sample SAMEA3136630, study PRJEB25190) | human gut metagenome | biome: human gut; feature: human-associated habitat; material: faeces | place: Austria | collected 2013
AACGCGCTCATCGCATACCACGACGCCAAGGACGTCGAGGAGCAGATCTGACGCGCACAGCGGGGGACACACCCCCGGGAATACAACGAGCCGGGGCGGTCAATGACCGCCCCGGTGTGATTTTGTCGGAAAACCTGTCGGCCTGCCGCGCGCACGGTTGCAGGCCGAGAAATATTTTCTTCGCCGCACGTGGCGGCGGAGAAAAGGATGGGACTTTCTTTCGCCGCGCCCCTTGCGGGGCGCGACAAAAGACGGCGACCTGTGGGAGAATGCCGACGACGCATTTCAATCCACGCGCCCCTTGCGGGGCGCGACGATGACGCTCCCGATTCCCTCTCCCTGTTGGAGAACATTTCAATCCACGCGCCCCTTGCGGGGCGCGACATCCAGGAGAAGGACAAGCTGGAGATCTACACGATTTCAATCCACGCACCCCTTGCGGGGTGCGACATGGATATGCCCTTAGAGATTTCACAGAGATGGTAATTTCAATCCACGCACCCCTTGCGGGGTGCGACCTCAAGGCTGGTGAGAACCGAAAGATGGTCTGATTTCAATCCACGCACCCCTTGCGGGGTGCGACGGTAGCCCCAGCTACCACACTAATGGAGGCCAACATATTTCAATCCACGCACCCCTTGCGGGGTGCGACTAGTGTGGTCAGGACCCATAGACTTGACTACGGATTTCAATCCACGCACCCCTTGCGGGGTGCGACGATGTAGCAGTTGGTCAATCCTGGGGAGCCGGCAAGATTTCAATCCACGCACCCCTTGCGGGGTGCGACCCGCACTCACGGTTGCACAGGGCGGTAAGACCAATTTCAATCCACGCACCCCTTGCGGGGTGCGACCGTGCCATTCCGGGTGCGTTTCCATGTCGGCATTATTTCAATCCACGCACCCCTTGCGGGGTGCGACGCAGTCTTTCCCGTCAGCCTATAAGGGTCGACCGATTTCAATCCACGCACCCCTTGCGGGGTGCGACCAACACACTGCTGACCGGCTTCGGTGACACAGCAATTTCAATCCACGCACCCCTTGCGGGGTGCGACGATCAACGCCCAGCCGCCCTTTTTGCTTACACAGATTTCAATCCACGCACCCCTTGCGGGGTGCGACATACCATGCTTTATCCCACCTCCGCAATTTTTAATTTCAATCCACGCACCCCTTGCGGGGTGCGACTATTTGCATTTACTTGTCAAGTGTAAATATAAAAATTTCAATCCACGCACCCCTTGCGGGGTGCGACAGCAAACTTGACGAATTCTTATCCGCAAATTTGCGCAAAAGTAACAAAAGGGACTTGCTGATCGAGGAGAAAATGCGGCATGGCTTGCCGCGGACAACCTGTATGTCGCATTTTCGCTCGTTTTTTGGGTGCGAAGCGGAAGCGGTTTTCTGTCCGCTTGCCCTTCGCACTTAGATCATGAGCGCTCCTTCGGCATCATACCCCGCCTTGACGCCAAAATGTTCAATGCGGGCATGGTAATTGTTGCCGAGGTAGTAAAAGCGCAAACTGTCGGATTCCTCGTTCATGATCGCACGCAGCTTGTGCTGAAGCTGCCGGCATTGCGCAGCGTCGAGCAGACACTCAAAGACAGAGTTTTGCACGCGCTGCCCGTAGTTTACGCACTGCCGGGCGATCTGACGCAGGCGCCGCCGGCCACCGACATCTTCCGTATTTACATCATAGGTGATCACTACCAGCATTGTCAAACCTCATTTCCACAAAAACGGCGGATAGGCATCCAGATCGTCTCGCAGATAACGCGCCAGCAGCAGTGCCTGCACATACGGAACCAGCCCCCAGGAGATTTTCTCTTTCAAATAGGGGTGCGTGATCATGTCGCGCTTGCGCGTCTGCCACGTCTGCAGGAATTTCTTTCGCCCCGCATCCGTCAGCAAAACGGCACCGCTGTCGGTCGCAAGAAAATCTGACGCGGTCAGGATGCGGTTGTTCACAAGGGACAGCACGAAGCGATCGGCGAAGCATGGCCGCAGCTCTTCCATGAGATCGAGCGCCAGCGACGTCCGTCCCGGCCGGTCACGATGCAGGAAACCGACATAGGCATCAAGCCCGACGCTCTCGAGTGCGGCTGCGCAGTCATTGCCAAGCAGACTGTATGCGAATGACAGCATGGCATTGACGTTGTCCAGTGGTGGGCGGCGGCTGCGCACATGAAAGAAGAAATCGGACTTGTTTTGCAGGATCATGTCATCCAGCACATCAAAGTAAGCCTGCGCGCCGCTGCCCTCTTCGCCGCGCAGCGCGTCGAGCGAAGTTTCGGCTGTGACGAGCGGATAGAGGCCTTTGAGCCGGTCAATAGATGCCTGCAGCTTTTGCGTGTCTACGCGCAGGGCGTGATCGCGCTTGGTGCGCTCGATGCTCCAGCGGGCGTTGTGGAGTTTGCCGAAGATCATGTTGCGTGCGATGCGGCAGCTCTGCGTCGGGTCGTCGGCTACGCGGTACTGCATGCGGCGCAGGAGCACGTTTCCATTTTGCTCACCGACGGCACGGGCGAGAAAACGGCCGTTCGGTGTACAGAACGTCAGCCCGACGCCGCGCTTGGCGCACCCGCCCATGAGCGCTGGAGAAGCTCCGGCATAGCTGAAACTGATGACGGCCGAGAGCGTGTGCAGCGGGAAGCGGCCGAGTTCGTGCCGGTCACGGCTGACGACGATGTTTTCTCCGTCGAGACTTAAGTAGGCGTCCTCTGTGGTGACAAACAGTGTGTTGAGCAGCTTTTTCATGATGGCTCCTCCATGCCGGCGCGCAGATAGTCCTGCACGGAGCCGGTCTTCGTCAGGCGCGGCAGACACAGGTCTTTGAGCGAGCAGGCGTTGCAGCTTTTCGTCGGTTTTACACGCGGTGTGCGGCCGCGGTGGAAGAGGTCGTGCATCTGCGCGGCGTCGGTGCGCACCTCCTGCCGCAGCTCCGGAGAAAAGGGAACAGGCACGCGGCGGCGCGTCTCGCCGTAGAAGAGAGCGCCGGCTGGGATCTCACAGCAGAGCATTTCTTCCAGGCACATGGCCTGCGCACACAACTGCAGCTCGTCGCAGCCGTCCTGCTTTGCATGGCCGCGCTTGTACTCGATCGGGTACGGCAGCCACAGCCCGTCATGCCCGTGCAGCGTGATGCCTTGCGCATCGCGGCGAAACTCCACAACGTCGCACTGGCCGCTGAGACCAAGCGTCAGCGAGTAGACGCGCAGACTGCGCGCGATGATCCGGTCGCCGCGGCTCTCGCGCAGCTGCTCATCATGGGCGCGCTCGTGCAAAAGCGCGCCCTCAGTCGTACGCAGATTCTCCGTCCACTGCTGCTCAATGTGGATCAGTGCCCACTGTCGCCTGCAAAACCGGAAGTGCTGCAGACCGGAGATCATCAGGCAGTCGTCGGGGTCATACACCGTCGATCACTTCCGGAACCAGACCGTCGAGCGGGAGCAGCGTGATGTTATAATCATCCGAACAGGCGGGGATCCTGTCTTTGCCTTCGTCGTCTTTCTTTGGCTTGACCTGCAGGGAGCGGTGCACCTTGGCGGAGGAATACTGTCCGTCCTTGCAGTTGTGTTCCCACCAGAAGAGCTTGACGACCTCCATAGAGCCGTCCGGCCGCGCGGAGGAAGCGTCATTTACAAACAGCGTGCGCAGGCACTCCTTGACGGTCTCGGCATCTGCCTGCGTGAAGCCGGTCTTTTCCGCAAGCTGCACGTTGATGGAGCCTTTGATCTCATAGAGGCCGAAGCGAACGAAATGCTTGGCGCCCATGGTGTCGGAAGCGCGGGCCTCGCCCTTGGCCTTCTTTTCGCCGTTGACGCTCTTGGTGATCTGCAGTGACTCGATCTCGACCGGCGACAGGCTGACCGCCTGATGGACGGATACCGGGCCGCGGACACCGACGGAAAGCCCCTTGCTGTCCTTGAATGCGAACACCTGCCCGAACGTGCGCACATCCAGCCATGTCTCGCAGGCCTTCTTCGCGTATTCGTCCCGGTCGGTGATGCCCTTCATGACCGCTGAGGCGCGCTCGCTCAGGCTGCCGAAGCCATCGTCGCAGCGGTCCTCGGACTGCACGAAGATCGTGTTTCCGAGATCTTGCATGCGGTTGCGGATCTTGCGCTTGATGCAGACGTCGGACATTTCCCCGTAACCGTTATAATCAGTGCGGGGGCGGTTGCCGTTGAGCGGGTCGCCGTTGCTGTTGGCCATCGTGACCGAGACCAGGGCTGCAAAGTCGATTTTGTGATTCAGGATGCTCATGTTCAATTCTCCTCCTCGTCGGTATTTCCCGTTTTTTCGGTTTTGGCTGTGTACAGATCCTTGCGCTGCAGGTAATAACCCATCAGATAGGTGTCCTCCAGAGGCTTGTCCCACTCGGATTCGGGGCAGGCGTAGATGATTTCCACGATCTCGGAGATCAGGTGTTTGTAATAGCTGCGGGAGACGGGCTTCAGGCGCGGGAAATACGCCCGCTCCAGTTGGTCGTTGACGATGCCGAACGTGTGCAGGGGGCGGCGGCGGAACATCGACTGCAGCCGGATGGCGTTCGGGTCTCTGCTCTCGTCCTTGTCATACGTGTCTCGCTCCACCTTCTCCAGCACGGCGAGCAGGCGGCCATACTGATAGCTGCGGTCGGCGCGGCCTTTGTCCAGTTCCATTTGCAACTCCTCCTCAAAATAGTCGTGATGATATTTCCGGATCGCGGCGCAGGCTGCGGTGAGCAGCCGCTCACGGACGCCTGGGGCGTATGCCAGCGGGGTCGAGGCCCGCTCGATCAGCGCCTGCACGATGTCTGCCGGGAATCTTGCCTTGTCCACCCGGCAGGACACCAGCCGCTGCATCTGCTGCCGCAGCACGCGGTCATCCGGCACGAGCCGGGCCTTGTTGTTCTCGATGCGCTGGGTACCGAACGTGCATTTGACGATCTGATACAGCGATGGCGACAGGATCCGATAACCGTTCGTTTCGTAATCTCGTGCCCACCAGCAGAACGTTTCGTCCCAGTCGTACAGACGCTGCAGGAAGTCCGAGCCCAGTAGTTCGTTATAATAGGTCAGGGAGAGGCGGCCGGTCGTCGCGGCATCGAACGCTGCGATGACGACGCCGGCGTTTTGCTCCGGCAGCTCGCTGCGGTAGCCGTCAAGCGTTTTTTGCAGCGCCTCTTTGTAATCCGACGGCTTTGTCTCAACAGATGCGGGGCGAAGCGGAGTGGCCGGGTGGCAGACCTGGATTCCCTGCGGGTTCCAGCAGAGGAAAGTACGCCCGCCGAACACCACGCGCGCGCCCTGCTCCGCCGCCAGCCAGCGCAGCGCGTTGTGCGCCTTTTGGGAGGTAATATAGCCGACCGTTGCGGCCTGCGCATCGTCGGAAAAGCGCCCGCGATAGGTGAAGTTGCTGTTGTCGTTGGCAGAGATCAGCTTGGCGTTTCCGTTGAAGGGGATGATGCCCTTTGGGTGCTGTTTGGCCGGAATATCATAGCTGCCAGTGATCATGCACAGGGCCGCATCGGTTTCCGCGCGCCGGGCCGCATACCACGCGATATACGCATCGAATAGCGGTAGGCTCTTCCAGCAGGGGCCGCTGTCTTCCCCGATGCCGATCACCTGCCAGCGGACGAGCAGCTTTTCCTTTTCCGGCTTCCCCTGCGCGTCGAGCCGGATGATGCCGCGGGCCGCCAGATCCGTCAGGATCGTTCCGTGGCGCACATACGTCAGGATCGGCTGCAGCATGGGGTGACTGTACGGCGAAGCCGCCCAGCGCTCCAGCTGTTCGAGATACAACGGGTGGCGCTTTTCATCATAGGGGGCCAGATAACACAGCTGGTCGCACAGGGGATGCGCGCAGGGGGCGCTGGTGCGGCCGCCGGAATCCTCCGTGACGGGGATGATGATCTTGGGCTCCTTTTTATCCACTGCACGCGCATCTGCGAGTTCGCCGGCTGCGTTGACCGTGATCTCGATCTGTGCGCTCGTGAGAATGTGCGACACCGGGGCCAGCGCCTCGTGCCCTTCCTGCACCTCGCCGACCTGCGCTGCGTGCGCATCATAGGTCTCCACCGCTTTTTGCAGCAGCCCCATTCACTCCACCTCCCCGAATTCTTTCAGCCCGGAGAAATTGCCGAGCGCTTCGCCGAACGGCTTTATTTCCATGGCTCGCAGCGGCTTGTGCAGCGGGCAGTCTTCCGGTCGCGGGAACGCGATGACGCCGTACCGCATGACCGGATGCCAGAATCGCGCGGTCATTTGCCCGCGGGTCTCGTCGGAATAGGCCTCGTCGGCGTAGGTGATACCGTGATACATCAGCCCGAAGCTCAGTTCCGGCAGCGCGTCATAGGCGCCGCTGCCCTCCCCGAAGCGGCACGGCTCTACATAACCCTGACACTCCCGGGCGCCGAGGAAAATGTCGCGCCGGCCGCCCTTTTCGATCATGCGCCGCGCAATATTGTGGTGCTTGTTTTCATTGCGGTCGGCAGAAAGTTCCGGGCGGTTATCATTCCACTCAAAGTGGGCGCGCACCTGGTAGCAGCAGTGCTTCAGATACGTATAATAAGCCAGCTCGTTGCCGCCGTTGTACTTGATCGGCCGGATACCTTTTACCTCCGTCTGGATGAGGTTCATGACCCGGACGGCATCAATGTACCAGATGAGCGTCGGTTTCCAGTAGACCGAGGACAGGACGCCCTTGAGTGCCTCATAGGTCGGTACCTGATAGCTGCATTTTTCGCCGCCGACACGCAGGATCGGGTCGGAGAACAGCGCATAGTCCCCGGTCACCTGAAACTCCACGATATTGGGATGTTCCGGTTTTCCCATCTTGTTCACACCTCCATGTAGTCCATTTGTCCGGCCTCCGGAACGAGGCCGGTATTTTTATCGTAGTATCCCTCCTGCAGCACCAGGATGCCCCCGCCGCATTTGGGGATCAGCGCGTGCGCCTCCTTTTCCAGCTTGCTGCGCTGCCAGCTGTAGAGGGAAACGGTATAGGGCTTGGCGCGTTCGAGCAGCGCGTATAGCTTTGCCAGATCGCGCTGCGGGTCGATCTGCCCGAGCTCCAGAATGATCTGGCGGCCTTCCCCGTACGGAACGATCACGTCGGTCGTCTCGCCGTCAAATACTTCGAACTTTGCGCCCGCGATCCGGAACGCCTGCTGCAGCAGATATTGCCCGCTGGCCGGACAATCCGCATCGGCAAAGTCGCGATTGTCGGACAGGAGAGAATAGAGTGTCACGGATTTTCCACTCAAGGAAACTGTGTCGTCCTGATAGCCCTTGGCCATAGCTGCGTACAGCCGACGGTAATAGTAGCGGATCGCAGCGTCGGAGGTCAGGTCGTTTCCGTATTGCTCCGGATGCTGCCGGAACGCTTCCAGCAGCTGCAGGGACGCTGCTTTTGCCATTTGAATTTCGCGCAGGTGCCCGAGATTCTCGTCTATGCACGGCACGATGTGCACTGGTGCGGGCATTTGGCACTCGCCGTTGCGGTTGCAGCGGCCGGCGGCCTGCACGATGCTGTCCATGCCGGCAGCCAGACGGATGACGCGCGCGAAGGAAATGTCCACGCCGGCCTCGATCACCTGGGTCGATACGCAGATCACTTTTTTGTGATCTGCGTCCGGTGCAGCCAGTGCGTCCAGTGCGTTCTGCAGCGCCTGCAGCGTCTGCCGCCGATGGGCAATGCACATGGCAGCTGACAGATGAAAGCAGCGGTACGGCCCGGCACGCAGTGTGCGGTAGAGCTGCTCTGCCTCGTCCTTTCGGTTGCAGACGATCAGCAGACTGTCCGCATCCTCCAGCACCTGCAGGGCAAATTCCGGGACCTCGTCCAGCCGCCGGCCGGCACTGTCGATGATTTGCGTGCGGCGGAAGGCCGACCAAAGGGCCGTGTCATACGGGACGATCTGCCGATTTGCGTTTTGCAGCGGATGTGCCGCCGCTTCGAGGCAGGGCTGCGTCGCCGAACAGAGGACGACGGTCGCCCCGCAAACCGTAACCAGAAAATTGACGGCGAGATCAAACAGCGTCAGCAGATTGTTTGGAACCGTCTGCACCTCATCGATCACGACCACGCTGTTGCACAGCGCCTGAAAGCGGCGGATGCAGGCCGTCTTGCCGGAAAAGAGCGTGTTGAGCAGCTGCACCAGCGTTGTGAGGATGATAGGGCAGTTCCAGTTTTCCGCAAGCAGCTCCAGCTCATCGAGCCGCTCGGCGGTTTCCGTTGTGCGAATGACGTTGGAGTGGTGCTCGAGGATGAGCCGGTCATCACCGACATATTTGCGGATGACCTGTGCGTTCTGCTCCAGAATACTCAGCAGAGGCGATGTAAAAATGATGCGGGATTTGTTCCAGATCTTTGCGTGCGCTAGTGCATAGCGCAGGGAACTGAGTGTTTTTCCGGCGCCGGTCGGCACGTTCAAACGATAGACGCCGCCCGGCTGTGCGGCGAATGTCCGGCATTGCTCCGAGATTCGCCGCCGGGCGCGCGCGATGTCCGTATCGCATGGGAACTCGCCTAGTTTTTGTTCCACGCGCGCAAGTAAGGTGTCCCACATGGCGGCGCGCGCCTCACCGTCCGGGAAGGCGGGATAGGTCATATGCCCCATAAATTCCGCCGTGTCCCGGCGGTCCCCCTCGATGACGGCGGAGAGCAGCAGCCGCATCAGCAGGCCCAGATAAAAATCGCCCTCTACGCCGTATTCGTCCCGCACCAGCGGCTGCAGCTTTTCCATGCAGCGCCCGACTTCGGTCACTGCCTGCGCAAACAGCGCGTCCAGCTCCTCGAGCGGCGCACACTGCGCCAGATAATTGGCCAGAGATTCCTCGTAATCGATATCCGTCTGCTCCAGCCGGTGCAGGAAACCGCAGCGGCGCCGGTCGTCGATGCAGTCGAACAGGCCGTGGTGCGCACCGACGGCGCAGGAAACCGCAGCGGCGCCGGTCGTCGATGCAGTCGAACAGGCCGTGGTGCGCACCGACGGCGCAGGCCAGCAGCTCGGCGGTCAGATTGCGGATCGGGTCGCCGTTCTGCTTGTGGTAGCGCTGAAGGAGAAAGCGCACAGCCGCAAACGTATGGTTGACCGAGCCGCGCACGGCCGTCGGGTTTCCTGCGGCGGCCAGCTGCAGATATAGCCGGAAGGCCTCCTTGAATTTCCCCATATCGTGCAGCAGGCCGGCCAGCACGGCGAGGCACGTCAGCTGTACCGGCCGCAGCGCCGCGGCTGCATATTCCGCCGCTTTCCTGCAGTGTGCCTGCGCGGTCTGCCCGCGCTCTCCGTCAATGTGTGCAAGGTATGTCATGTATTTCCTCCGATTAGTAACAGAATAGCAAACGAGGTGTCCAATAAGCAGGACAATCAGATGCATTTGACCGAAACCGGTCGAAAGCCTGAAAAAACAGTGTGCGCGCAGTAAAAAGCTGATGTCGCTTGCATTCTTTGCCATTACAGTATCACGGAATTACCAGCTTGTCAACAAAAACATTTCGTTGTAAGATGTAATGGACTTTTTGCGAATTTTTCTAATAGACAGAGCGCCGTTCGTGTGGTATTTTATAACCGTCGTTTTCGTTCATGCAAATGAAAACGGGGATTGAAATGTTGTCAGCTGGAATGGCACAGACAAACACCGCCCCGAGGGCCAATGGCCCTCGGGGCGGTCGTATGATACGCCAACGCCCTCCGGACAGGGCTGAACGGCACCCCATTTATTAGACAAGTATGGTAAGATGCTTAGTGCTAAAAAATGGGGTGCTTTTCCATGCCAAAGGGCGTACCAAATAAACGATACAAGCCGGAATTCAAAAAGATGGTCGTGGAAACCATGTAGAAGGAAACGCTGAGCTACAGTGAGACGGCAAGGCAGTTCGAAATCAATGATCACAAACAAGTCGCCGCATGGGAACGAATTTACCTGACAGAAGGTCCGGAAGGATTTGCTGTCGACCGGCGCAGCCGCGGCAGCAAGGGCCGGCCGCCAAAGCAGCTGCCAAAAGGAGCAGAAGAGGATCTGCCGGCAGAAATCCAGCCGCTGCGCGCTTTGCGGCGCAAAAATTTTCGCGCCGCGGCGCATATCCGCGCGCGGTTTCGCCGACAATAACCGGGAAGCAAATCCCGAACTTGCGCCTTTGGAGGAATGGATATGTACAAAAAGGACTTTATCGACACCAACGACTTCTCCCGGCAGGAGCTGCTGGACATCATCGAGCTGTCGCTGGCAATCAAGCGCGCCATCGCGCAGGGGTATTATCCCCCGCTGATGAAAAACCAAAACCTCGGCATGATCTTCCAGCAGTCGAGCACCCGCACGCGCGTGTCGTTCGAGACGGCCATGAGCCAGCTCGGCGGTCATGCGCAGTATCTCGGTCCGGGCATGATCCAGCTCGGCGGTCACGAGACCATCGGCGACACGGGCAGGGTGCTCTCGCGGCTGGTCGATGTGGTCATGGCGCGCGTCATCGAGCACCGCACGGTCGTGGAGCTTGCCGAGGCGTGCACGATCCCGGTCATCAACGGCATGAGCGACTATAACCACCCCACGCAGGAGATCGGCGACCTGTGCACGATCTGCGAGCACCTGCCGGCGGGCAAGCGGCTCGAAGACTGCAAGGTCGTCTTTGTCGGCGACGGCACGCAGGTGTGCGCATCGCTCGGCTTCATCACGACGAAGCTCGGCATGCACTTCGTGCACTACGGTCCGGAGGGGCATCAGCTGGGCGCCGGGCACAAGCAGATTCTGGAGGCCAACTGCAAGCTCTCCGGCGGCACGTGGGCGGTCACGGACGAGCGCGACGCCGTGCGCGGCGCGGACTTCATCTACACCGACGTCTGGTACGGGCTGTATGAAAACGAGATGCCCAAGGACGAGCGCGTGCGCGTCTTTGCGGATTATCAGGTCAACCGCGAGCTCATGCAGCTCGGCGCGCTCGGCTGCAAGTTCCTGCACTGTCTGCCTGCCACGCGCGGCGAGGACGTGACCGACGAGGTCGCCGATTCCGCCGCCTCGCTCTGCTGGGAGCAGGCCGGAAACCGCCTGACGGCGATGCGCGGCCTTCTCGTCTACTTCACGCGCTGCCGGCAGGAGCCGAGCGGTCTTCAGATCGCGGCGGCGAAGGAGGAGCTTGACAAAGTGCTCTGCGACAAGCTCGGCTGCACGGAGGCCTACTGCGGCATTGCAAGGGCGGAAAAGAGCTGAGAAAAA
>OLPV01002755.1_pt1 | contig 11192 bp, 6 predicted proteins | sample 1671961 | NCBI WGS metagenome assembly OLPV01 (sample SAMEA3136630, study PRJEB25190) | human gut metagenome | biome: human gut; feature: human-associated habitat; material: faeces | place: Austria | collected 2013
ATAGTCACTTCCCTTGGACAGGGATGGTATCAGGTTCGAGATGGAGAAAGAATTGATCTTGAATTACCTGCTTCTGTCATGAGTGATTCAGAAGGAAAGATAATCCTATATAATGCTTCACTGACAGCTGAGGATAGTGGAAAAACTCTCTCATCCAGAGGGGTCCAGGACAATCTGGAAATTTACATGGGTGATAAGATTCTATATCACTATCAAGATAATATATTTCACAGAAATAAACAGATGAAAGGAAAAATCTGGGCAGATATTAATCTTCCGGATAACACGGGAAAAGAATCGCTTCGCTTTATTTTTAAAGATGTCAAAGACAAACAGTTATATATACAAGCTCCTCTTATAGGAAGTTTTGTTTTGATCGTAAGGCAACATATATTGGACTATGTTGTATCTGTTTTCATAATTTTAGCAATGTTCTGTCTGAGCATTATTTCAGTAATCATATTTTTATATACCAGATATCGTGGTATTATAGAAAAAAGATTTCTTAATGTTGCGTTCTTTTTGATTCTCTGTGGATTTTGGTGTATACTTGACTCAGGAATTTATCAAATGTATGGTAAACAATGTGCAAAAGGAACTCTGCTTTCTTTTTATGCATTTATGCTTATGTCAGTTCCCATGCTGCATTTTGTACAGAACACAGTGAGCAGGAGCGTACAGTGGGTTCCACAAATCTGGATATTTCTCCTCTATGTGAATGCTGTTCTGCAGGGATGTATGAATCTGGTGTTTAAAATTCCTTTCATACATATGTTATTTATAACCCATCTTTTATTATTTACAGGTGTTATTTCTATGATGTATCTCCTGTGGAAAGAATACCAGAGAAATCATACCCAGGAATTGAACCTGGCGCTTAAAGCATTTGTTGTTTTGGGACTCAGCGGTGTGACTGCGCTTGCATTATATTGGATATTATCTATCTACTGGTATGATGCAGTTTTTCAATTTGGTATTCTTCTGTATATAGCAATTTTATTTTGTGGGCTGTTATGTAAAGTATTCAATGATGTGCAGTTTCATTTGGAACAGATTGTCTACGAAAGAATGTCTTTGGAAGACAGAATGACAGGATTAAAAAATCGAAAGGCATTTGAACAGGATCTTGAAAAAATCCAGGAGGATTCTGTTTTGATCAGGAATGCATTACTTTTGTTTATTGATATTGCCGGACTTAAAAATATTAACGATGCATACGGAATGCAGATGGGCGATGAAGCCGTTATCCGTACCGCAAGAAGTGTTCAGGTAGCAACAGATACTCCTTTGGAGCAGAAATTAGAATGTTATCGTGTTGATGGTGATGAGTTTGCAGTTGTGGTGATAAATCCTCAGATTTTGCCGGATGAATGGATTAGATTAATAAAAGACGAAATAAACAAAGAATCTGGCAGTAAATGTTACATCCGATTGAAATTTGGTTATAGTTACCTTAGACAGGCAGATGGAACCATTAATTCCATCAGCAATTGGAAAATGCAGGCCGACAGCATGTTACGTGCAAATACAATAAAACCGGCGAGGGACAGATATGACTTATAACATGGATTTTTTGATTGCAGCAATGGTGATATTGCTGTTGATTCTTTGGTATTTTTGGGGCCAGAAAAGAGCAGAGAACCTTAATAATCAGGTATTCTTTTTTTGGACAGTTCTTGGAATTATGGATGTGACTGCTGAGCTTATCAGTACTTATTACATCACTTCCGGGAGAGGAAAGTTTGGAATAATGGCATTGTTAACAACAACTGTCTTTTATTTGTTACAGGCTTTGCTTCCTTATACCTGGATTTGTTATATTCAGACTCTTCATGAGAAAAAAATTATCTCACCCAAAAAGATGTTGCTGTCGGGTGTGCCGACATTTTGTCTAATTAGTGTAATTCTCACCAATCCTTTTACTGAAAAACTTTTTTATTTTGATCTGTCAGCTGGATACATAAAGGGTCCCTGGTATATGTTGATGTATTATAGTGCTCTCGGACATTTTGTGGCGGCTTTTATTTTGATTTTAATCTGGAAAGAGGAACTGGGATCCCGAAAAGTTAAAATACTTCTGGAAATTCTTATAATAGTTGTTGGAGGAGTGGTAATCCAACTGTTGTATCATCCACTTCTGACAACGGGATTTGGAATGAGTCTTGGTGTACTGGCATTATTTATTACTATCAATAATCCTTACGCCAACACAGATAGTCTTACAGGGCTATATAATCATTTGTATCTTACCAAGAAAGGCAATGAACTGATCGCGGCAGGAAAATCTTTTCATATTATAACGATATACCTTTATCAGTTGAAGCATGTCAACAAAATTGCAGGAATTAAGGGTGGGGATTATATATTACAATCTACCGCAAAGAAACTGAGTGATCTGTGCGGCAAGAAAATTTTTCGTATTACAGGTAAGAGATTCCTGATTCTTGCCAGTTCGCTAGAAGAATATGAGCACTATCTTAGCCAGTTAAAGCGAATGTTTGATGTAAACATCAAAATGGGTGTAGAAGAAAAAAATCTCACGATACCTATAATTATAAGTGGAATTATCAATGCTGAGAAGTTAAGTGATTGCAACAGTGTTCTGGAATATGCAGAATATCTGGAATCTTTATCCACCCAGAACGGTCTGACAGAAGTGATCCAGGATGATCGCCAGACCATGAACGGATTTCTGTATAACAAACGGGTCGAGCAATATCTTCACACGGCTATTAACGAAGACCTGTTTGAGATTTATTATCAGCCAGTTTATTCTACACGCGAGAATCGATTTATTACTTTGGAGGCTTTAAGCCGTCTGCATCATCCGGAGCTGGGATGGATCGCACCGGATGTATTTATCCAAATTGCAGAAAAAAACCATATGATTGAACAGATCACAGATTTACAGTTTCATCGTGTATGTAGATTTTTGAACGAGAATGGAAGACTGATGAAACAATTACTGAATGTAAAAGTAAATCTGTCTTCTCTGGATCTGATGCGAAATGACTGCAGCGGACATTTTATACGTATTATGGACAAATATGGTATTCCTCATGAGTGGATACAATTTGAAATCACAGAAACTGTTGCAACAGAATATAATGCCAGTCTGGGCATAATAGTAGAGGAATTTCTGAATGCAGGCATTCGGTTATGTCTGGATGATTTTGGTTCTGGATATGCAAATCTGAATACGGTCATGAAATTGCCATTTTCAACCATCAAACTTGATCGGTCTCTCCTTTATGAAATATGTCATGATAATACGAGAGCGATGTTTTATCAGAGTATAGTAGAGACGTTTCACAAAATGAATTATCATATTGTTTCTGAAGGCGTGGAAACAAAGGAAGAGGTGGAGCTGATCAGTGGATGGGGTGTTGATATGATCCAGGGTTATTACTTCTCCAAACCTCTTCCAGAAACAGAATTACTGAGAATAATGCAGAATAACAGACAGGTATAATTAATATTTTGTTTTTTTATGGTTTTGTTCTTTTTCAGTATACATTCGCTGATCTGCGAGAATACGGATTTTTTGAGTATCTTCTGCCTCCAGGGGATAGGTGGCATAACCACAGCTGGCCCCGATCAGAAGTGTTTTCTGGTCAATTTCATAGGGGCGAAGGAGAGACTGCAAAATGCGATTTTTTGTCCGTTCGCAAAGATGGTCTGTCATATTTGCACTGATGATCAGTGCAAATTCGTCTCCACCGATTCGAAAAGCGTAATCATTATTGCGTATACATTCCTGAAGGCGCTTCGCCACTTCCTTCAGGAGTTTGTCTCCCATATCGTGTCCGTAAGTATCATTGACTGGTTTAAAATGATCCAGATCAAGATAATACAGTACGAATGGGAGCTTTTTTTGCTCTTTTTGTCGCAGAATGGAACTGAAGAAACGTTCATTAAATAAGCCGGTCAATCCATCTGTGTTTGCAAGATTTTCTAATTCATGTCGTTTTCCGATGTCCTGTGCGATCAACATAACTTTCTCCGGAATTCCGTTTTTATTCCATTCCACAGCAACTACATTCATGATCTTATAAATATTTCCGGCTCTGCTGCTATATTCGATTTTCAGATTGCCGTTTCCCTTGCGAAGAACCTTTTGCAAGTACTCTTTGTTTAAAAGATGACTCATTTTTATATTTTCTGCGTCGGACAATACAAAATAGTTTTTGGTTATAGAATCAATCAAGTCCTGATAGGAGCCAGTGGGTGGATATAATTCATCACATCCGCTGTATTCATGATATTCATAAAGGCCAGTTGTCAGATTACAGAGTGTAAATCGATCCACAATGCTGGTCATTCCCAGAAACAACTGATCGATCTGTTCTTTTTGTTCTTTTAAAGCCTGGTGAAGCAATTCCTGATGCTGTATTTGGAATCTTGCATTGGCAGTAGCAAGTTTCAGTAAAATAAGAAGCAGATAAACTGCCAATACAGATATCATTATAATGGTATAATGGAGTATTTTTTCATCGTAGGAATTTATGGCATCCGTCTGCACAATTCCCAGAATACTCCACTCATTGAGGCCTACTGGTTGATAAACCAGATAATAGGATATTTTATTACTTTGAAATTCAGCACAGCCTTTTTGTGCATTCTGAAGATCTTTTTTTACATTGTCAAAGGTATTTTCCGAAAAAGAAGCATTGTTTTTTAAATGGGTAAACAGGTTTTCTTGGTTTGTCAGATACGTTGACTGTGGTTCCAGGGAAAGAATGATATTTCCCTCTGTATTTACAAGATAGCAATTGCTTTTGCTTCCATATACATTATCAGAGATAATGTTTTCTATTGTACTTACATCATAGCTTACAGCTACTCCGGTATAGGTGATGTTGTCCAGTGTAAAAGATTCTTTCAGAGGAATCGCATACACTACTTTATGTTTACCGCTGCTGGCAGTATAATCAGCAATCACGGGTTCTCTGGATGCAAACATTTTATCAAAAATGTTCTGAATACTGTCAGCAGTTCCTTTTCGGTTGGCCGCAGTGAGATAGTCACAATTTTCATTGAACATATAGAAATCACTGTACTGCCAGTAATTTTTCCGGTTTGCAAATTCCTGCCATGCAAGTTCAACATTATCAGAATCAGACAAATATTGAAGATTTCCATCCCAGTCAGATAAGACATTCCAGTTTCGTTGGGAAAACAGATTAAACGTCCGATTCACCTGTTCATAGGTGGCAAGCAGATGATCAGAATTCTTCTGGTAGATTTCATGTTGGATACGGTGGTGATACAGAGTAATTCCAGATAAGAATACAGCAATGATCGTGAATATAAGGGTGAGGACACTTTGCTTTTTTTTCATGGTACCTCCCTCCTGTTCAGTGTGTTGTATTATCAGTTATTATAACATATTTTTCTATAAAACTCATTATAAAAGAACTGATTTATATGGTGGCATTACCGGCAGTAGCGGCCATGTGTCTGAATGAATTCATAAAGGGCAGGTACTGGCAGCAATTTCCGGAAAATTGCTGACCAAAACCGAAAAAAATTGGAAGAATGCTGATAAAAACAAAAAGATAACGTTTTCACAAAATATCTTATAAAAGCAGAAAACTGCAGAATCCATTGAAAAAGAATGGGATTTCTGCAGCTTTTTTTATGAATTAAAGTAAGAAAAATCATAATAACCTAATCATGAGATATCGTTTTCGTATATGACAATTTCATTTAGAGTCAGAATATGGTCTTATAGTGTCACAAACAAAAACACAGACAAAACCGTATAACAAAGAGGAGGACAAAGATTATGAAAAAAAGAGTTCTGGCATTAGGAATTGCAGCAGTATTAGGAATTAATGGAGCAGCAGCGGCACCTGTTCTGGCAGCCAAAAAAGATAAGGTAGAAATAACCAATGTTTCCTACGATCCTACAAGAGAGCTGTATGAGCAGTATAATAAAGTTTTTGCCAAACACTGGAAAGAAAAGACAGGACAGGACGTGGAAGTGACACAGTCTCATGGTGGTTCAGGTAAACAGGCTCTGGAAGTTGCCAACGGACTGGAAGCGGATGTGGTGACACTGGCACTGGAATATGATGTAAATGCAGTGGAAGACGCCGGGCTTATAGAAGATGGATGGATTGATGAATTTCCAAATGACAGTTCCCCATATACATCTACCATTGTATTTCTGGTACGGAAAGACAACCCAAAAGGCATCAAAGATTGGGATGATCTGATCAAAGAAGATGTAGGGGTGATCACACCAAATCCCAAAACATCAGGTGGTGCAAGATGGAATTATCTGGCAGCATGGGCATACGCAGATAAGAAATTTGGCGGTGATGAGGACAAGATCAAAGATTTTATAAAGAAACTTTATGAGAACGTTCTGGTATTGGATTCCGGAGCCAGAGGAGCAACTACATCCTTTGTAGAAAACGGACAGGGAGATGTACTGATCGCATGGGAAAATGAAGCTTATCTTTCCGTAAAAGATTACCCGGATGATTATGAGATCATTACTCCGAGTGTCAGCATCCTGGCGCAGCCTTCTGTAGCAGTTGTGGATTCTGTAGTAGACAGAAAAGGAACCAGAGATGTAGCTACAGAGTATCTGAATTATCTGTACTCTGATGAAGCTCAGAGGATTGCAGGAGACAATTATTATCGTCCATCCAATGAAGAGATTCTGAAAGAATATGCAGATGTGTTTGATCTGAATGTAAATCTTGCAACAATCGATGATTTTGGAGGATGGGACAAGGCACAGGAAACTCATTTTGCAGATGGCGGAGTTTTTGATCAGATATATGAAAAATAATCAGATGTGATACAAAGAAACTCCCTCTGATAGTAACTAGATTGTTCTGTCAGAGGGAGTAAGTATTACTATATTACATTCGGATCGAAATATGATCATCCACGATAGATAATTTCTCCATTACAGATGGTGTAGTGGATTTTTCCATAAAGCTCTGTACCTTTAAATGGACTGTTGGAAGCTTTGGAAGCAAAGTCGCTGACGGTCCATTTTTCTTCCGGGTTAAAGATTACAAAATCAGCAGGAGCATTTACCTGGATATTTCCTGCTGGAAGCTGATAAAGATCCGCAGGATTGCAGGTCATTTTGGCAAGAAGATCCATAAGAGAAAGATATCCTGGTTTTACAAGAGAAGTGATGCCAAGACCAAGGGAAGTTTCCAGACCGGTGATTCCACTTGGAGCTTCTGTCAGAGGTTTTGCTTTTTCTTCTGCACTGTGTGGAGCATGGTCAGTAGCGATCAGGTCAATCGTATCATCCTGAAGTCCACGGATAATCGCCTGACGGTCCTCTTCTGTACGAAGAGGCGGATTCATTTTGGCAAGTGTGCCATGTTCAAGAACTGCTTCTTCTGTCAGAGTAAAGTGGTGTGGAGTGGCTTCAGCATGAATGTCTGCACCCAATTTTAGGGCTGTACGGACAAGTTCTACAGAATTGCCGGAACTGATGTGCTGGATCACAACAGAAGCTCCGGTACGAAGTGCCAGCATGCAGTCACGAGCTACCATGACTTCTTCTGCGACGGCCGGGGAACCTTTTATTCCCAGTTTTTCTGCTACTTTGCCGGCATTGATTCCATTGTTGGCAATGAAACTTTTGTCCTCTTCATGGAGACTGACAGGCATATGAAGTTCTGCAGCTTTTTTCATGGCATTGTAGCAGAATACAGCATTCATAAGAGGGATTCCGTCATCAGTAAACCCGCAGGCACCGTTGGCTGCCAGGGCATCAAAGTCGGTCATTTTTTCCCCGTTAAGTCCGTAGGAAACAGAGGCAGTCTGATAAATATGTATTTTTTCTCCCTTGGCCCGTGTGAGGATATCTTTCAGGGTGTTGACAGAATCTACAACAGGTTTGGTGTTTGCCATACAGATTACAGAAGTAAATCCACCTTTGGCAGCAGCAAGGGAACCTGTATGCAGGTCTTCTTTATAAGTAAACCCGGGATCACGAAAGTGAATATGAGTGTCTACCAATCCGGGAGCAACGACCAGTCCGGAAATATCCAGAACTTTTTCACTGACGGAAGGCGTGAGATCGGTACCGATCTCCTGGATGATACCGTTATCAAAACGAATATCCATGACAGCATCTGTGCCGGTTGCAGGGTTTACAAGATGTCCTTTTTTTAAGATCATAGTGTTCAGTCCTCCTGACAGAATAATATTAAGGTCAGTATAAAAGAAAACGGAGAGCTTTGTCAAGGTGACAAAACTCTCCGTATATTTTACAGATCTACGCTGATATTCTGTTCTTCAATATGATGTCTCTTGGCATATCCTGTCAGGATCAGGGTAAGAGCACCGTCACCGGTAACGTTACATGCTGTACCGAAGCTGTCCTGAAGAGCAAAGATAGTCAGCATGAGAGCAGTACCTGTTTCGTTGAAACCAAGTACTCCGGTGATCAGTCCGAGAGATGCCATAACAGTTCCTCCTGGAACACCAGGTGCCCCCAGAGCAAAGATTCCGAGCAGCAGGCAGAAAAGAATCATAGTGCCAGGTGCCGGAATAGAACCATAAAGGATCTTGGAAATAGTCATAACAAAAAATACTTCAGTAAGAACAGATCCACAGAGATGAATGTTGGCAAAAAGCGGAATACCGAACTGTACCATATCTTTACGAAGTGGTTTGGCTTTGCCAGCACACTGAAGTGCAACTGCAAGAGTAGCAGCAGAGGACATGGTTCCTACTGCAGTCAGGTAAGCAGGTCCATAGTGGCGTACAACATCCATAGGATTCTCATGTGAATATGCACCTGCCAGGAAATAAAGCAGAGCCATCCAGATAAAATGTCCGATCAGTACAATAACAATAACCTGAAGGAATACAGGAAGCTGCTTGGTGATTGATCCCTCGTAAGCCAGTCCGCAGAAAGTAAGTGCGATAAAGAACGGCAGGATCGGAATAATGATCTTGGAGACGATGGAAAGTACGATTTTCTGGAACTCATCCAGCACACCTGTGATCAGTTTGGTCTTGTTCCAGGTTGCTGCCAGACCTACCATAATAGAGAATACCAGGGCACTCATAACGGACATGATCTGTGGGATAGAAAGCTCAAACACAACTTCCGGAAGGGTCTTAAGTCCCTCTACATCTGTTACGATGGAAAGATGGGGAATCAGTGCAAATCCGGCAGCTGTGGAAAACAGGGCAGCACCGATAGAAGAAGCATATGCGATCACAAGGGCAACTCCCAGCATACGGGAAGCACTGTTACCCAGCTTCGTAATGGAAGGTGCAATAAAACCAATAATGATCAGCGGTACACAGAAGTTGATCAACTGACCGAGAACATATTTGACAGTGACAACAATATTCAAAATAGCAACAGTCAGGGAAGAACTGTCAGTTTTGTTTAAGATGATACCTGCAACGATACCTATGATAACGCCTACCAGAAGTTTAAATGGAAGGCTTGTAAAAAAACTGTTTTTTTTCATGGATTTTCTCCTTTATTTTAATAAAAAATATTTATCAGCAATCCTGATTGACATTGACCTTGTCGATCATAACATTAAGGATCTCTGTATCTGTGGAACGCATACCAACACGTCCGATATAGCCCATGCTCTTGATGGTTTCTTCTACATCACCCTTGATGATACCTTCACCTGGAAGAAAACTCTTGTTCTGGATACTCAGCTGGAAAGCCATCAGTGCTGCATCTACAGAAGAGGCAATCTTGGCAGCACAGGAAGGTTTGGCACCGTCACAGACAATTCCGCCTACATTACCAAGAGTATTGATGATGGTCAGAGATACCTGCTGATAATTGCCACCATACATATAAGTAATACCTGCACCTGCTCCACAGGCTGCACTTACAGCACCACAGTATGCAGAAAGACTTCCTATATAATATTTCTGGTGAATGGCGATCAGATTGCTGACTACCAGGGACCGGCAGAGTTTCTCATGGGAGACTTCCCATTCTTCTGCATAGACGATGACTGGCAGTGATACGGTCATACCTTGATTACCGCTTCCGGAGTTGATCACGACAGGAAGGGAACATCCACCCATTCTGGCATCACTTCCGGCAGCTGCTCTGGCACAGGCTCTGGTGGTAACACCCTTGCCCCATACGTGCATGAGAGTCTTGCCAATCTGTGCTCCGTAGTTGTTGTCCAGACCCTCCTGGGCAATAGCGGAATTCAGTTTGATCTGGCGGTCCAGGATTGGCTGTACATCCTCCATACGTACCTGATCTGCAAAATCCAGGATATCCTTTACGGTAAGGGTGGATTTGTCCGGGGCAGATGCGCTGGGAACAGCATCCAGCGGGTGATCCAGAAGAACCTGACCGTTTTTTTCAATATAGGTGATGTTAGTGTGCTGATGCTCGATTTTGACTTCAGCGTAGTGTTCACCTTTAGTAACTCTGGCAGTAATATAAAGATTGTCCACGCCCTCCACCAGAGAACAGGAACAGATATTCTGTTCAACCAGTTCTTTAGTTCTGGCAATGTGTTCCGGAGTGATTTCTTCCAGAACTTCCAGTGCCTTGTCAGCATTACCTCCTACGATCCCAAGGATAGCGGCAACATCAATACCTTTTAATCCTCCGGAATTGGGAACCGTAACACCTTTTACATTCTTGATGATATTACCACTCAGGAACATTTCCACTGAATCAGGAAATTCACCAAGAACCTGACGGGCCTTTGCAGCAGCATAAGCAATCGCAATAGGCTCCGTACATCCAAGAGCAGGAACGAGTTCATGCTCCAGGATATTAAGATAGTTTGCATATAACACAGAATCCATATCTTTCTCCTCTCCTCATTTACGTTTAAAAACGCATGTGCAAATAGTATAATATATTTCGACTAATAAAACAATAAATATACAAAAAATACAAATAAAAAAGCCAACTGGACAAGTATGAATTGTGAAAAATGGAAAAAAATTGATTCTACAAAAAAAATCCTTTACATCAGGAGAATGCCATGTTAAAATAAACAACTGTGATATATTTTCATATCCTTGCTCTCTGTACAGGCAGAGGGCCACAAAGACCATAAGGAGGTAAGATGACATGAATAAGTACGAATTAGCATTAGTTGTGAGCGCTAAAGTTGAAGACGAAGTTCGTGATGCAGTAGTTGAGAAAGCAAAAGGCTACATCACTCGTTACAACGGAAACATCACAGAAGTAG
>OLPV01002757.1_pt1 | contig 11180 bp, 11 predicted proteins | sample 1671961 | NCBI WGS metagenome assembly OLPV01 (sample SAMEA3136630, study PRJEB25190) | human gut metagenome | biome: human gut; feature: human-associated habitat; material: faeces | place: Austria | collected 2013
GCAAGCCTGCTGGTATTCCACGCACAGATCCTCGATATCCGCATCCCATTTCTATTTCAATGCTTTTATGTCTGAGTACATCCATGGCTCACACCAGATCTTTCAGAATTGATTTTCCGGTCGTGCCCTCAGGCATCTCCACGCCAAAGTTCTCTGCAATAGTCGCACCGATCACCCCAAACGTATCCTGGTTCTCGATCGCACCTGTTTCCTTCATCTTCTTTGAATATGCAATAAACGGCACATATTCTCTGGTATGGTCAGTTCCGGTGTAAGTCGGATCATTTCCATGATCTGCTGTCAGGATAAGAAGGTCATCCTCTCTCAGTTCACCCATGAGAGCTCCCAGGCCTTTGTCAAATTTCTCAATCTCATGTCCATACCCTTCCGGATTTCTTCTGTGTCCCCACAGGGCATCAAAATCTACCAGATTAACAAAGCAGAGTCCGTGGAAATCCTCCTTACAGATCTCAAGAGTCTGCTTCATGCCATGCACAGAACTGTCAGAATGGTGTGTCTCTGTGATTCCTTCACCGCAGAAAATATCATTGATCTTGCCAACACCGATCACATCAAATCCTGCATCTTTCAATGCATTCAAAGCTGTCCTGCCAGTCGGTTTGAGCGCGTAATCATGACGGTTACTGGTTCTCCTGAACTCACCTTTTTTCTTTCCGACATAAGGTCTGGCGATCACACGACCAACTCTCCACTCATCCTTCATGGTCAGTTCTCTGGCAATCTCACAGCAGCGATACAGATTTGCGAGGTCAAAAGTCTCCTCATTTCCACAGATCTGCATAACTGAATCCGCAGAAGTATAGACGATCATCGCTCCTGTATTGTTTTCTTCTTCACCAAGCTCCTCAATGATTTCTGTACCGCTGGCACTCTTGTTTCCAATGACACGCTTACCGCATCTCTTCTCCAGCTCATCGATCAGTTCTTTTGGAAACCCTGTTTCTGTAAAAGTGATAAACGGTTTCTGTGTATAGATCCCCATCATTTCCCAATGCCCGGTCATTGTATCTTTGCCATTACTGTGCTCGGCAATTTTCATGTAGCGCCCCAGCGGCTTCTCTACGCCTTCCATCTTTCCGCCTTTGTGCAGATTCAGCATTCCAAGTTTCTGAAGATTTGGAATATCCAGAGTTCCCATCTTATCCAGAATATGTCCAAATGTATCAGCACCTTTATCGCCAAATTTCTCAGCATCCGGCATCGCACCAATTCCCAGTGAATCCAGAACAATTACAAATACTCTCTTATAAGTTTCCATAAATATTCCTTTCTGCCTGCCCGGCATTAAGCCAGATTGGCTGGTCCAAATCCAAGTGGAAGAAGTTCCTTCAAAGTAAAAACATCATATCTGTCTTTGCTGACTGCCAGAATGATCTTGAAAGTTTCCGGATCACAAAATTCCATCATGACCTGTCTGCACACCCCGCACGGTGCAGCATACTCTGTGAGGATTCCGTCCTTACCTCCTACAATACAGATTGCCTGAAATTCTTTTACCCCTTCACTCACCGCCTTAAAAAAAGCAGTTCTCTCAGCACAGTTTGTCGCTGTATAACCTGCATTTTCAATGTTGCAGCCAGTATAGTAATTACCGTTCTTCGCCAGAAGTGCTGCACCTACATGAAAATGTGAATACGGTACATAAGAATAATCCAGCTGTCTGATCGCCAGATCAATCATTTCTTCAATCTGTTTCCTGTCCATGATTTTTCCCGCCTTTCCTTATTCACTTTTTTCCCTGGCCTTATCCGTACGGATCAGTTCACGGATTGCCTGCACTGCAACATGGATCGCCTTATCTGTATCGTGGACCACCGGATTTTCCAATCCTAATTTTTCTCTTTCCTGATTCGCAACTACCAGAAAACATGCTCCTGCCCGTACTCTCAGATGGCTTGCCACTACAAAAAGAGCCGCCGATTCCATCTCAGATGCAAGACATCCAAGACGTTTCCATGCTTCCCATTTATTCATCAGTTCGTAACTGACTGGTTTTATTTCCGGTTCATGCTGTCCGTAAAATGAGTCTTTACTCTGTACTACCCCTGTATGGAATTCACAGTCTTCTTTTTTGGCACCTTCCACCAGCGCATTGATCACTTCCAGGTCTGCTACTGCCGGAAACTCAATCGGTGCGTATTCTTTACTGGTACCTTCCATACGGATTGCACCTGTCGCAACGATGATATCACCACTCTTTACTTCTGGCTGCATGCCGCCACAGGTTCCGATACGTACAAAAGTATCTGCGCCGCAGCGATAGAGTTCTTCCATTGCGATCGAAGCAGATGGGCCACCGATTCCAGTGGAAGTTACACTTACCTTTACTCCATCCAGCGTTCCGGTATATGTCACAAATTCTCGGTTATCTGCTATAAAAACCGGATCATCAAAATACTGTGCGATTTTTTTGCAGCGTTTCGGATCTCCTGGTAAAATCACGTAACGCCCAACATCTCCTTTGCCGGCCTGAATATGATACTGCTTGTTCGCATCTTCAGAGTAATTTTTCATGCTCATCTTCCTTTCTGCTTTTTTATTATACGGAATTGCTTCCACTCTTAATGTGTCAGGTCCTTCACCCACTTATACTTTCGGAAATGGTGCAGCACCCAGGGCAGTTTGCCGACTTCATCGATACAGGACAGGTACAGGCATAATTCATTCCGCTGATCACCGCGGATATGTAGATTCATTCAGAATCCAGGGTGTTCTCCAGATTCGTATACAGAAGCTGTGTACTTTCTGTCAGCTGACTGACACGTTCTTTGTAGATCTGTTCATTCAGGTATCTTTCGAAAAAAACACCTCCACCGGCCGTAAATCCACAGATAATCAGAACACAGATGAAAACCTTCCTGCTCCAGTTCTCTGATCTCTTTTCCAGTAAGTTCCGCTGTGTGGATCGTATCGTACCAGCCGGTTGGCAGAACTGCAACCAGATCTTCGTCTGTAATGTCTCCCTCAAAAAGTCTGCCATTTATGCCCAAAAAGTTCTCCATCAGAAATGACACCTTCCCATCCGACGTAGAAAGCCGAAGTGCCGTGCCCTTTCTGTATCTCCTCGACTGCTTCTTTGTAAGGGCTGTCATCTGCGATTTCGCTGTCCTTCAGAGGACTGACTGAACTGGCATGGTTCCCTTCCAGTGCTTTCTGTCCTTCTTCTGTTGACAGCACTTCCATAAAGTGAAGTGCATCCTCCAGTTTCTGTTCATTTCCCGGATCTTCCAGATGTTTATTAAGCCCGTAATATTTTCTCACGGAAGTAATATACATATTTTCGGTTCCATCCGGTGACAGATACGGTATCAGCCCGTACTGATCTCCGCTTCCATCCTCATTTTGTGTCAGACGGTCCATAGAACCGATCAAAAATGCAGTATTTCCTTCATAAAATTTATTCCTGCACTCATTGATCGCAAAGGCATCGCTGTCACCGTTCAGCAGTCCACAGTCGATCCACTGCTGAAAATATTTCGCACAGTCAGCAAGTCCTGTTTCTGCGTCGGCTTTTCCTGTCTGGAAATCTTCGATCCATTTCTGTCCGCTTTTTGTCGCCAGAAACATGGCACTTGATACGTTACAGAAATACTGGAAACCATATCCAGGAAGACTTAACATGGTTATGCTTGGCTGCACGCCAGCTTCCTCGATCTTCGGTATAAGTTCTTTCAGCTCTTTGAAATTGTGTGGCATTTTCCAGCCGTTTTTTTCGAATAAGGTCTTGTTATAGATGATTCCCTGAATCGAGTAATCGCCCGGAAACAGGTAGTTTGCGCCGTCCACGCTGCATGCATCCAGATTTATTTCATTATAGTTTCCACTGAATTCTTCACCCGAAAGATCGATCAGATATTTTTTCTGTAATTCGCCGTCCCAGGCATATGTCGTTGTATAAATATCCGGCATCTGATCCGCTTCAAGCTGTCTGTAAAAATATCTCGACTGATCCTGTTCCAGATATCCTTCGATCTGAAACTGGATCTCCGGGTATTTCTCATGGACAAAATCGATCAGTTCTCCATAATCCTGTCCGGAATCTATGAGCGTCAGTGGTTCATGTTCTTCTGTATTTAAGCTTTCCTCTGTTGTTTCTGTTTCTTCTTCTGATGCGTTGTTTTTTGTTGTGCATCCGGTCAGTACAGATGCTGTCATAACCACTGACAGCAGCAGACACAGCAGTTTTTTGTTTTTTATACTGTTCTCCTCCATGCTTCCTGCTGTTTTGTTTCAGAAATATAATCCCTGTCAATCCAGGAATTATTAATGACCTTTGGTCAGTAATCAACTAATTTATGTGAATTAAAAACTCTATCCTCACATGACTGAAGTCACGTGCTTCCGGACGCTTTAGGCGTCAGACTAAATATCGGCGGATACACCTGTAACTTAGGTGCGCAGTTATGCGCATTTTCCATGCCGGATACGGCAGATTCCCACATTGCAGGTAGTCCACTGTATATCTGCCTGCATTTATGCTATTCTTAAGTTCATTTCCGAACTGAGTTTTTTCAGATCTGCATAAACGCATGAGGTTCTACGCTTTACTGCAGGGACTTTTGCCTCCAGCAAAGACCTTTCCGTTACCGGAAGGGGTTTTAAAAGTTCTCTGATAAAATATCTTGCTCCTATATTGTACGATGCTGATAAGTCGCAATTATATCGTTTTCCTGTCTGGAATACACACAGGCTGTGGTTTCCCGGATCACGGGTAACTGTTCCTGTTCCATCATATGCAAGCCTGCTGGTGTTCCACGCACAGATCCTCGATATCCGCATCCCATTTCTATGTGCCTGATGTTCACAGCGTTTCTGGATATCCTGTTTTCTCCACAGATGCAGTTTCTGTTTCTTTTTCCCGGATATCTTTCCTTTTGTCTCCAGGTATTCGAAGACAATTATATCTGCACGGTTCTCTTTGGCATATTTTGTGACTGCTCCTGCAATCTTCCTGCCCAGTTCTATGTTCAGGCTTTTTGCATAAGCCCATCTGCTTTTCGCCTGTACAGCTCCATGTTCTCTCTGGAATTTCCTTATCCGTCCCAGTACACGGTACATCCGGTCTTTTTCACTGGGAAAATCGATAAACTTTCTTCCCAGGACAGTTCCATCCGACCGCATAATGGTACAGACTGCATCGGTGTTGATCCCCAGATCTACACTGCAGATGATCTGTTCTTTGACTGCAGCTTTTGTGAGTATCACATCTTCTGTATAAGAAAAACGCAGAAAATATTTCCTGTGTCTTTTCTCCAATGTCGGGGCAGATGCCTTTTCCCCAGACCAGTTCTTTCTCAAATACTCCATGTCGGTATGGCTTAACCGTACATGGAACCATTTCCAGTCATGCCCATCATATAATTTCAGATAAGCAGCATCCTTCCCTTCCTTATCCTCCCGGTACATCACATCACGATAAAAGACCGGCATGGCATGATTCTCATATACAAGTTTCGGCCAGCCTCCTGTTTGACCTGATTTTTCCCACAAGCTCAGTCGGGTTTTGTAAGAGGATACAGTTCCCAGCGCATGCTGGATGGCTGCCCTTCTCAGGTAAGAAGGCATCTTTGGAAAATGGAGATCAAAGCTAAAACGAGCCTGATTCTTTTTTGTTGTATGTATCAGGTGCTCCGCTTCATTAAAACGTTTCTTCGTTTCCGGTATCCTTTCCAGCTCTTCCCATACCTGCTCATAAATCTCTGTCAGATAGCCAACGGCAGACCGGTAGATATCCAGCGTCTGACGGATCGGGATATTCTGTTTTCTCAATTCTACGCCATAGCTGGATGTAATCTTCACAGTTGCTTCCTGCCCTTCTGACTTGTACTGGATATAAATAAGTCCTATTTGTTCTTTCTTATTCTATTATAACTCTTTTTCGGTCCAATAAAACTCTCTTTTATATTTTTTGTAAAAAATTTGCACGCCTAACTCATCACTAGAAGTAACGAGAATGCGGCACGCAGTTATTCAATCCACGTTCCCGCGTGGGGAACGACTATCCCCCGGAAAAAATAACATTCCCATAAACGGATTATACTCGAATTTTATATCTTTTGCAAAAAAAATTCCCCAAAGATGCCTCTGGGGAATGATTTTTTGTGTATTCATTTTACTGAGTAAGTTTAAATTTCATGTAAACCGGATCGTGGTCGGAGTAGGTGTAACCTGTGTTGATGTCTTCGTAAGATACGCATTCTATATTATCGGAAATGATAAATCCGTCCAGTGTGACTGTGTAGGTTTCACCCGGTACATATTCCATGTCTGCGTTACGCGCGCTGTCCCATAAGTCCTGTTTTTCCTGCTCGGAAAGCTGATCCATACCGAAGGAAAAATGCTCCGGGAGTTCGGATCTCGGGAATGGATATGCCCAGGATTCTCTTTCTGCAGAATCGTTTTCATCTGCTTTAAGGTCATGATTGAAGTCGCCGCCACAGAGCACGTAATTTCCTGCTTCGTATTCTTTCTGCATATCTTCGGTCAGCATGCGGATCTGGCCTTCCCGGATCTCATCGCTGTTCCCATAGGCAGACATGTGCAGGTCAAAGATTACGAGTTCTTTGCCATTATCCACAGGAACCCTGGAAATGCTGTAACAGCGGTCCAGATCAAAAAATTTACTGAATGACGTGGATACCGGAAAGCTTCTTCTCAGAGAATCTGTGACAGGATATCTGGAAAAAAGAGCCAGCCCTGATCTGCTCTTGCCGTGTGGCTGTGTAAATGGATAGAACAAAAATGCAGAATCGTAGTTCTGTGCAAATACAGTATCGTAATCTGCAAAGCAGTCCTTCAATATGTCATATTCATTTACATGATAACTTCTGGTTGAATTCAGATCCACCTCTTCAATCAGGGCAAAATCCGGATCATAAGATCTGACCAGTTCTCCTGCACCCTGAACCGTCTCAAGCACACTGTCCTTACTCTTCGCCCAGGAAGATCTGCCGCCGTCCATAAAAAAGCTGAAATCCGGTGTGTATGCACCAAAACCGATATTGTATGTAAGTGCGGAGTATTCTTTCTCCGTTGTCAGATGTGCATTTGCCTGTGCATGAGATTCCACCTCCAGCGACAGGTTGTCTTCGATACGGTGATAGCTTGCATAAAGGTAGATGATATACACGATCAACGCGGTTACAACCACCCCTGCTATGATTCCAATGATCTTAAAAATCTTTTTTGCTGTTTTCATAAGTTTATCCTCGCTTCCTTGTGATCCACAGGAACGTGCATGTGAAGATGATACCTTTGACAATTGATGTTGCAGAGAGTGCCCACCAGATTCCACTGAGTCCTATGATACCGCCGAGGATGATCGCCAGCGGGATCCGGGCACTGGTGAAAGTGATGCTGATAATACTGCAGAGTCTCGTCCTGCCAAGTCCGGACAAGGCACCTACCGTTGTCAGTTCCACGCACATGAAAGCTTCACTGAATCCGATGATCACAAGATATCCAACTGCTGTCTCGATTGCCTTCGGTTCATGGAAAAAGATATCTGCGATCGCATTGGGAAAGCATATAAATGCAAGTGAGATCAGCACTCCCCATACACCAACTGTCCACAAAGCTGCCTTATATCCCTTTCTCACACGATCGTTCTTTCCGGCTCCATAATTCTGTGCAATAAAAGCATTCAGCGCTGCCGCAAAACCATCTGCTGTATTCCAGGAAATCGACTCGATCTGCCCGCCGACCCTCTGTGTGGCAACCGCCTCTGCACCATATCCTGAAACCATTCGTGTCAGCACCATGGAAATTGCACAATATGCCATTCCCTGGATTGCTGTCGGAATTCCGATCCTGCAGATCCCACTCAGATATTCTTCCGGGATCTTTGCCAAAAGTTTTATACCCTTCAGTACATTTTCTTTTTTCCGCACAATGATCGCAAGAACCATAATACTCATAACGATCGCCTGTGCCATTACCGTTGCAATTGCAGCTCCGATCACGCCCAGTTTCGGAAAAGGTCCCGGTCCAAGGATCAGAACGGGATCCAGGATCATGTTTGTGACAAGCCCGATCAGATTCGCCAGAAATGGCGTCTTGGAATCGCCCTGTGCCGTATAAAGTCCTGTCAATGTCAGAGTCATAAATGAAAATACGATCAGTCCGCACGCGATCCTCGTATACGACATAGCCGCTGCATACGCCTCAGCGTCCGTCAACTGAAAAAAGCTGACCATCTGCTTCGTAAATACCAGTGAAAGAATCGCATACGCCATTCCCATCGCCGCTGCCAGCTGCACTGCTGCCTGTGCAAAACCATGCGCCTTTTCCCTGTCACCATGTCCAATGCACTGTGCAACCTGCACCTGACCGCCCATCCTCGCCATAGAAGCAAGCCCCTGCGAAAGCCAGGTAAACATACCGCCAACGCCAACACCGGCAACTGCCTTCGAGCCAAGCAGCCCAATCCATGCCATATCCGTAATATTATACAAAGTCCCAAGAAACGACGATGCCATGATCGGAATGGCAAGTTTTGTCAACGTTTTCAGAATAGGACCTTTTGTTAAATTTCCCTCCATGAATTAAATTCCTCATCCGTTTTTATTTTTCATCATCCATGAGTCTTATTATACATGGTTTGCTATATGTTTTCACCATATATTTCGTACAGAAAAAAAGCTCACATCTCGTTTCATTATGATGTGAGCTTCTTTTGACCATTTTTATTTGTATTTCACCGCAGTTCCATAAGCGATCACTTCTGCTGCTCCTGACATGACCTGGGAGGAGCCGTATTTAACACCGATCACGGCATCGGCATCCATCTCCTTGGCTTCATCCACCATACGCTTCGTAGCGATCTGTCTTGCCTCGTTCAGCATTTCTGTGTAACCTACGATCTCGCCGCCAACCAGGGTTTTCATGCCTGCCATGAAATCTCTGCCGACGTTCTTGGTCTGCACAACGGTTCCTTTTACGATTCCGAGCGGCTCAAAATCCACGCCCGGGATATATTCAATACTTAGAAGCTTCATCTTCTTCTCCTCCTTCGATTTCCTTCATTCTTCCTGCAAGTGCTATGAGCGTTCCTGCAATGATGACTGCCGGGATCCCTGCGATCAGCAAAAGCAGCCCCAGCGGAATGGGATCCTGTGCGTTTGCCCAGAATACGATTATGATCGTCACCAGCATAAGCACTGTCATAACTGCTGCACCGACGATTGCTCCCGTTCGCTTTTTCTTGTGCACATCCGTTTTATTGACGTTCATAAACTTTGCACCTTCTTTCTCCATCTGCTCGATTTCTTCCAGACAGTCCTCTGCATTCAGAGATTCCAGTGACCGATGTTCCAGGATCAGGCGTTCGCACATGTCCTGCATCTTCAAAAGACCTTCCTTTCGGTGTTCCAGTTCCTTGAGATGCTGTTCCAGACAGATCTGCAGGCTTTTCTTTTTTTCGAAGAGAAGTTTCATTTCTTCTATGGAAATATCCATCTTTCGGAATAATTTGATCTCCTGAAGCCGGATGACATCCTCCTGATGATATTCCCTGTATCCGTTTTCTGCACGTTCTACATTGAGAAGCCCCTGATCTTCATAAAAACGGATATTTTTTCTTGTGATTCCTACAAGCTCTTCCACCTGTTTGATCTTCATTGCGCTACCTCTTACTTTCCTGACAGTCTGAAAACTCTTCATATCGCTGTCTGTACTTGTTTTATACAGCTTCCATAAGGTGGAAGGTCAAGTGTTTTTTGAAAAATTTGTGGTTTTCATTCTTTATCCATCTTTTCGCTTCTCATTATCGTAATGATCGACATGAGCAGGAGAAACATTGGGTAAAAAAGTTTCGGAATGATCTGAAAAGCGGAAATTTCACCACCCAGCTCATTGACCGCTGAGATTGCCACGAGCATCTGTGCACCATATGGAATGATTCCCTGAAAGATGCAGGAAAAAGTATCCAGCAGGGAGGCAGTTTTTCTTGGTGTGATCCCATACTCCTGTGCCATCTCTCTGGCGATCGGATTTGCCATAACAATGGCTACCGTATTATTCGCAGTCGCAATATCCATGGTTCCGACAAGAAGTCCCATACCAAGCTGCCCGCCTTTTCTGCCACGGAAGATTTTGTGGATCCAGCCAAGAAGTGCATCAAAACCGCCGTACTCACGAATCAGCGCACACATTGCCGCTACCAGGATCGCCACCATACAGGTCTCAAACATTCCGGATACACCGGAACCCATATTCGTCAGAAGATCCACTGGCGTGATATGCCTTCCGGCAAGCATGATGATCGCTCCGGAAACAATTCCTGTCAGAAGAACCACAAATACATTGATGCCGATGATACCTCCGACCAGCACTAGGAGATATGGCAGTATCTGGAGCAGATGATAGGACTGACTGACATGTCCCTGAATTTCCGTCTGAAAAGACAGGATCAGGATCAGAACAAGTGTGATCAGTGCTGCCGGAAATGCGATCCAGAAATTTTCACGGAATTTATCTTTCATCTCACAGCCCTGTCCATTACAGGCTGCAATCGTGGTATCGGAAATGAAAGAAAGGTTATCGCCGAACATCGCCCCGCCCATGACCGAAGCCACACAAAATGCGAGATCAAAACCTGACGCACTGGAAACAGCCGCCGCGATCGGCACCAGAAGTGTGATCGTGCCTACAGAAGTTCCCATCGCTACCGATACGAAACATGCAACTACAAATAAAACCGCCACAGAAAATCTCGCCGGAATCAGCGTCAGCATAAAATATGCCACACTTTCCGCGCTGCTTCTTCCTACCACGCCGACAAAAGAGCCTGCTGTGAGAAAGATCAGAAGCATTGTGATGATATTTTTGTCTCCGACACCATGCGCCATGATCTCAAGTTTCCTGTCAAAACTTACTTCCCTGTTCTGCAGACAGGCAACCAGGATCGCGGCAAGAAATGCGACCACGATCGGTACATTATAGAATCCCATCGGAATCTTCATCACATACTCAAATAAAATGCCAAGGCCCAGGTATAATATGAGAAATACACCAATTGGCAGGAGTGCAATGGCATTACCTTTTTCTTTTTTCATAATGAAAGTCTCTTCTCTATGTTTGTGAATTAAAAACTCTATCCTCACATGACTGAAGTCACGTGCTTCCAGGCGCTTTAGGCGCCAGACTAAATATCGGCGGAT
>OLPV01002758.1_pt1 | contig 11175 bp, 9 predicted proteins | sample 1671961 | NCBI WGS metagenome assembly OLPV01 (sample SAMEA3136630, study PRJEB25190) | human gut metagenome | biome: human gut; feature: human-associated habitat; material: faeces | place: Austria | collected 2013
TTCGTCTCCTCAAGCTGCTTTTCAAGGGACTCGACGTCCCCGATAGAGCCGCCCATGTCGTCGAGCCGGCGCTGGGTGTCGTCCATCTTTGCCTCAAGCTCCGGCAGCATGCCCTTGCGGTTATAGCGCCTCTTGCGCTGCCATGCGCGCAGCCGCTCGTCAGCTTCGCTGAATGAACCGGATTCCTCGCCCGTGGAGACTATCGCGTTTATCCGCTTTTCAAGCTCCGGGCTTCCCGAGACGGCGACCGTCCCCTGCGCGATGAACGCGCTGCGGCGGAACACGTCCTTTGATACGCCCGTCAGCATCTCCCCGGCGTTGCTGCCGTTGAGCTCCTTCACCGGGACGCTGCTGCCGGTGTACACCGCGGAAAAATCCTTCATCGGCGCGCTCTTCGTGCGCGTCCTGCGGGTGATGGTGATATCGCGCCGGTCGGCAGTCAGCTCCATGCTGCCCTCCATCGGTGCGCCCGACCACGGGGCGTAGCGCAGCTTGTCGGGCAGGTAGCCCGCGCGGGCGCGCTCCGAGGAATCCACCCCGTAGAGCATCGCCATGATGAACGCGCACCATGTGGATTTGCCGCTTTCGTTCGGCGCGTATATGATGTTCAGCCCGTCGTGCAGGCTCAGCGTCTCGTTTTCCAGCTTTCCGAAGGACGCCGTCAGCTTATTGATCTTCATGCTTTGCGACCTCCTCCATGTTGTCGAGCGCGGCGAGCCCCCAGCGGGCGGCCTGCTCTATGCGGCGGCGCTGCTCGTCGTCGCGCGCCGCGTCGTATTTTGCCCGGAGCTTCTTGAGAAAGAGCCCGCGCAGGGTGTCGTCCCCGGCGCGTTCCCATACGCTTCGGCGCAGCCGCGTCTCGTCGCGCAGCTGAAGCTCGAAGAACAGCTCTTCAAGGTTATAGTGCAGGCGGCTCAAGTCGGGGCTCGTGTCCGATTCGCCTGTGAGGATGATGCGGTACACATCCTTCACCGTCTCGTCCGGCAGCGAGGTGTGGATCGCGAGCAGGGGATCGGTGCCCGTGACGTCGATCTTCAGTATCTCGTACCGACGGCTCGCGATGCACACAGGCTCAAGGCTGCATTCGCCGTCGCCGAGGGTGACGATGCTCACGGTCTTTTCCCCCGTCTCGTCAAAGCCGCGCCCCTCCGGGCAGCCCGGCCATGAGTACCATGTGTCCCCGGCCTTTTTAAGGCCGCTGGCTTTATGGACGTGTCCAAGCGCGACGTAGTCCATGCCGCTGGCTCTGAGCTCGTCCTCGCTTATGGGGTCGTAGGCCGAGTCCTTGACGCCCACATCGCCGTGGATGCACAGAACGTTCAGCAAACCGTCCTCATGCTCGGCGTGGAGGCCGCGCAGCATTGCACCGCTGCGCTTATCGGTAAACGCCGCGCCGAACACGCGCGCGCCGAGCTCCGGCAGCGTGACTGCTTCAATGTCCCCGGAGGTGAACACGTGTACGTTTTCCGGGAGATTGAGGCGCGCGTAGGCGGATTTCGGCGAATAGAAATCATGGTTGCCGGGAGAAATGAATACCGGCGCCGCGATCTGGCTCAGCGATCGGCAGAGCTCCTCGCCAGTTTCGTAGTATGTATTTTCACTGTCGAGCAGGTCGCCCGCGAGCAGCACAAGCTGCACGCCCTCTCGGTGCGTAAGCTCGGCTATCCGCGACAGCAGCGCGCGCTGTTCGCCGCGGCGTATGGCGGCCTTGCCTGCCGGGAGCCCCTCAAACGGGGAGTCCAGATGCAGGTCGGCAGCATGGAGAATTTTTATCTTGCTCATGTTAACCTTATCCCTTCGGCGCTCAGGCACCTGCCCGTCTCCGGGTCTATCTCAAATATGCAGCCCTCAAGCTTTGCCGGCCCTTTCGCGGCCTCGTAGCGGCGCGGCGGGTCGCCCATGAATTTGCCTATGCTCTGCTCCGGGTCGACGCCGAGCACGGAGTGTACCGCACCCGTCATGCCGAGGTCGGTGATGTAACCCGTGCCCTTCGGCAGCACGCAGGCGTCCGAGGTCTGCACGTGGGTGTGTGTGCCCCAGACCGCGGAGGCGCGGCCGTCGAGCATATAGCCCATCGCCCGCTTCTCGCTCGTGCCCTCGGCGTGGAAGTCCACAAGGATGATCTTCTCCTTTATCTCGGCCATGTACCCGTCTGCGATGACAAAGGGGTTGTCGGTGTTGCTGTCGAGCGTGAAGCGCCCCATCAGGTTCAGCACACAGACATCGCCGAACGGTGTGGAGTATACGTTGATGCCGCGCCCCGGGCACTGCGGGCCGAAGTTTGCCGGGCGGAGAATTTTGCGCCGCTCGTCAAGGTAGGGCTGAAGCTCCGTGCGTGTCCATGTGTGGTTGCCGAGCGTGATAACGTCTGCACCGGCGCGGAGGATCGCGTCGGCCTGCCGCGGTGTGATGCCGACGACGTTTGCGTTTTCACCGTTAACGACGGCAAAGGCGATGTTCTGTTCCTTTTTGTATTCTTTCAGGCGCTTTTCCAAAAAATCCAGACCCGGCTGGCCGCACACGTCGCCGACCGCCAGTATTCTTACGCTCATATATATCCCTCCGATTTGGCTGAGAGTTGCTTCATGCTTTTATTCTACCACAATTTGCCTCGATGTATCAACGTATTTTGCGCACATAATATAGATACCTGATTATGGAGGTGTAAAAAATGAATAAAAGAAATTTCTATGTCGGTATGGGTATGGGGCTGATCGTCGGCAGCGCGGCCATGATCGCGATGCGTCCCAAGAAGCACCCCATGAAGAGCGCGGTTGGCCGCACGCTCAAAGCCGTCGGCGACATCGCCGATTCCGTCTGCGATTCCATGGGCTGGTAAGAGCGCACAGCCGGACGCAGCCAGATAAAAATTTTCCAATAAAATCGAAAAAAGGTATTGCATTATTCTTCCGACTGTGCTAATATAAACAAGCTCTCAGTTGAGAGCTGATATGCGCCGTTAGCTCAGCTGGATAGAGCGTCTGGCTACGGACCAGAAGGTCAGGGGTTCGAATCCCTTACGGCGTGCCAAAACTCCTCGAAATCGTCTGATTTCGAGGAGTTTTATTTTCCATAAGTTACTGTTTCCGGATGCTGCTTTATCCCGACCCAAACGCTGACCCCAACAGGAGCGGATAGCGGAAAGGGCTATACCGCACGGGATAGGATACCGCCTATCGTTTGGGCTGCTTTCATCTGTGCGTCGGTAGTCACGTGGGCGTAGGTGTCCAGCGTGAAGCCTGCGGAGTAGTGACCCAGCATGGAGGACACCGTTTTCACGTCCACGCCGTTCTGAAGCGCCATCGTTGCGAAAGTGTGGCGCATGTCATGGAAGCGGATGCGGGGCAGCCCTGCTCGTTTTAGGACTCTTTGTAACATGTGCAGGACGCTGTCTGGGGACATGGGACCTCCGGACGGCGATGGGAATACCCATTCGCTGCCGCCCACCTTGCACTTTTGCATTTTCAGTACGCTTATTGCGTCCGCCGACAGCGGCAGAGCGCGGTAGGCGTTTTTCGTTTTCAGCGGTGCTTCAACTACCTTGCCATTTTGTCTAGAGATGGCTCGCTGAATTTTCAGCACACTGCGGTCGAAATCCACGTCCCGCCACTTCAGTCCCAGCAGTTCACCTCGGCGTAGTCCGGTGGCAAGGTCGAGGTAGTAGAGCTCGTACACGCCACTGTCTTTGGCTTCTTGGAAGAAGGCACTGAGTTGGTCAGCGGTCAACGTTTTCATCTCTCTGTGTTCAACCTTTGGCAGTGCACAGCCTTGTGTCGGATTCTTGTTTACCAGCTTCTGCTCGATAGCGAGGTTGTATGCCGAGCCGATCATCTGATGGATATTCCGCACGGTCTTCGGTGCCAGTCCTTTCGGCTTCTTTTTCGCTTCGATGCGGTCTACCCGCCCGCCATCCAGCAAGTGCTTGTAAAATCGTTGTAAGTCCAGAGAGGTCAATTCCGCCAACGGAATGCTGCCAATCTGCGGCTTGATGTGGTTCTTGAGGAAGCCCTGCGAGGTCTTGAACGTGGATGGACGCAGCTTCACCTTGGCGTAGTTATCCATCCATACTTCCAGCCAACTCCCCACGGTGTAGGTCTTGGCTCTGCCGTAGTCGATGCCTGCATTTTCCTCGATGGCTTTCTTCAGTTTCTCCTTGACTTCTGCCTGCGTCTTGCCGAGGACACTCTTGATGATGGCTTTTCCGGTTTCTGGATCGTGGCCGACGGTGTAGCGTCCCTCCCAGCGCCCATCTTTACGTTTTCGGATATTGCCTTCGCCGTTTGCTCGTCGTTTTGGCATGGTATCAACTCCTTTCGCCAATGAACAATACCGTGACCAAGAGGGAAAAGCTACCATGAAACCAAACTGTTATCAGAAAATTATCATTTGCGTTTGGAGCCGCGCCGCCCTTTTCTTTGTTTATTGCGCCGCAATTCTTGCACCGCCGAGGGAGGCTCTATTTGGTTACAGCAGTGCAATTTTGGAACGGCGGAGAAGCGCTTTTCATTAGCTACAGCAGCGTAGAATATGTGCGCTTTGTGCTGAAAATTGCTCTTACTTGGAAAGAACTTTCTTGAGTGGTTGAAAACATCGAATTTTTCAACCGTCTGTGGAGCGGCAACCTTGAAAAGGCTGCTATCCCTGGTATTTACCGCCCCTCACGGTCACCCCTGACTGCGAAAATCTCCTTCAAGGTGCACATAAGACTGCAGTCTCAAAACCTTGAAAAGCCCCGCATTGCGGGGCTTTGTGGGCGGAAGGTGGTCGCAAGCGGCCACCTTCCTTTATCATAGTGCTAAAATCGAACGGCTATAAACATCCAGAAATCAGGCTTAAAAAGTTCGATTTTTCACTTAAAACCATTTCCATGAATCTCATCAAAAAGCTACCGTGAAAAACACTCTGAAAACCGTTGCCCATCTCGTTTATTACTTCGCCTACAAATGCCTCACGTTCGCTTTTACTCACGAAAGCGGGTACACACTCGAATCTCAGAGAAAAAAACGCACACGGCGGCTTACACGCCGAAACACGGGGCTTTACTCTTGCCGCTGAGTGGAGCGTTTAACTCCACGACAGAGGAAAGCCGGAGAAACGGATGCACGCCTACGGCGTGTGTACGCTTCCTCCGGCCCCGCGGCCCCGCTGGACTGCGCAGCTCTGTAGGCAAATTCAGTTGCAAACGCTTTTGCGTTATGGTATGCTAAATTCAGCAAATTCGAATTTAAGGAGGTTAAAATATGTGGTTAGTAATGGGCGCTGGTGCAATTGTTTTTGCAATCCTAAATTTAGCTTGGGCGGCTAAACAGAAAAAATCAAATTGCTTTGGTTTCATAAGTTTATCGTTGACAGCATTAACTGCATGCTCATTTTATTCGGACGCTGCTATGCAAGTTGTCAATGAAGATTGGGGCGGTCTTATGGATGTATTGCCCTCTATGAGCAAAATGTTATGGATTTGTGTCATCATATCTATTGTTGTGAATTCTATTACGCTTTTGGGAGATAACAAGTAAGTTAATTCCAGTTTGTAATTATAAAATCCTTCTTGACCCACTTTTGACCCAGAACAGAATTGGAGCGGGGAGGTCTGGACGGAAACAACGGAAAATTCGTCGAACGAACGGTGGCAAAAAGCACAAATCGGAGCCGAAATGACTCCGATTTGCCCTTGAGACAACCTACGGACCAGAAGGTCAGGGGTTCGAATCCCTTACGGCGTGCCAATAATCCAGATGCCGAATGGTATCTGGATTATTTTTTCGAGATTCGAACGGAATTTTTTATAATTCCAAACTAAAATTCGGCGCACATTTAGCGCACAAGCAAAAGGAGAAAGCCGCACGGCTTTCTCCTTTGATTTATTCCATTGTTTCAAATGTACCAGTCAGCAACGGCCTTACGACAGCTTCATGTCGCCATCATGCACCCAGCCGAGTTTTCTCAGCACTGCGTTGAAGAGCGGCGAGAGCACCGCCGGCAGGACGATAGCAATGAGCGCGAGGCCTATCCAGTCAAACGCGCCCGGCGTGATCGCCGCGGCCCCGCTCGCGAGTGCCGCCTCGGACGGCTCGAACCAGCCGGTTATCACACCGATCGGCCCGCATAAGCCGCAGGTGCCCATGCCGGAGTTTATCGGCGCGCCGTTCATCTGGAGCTTAAAGAGACAGGTCGCAAGCGGCCCCGTGACCGCTGAGGCCAGCGTCGGCGCGATCCATATCCGCGGGTTCTTCAGAATGTTGCTCATTTGCAGCATCGATGTTCCAAGCCCCTGTGACACGATGCCGCCCCAGCCGTTCTCTCTGAAGGAAATTACCGCGAAGCCAACCATCTGCGCGCAGCAGCCGGCCGTGGCTGCGCCGCCGGCAAGGCCTGTAAGCCCCGCCGTACCGAAAGAGGCGCATATTGCGGCGCTGCTTATGGGCAGCGTGAGCGCAACGCCCACCAATACCGATACCAAAATGCCCATGAAGAACGGGTGCATTTCGGTTGCGCGCATTATAAGATTGCCAAAGCCCGTCATAACGGCGGATACGCCAGGCCCCGCAAGCCGCGCAATGAGCAGCCCGCTCACGATTGTGACCGTTGGCGTAACAAGAATATCAACTTTTGTCTCTTTTGAAACTATTTTTCCGAGTTCCGCCGCGACTGCGGTGCAGATTAGCGTGCCGAGCGGCCCGCCGAGGCTGTTCGCCCCGTATCCCACGGCGCACAGGCTGAAAAGCACCAGCGGCGGCGCCTGAAGCGCAAGCCCTATTGCAACGGCCATTGCGCTGCCCGTTGCGGCGGATGCGAACGAAGCAATTTCCTTCAGCCAATCAAGGCTCAGCTTGTCCGCAAGGGTAGAAAGGATAGTGCCTATAAGCAGCGACGCGAAAAGGCCCATGGCCATAGATCCCATTGCATCAACAAGGTATCTTTTTGCGCTGAACACAACGCCTTTGCGCGCCAGGAATGCGGCTATGCCGCGGGTATGGGGGTCTCCCATTTTTTCCTCCGAAAATGCGTCCCGCCGCCCCTTACCCGTGAACGGCAGGCGTGTTGCAAACGGCCGCGCGGTTCATCAGCCGTCGCGGTCATATAGCACCGCATAAAGTATAACACATGATTATACATCTCTTCCATAAATTTATATTTTCACAAGAAAAAAGAGACGTTGCCGTCTCTTTACAGTTTATATTAGCGCTTTATGCGCCGTGGCTTGCCGTATCGTCAACGGTATTGACTGCCGGTGCGGGCAGGGAGCCGTCCTTCATGCGCAGCGTGGCGTAAAGGTTGCCCGCGTATGCGGCCTTGCCGGAATTTGTGTTCTTCCTGAGCACGCCTATGCAGCACAGCACGCCAAGCCCCACGAACAGCAGATCCTGCAGCAGGCTTGAGCGGATAGCGTCCGCATATTCGGGCATCTCCGCCATGCCATACTGTATCAGCAGAATGGCTTCTTCAAACGTATAGTCATAATTTATCATGCTGTCAGCAATGTCCACGCCGAACGTGAGCGCCACCGCGCCCAGCGCCGAGCATATTATGCTTATAACTATGGCGAACGAATTCATGCGGCCCTTTAGCAGCTTATATCCGAAAAACGCGCCCAGCGGTATAAGTGCGCACAGCATGGCGTATATCCTTTCCGTGCCGAATATAACGGCTGCGTTCAGCACAACGCCCAGTATCATTCCTATAATTGCGCCGATTATACCGGTGAAGTAGTTGCCTTCGTCATTCACCTTGGCTTCGTTTGCGGCATTGCGCAAGGAATTTACACATTCCGTATGCACCGCGCGGTAGCCTGCGGGTATTGCGCCGCGGTGTTCGCAGTACATCACCGCATCCGTATCCGTGCGAGAGCAGTACGGGCATACCGTGCCGAAGCTTATGCCAACCCTGCGGCCCGCATCCACGGCGGCGTTTGCCGCGGCAAACACAGCATCCACGGCGGCAGGAGCTTCCGTATCCTTTTCAACATTGACGTTCACCGTCACCGTGTAGCCGTTCGCGCCGCCATTTACGCCGGCAAATTTAAGCGAATTGCACATTGCGGTCTTTTCGTCCGCTGAAATCTGCCTGTCCAGCACAAATGTAATGCTCAGCTGCTTTGCAGTAACTACGTTTACGGTGAACGGCACCCCGTTTACCGTTCCGAACGCGGCCGTCTGACCCGTGGCCATGCCGCGCATTGCGCATTCGTTAATGAAATCCGCACTCTTCATGTTTATACCCTCCGTTGTTTAATTGAACGGCTCAAGCGAACGGTCAAGTATGCCGTGCATCTTGGCTATCGCAATGCCGTAATTTGTAATGGGTACGCCGCAGTCGCGCGCATGGCGCAGGCGGCATTTCATCTCCCGCGCGGTCAGCATGCAGCCGCCGCAGTGCACTATAAGCGCGTATTTATCAAGGCTTTCTGGGAATTCCCCGCCGGAGGTGAATTCATAGTTCAGCCTTTTGCCCGTGTAATTGCCTATCCAGCCGGGCAGCTTTACGGAGCCTATGTCGTTGCACTGCCTGTGGTGCGTGCAGCCTTCGCTTATAAGCACGGTGTCCCCGTCCTTCAGCCGCGCTATCGCCTCCGCGCCCGCTGCAACGGTTTCAAGTTCGCCCTTATAGCGGGCAAAAAGTATTGAAAACGACGTAAGCTGAATATCCTGGGGTACAATGGCGTCCACGGCCTTGAACGCCTGCGAATCGGTAACCACAAGGCGGGGCTTGGGCAGCGCGTCAAGCGCGGCTTTAAGCTCGCTTGGCTGCACCACAACGGTTATCGCGCGGTTATCCAAAATGTCGCGTATGGTTTGCTGCTGCGGCAGGATAAGCCTGCCCTTGGGCGCGGATTCATCAATAGGCGTTACAAGTATTATAATATCATTGGGCTTTATAAGGTCGCCTATAAGCTGCCGCGCGTTTTCCGCGCCGCTCATCATGCGGCCGAGCCGCTCCTTCAGCTCGTGTATTCCGCTGCCGGTAACGGCGCTTATATAAAGCTCGTTTTCGCCCGCTTCAGGGATCGTTTCAAGCAGGTCGCTCTTGTTGTACGCAATTATATAGGGTATCTCCTTTGCACGGAACAGGGCTGTGAGCTCCCTGTCCGCTGCATGAAGCCCAAGCGTTGCATCAACCACCAGCACCGCTATGTCCGCGCGGTTAAGCGCCTGCCGCGCCCGCTGCACGCGCATCGCGCCGAGTTCGCCTTCATCGTCCAGCCCCGGCGTGTCTATTATCACCACGGGGCCAAGCGGCAGTATCTCCATCGCCTTCTGCACGGGGTCGGTGGTGGTTCCCTTTATATCGGACACCAGCGAAAGCTTCTGCCCCGTTACGGCGTTCACAACGCTGGATTTGCCCGCATTTCTAAGGCCGAAAAAGCCTATGTGCGCCCTTTCGGCGGATACCTTGTCGTTCAGTCCCATGGCAAATGCTCCTTTTGTTCAACTCCGGTTTAGAAGCGGAAATCGCGCCTGTTGGAGGACTTTATTTCCTCGATATGCTCGGTGGCGATGCGCTTAACGTTATCGTTGGGTATCTTCTTGAGCTCACGCTCTATCAGCGCGTAGCCTACCTTCTTTGTTTCCTCGCTTGCGTAGTCAACAAGGTATTCGGTCAGCGTCATAAGGGCGTTGGGGTGGCAGCAGTTCAAAATCTGCCCGTTTTTGCAAAGCGACATAAATCTGTCCCCCGTGCGGCCCTCGCGGTAGCATGCGGTGCAGAAGGAGGGTATATGGTCAAGCTCCATCAGCCAGCGCACAACCTCGTCCAGCGTCCTTTGGTCGGATACGTCAAACTGTTCGGAATCGTGCGGGCGTTCTTTTTCGGTATAGCCGCCGACGGACGTACGGCTCGCGCCGGAAATTTGCGATATGCCGTAATCAAGCACCTTGCCGCGCACGGCTTCGCTTTCACGGGTGGAAATTATCATGCCGGTGTAGGGCACGGCTATGCGTATGCAGGCGATTATTTTGGCAAACATATCGTCGCTGAGGCTATTGTCGAACACGTCCGGATCGATGTCGTCCGCATGCTTAACGCGCGGCACGCTTATGGTGTGCGGGCCAACGCCGTGAACGGCCTCAAGGTGCTCCGCATGCATAAGCAGCCCCGCAAATTCATACTGATAGCCTTCAAGGCCGAACAGTACGCCAAGGCCAACGTCGTCTATGCCGCCTTCCATGGCCCTATCCATGGCCTCGGTATGGTAATCGTAATCATGCTTGGGGCCGGTGGGGTGCAGCTCAAGATAGCTGGGCTTGTTGTACGTTTCCTGGAAAAGTATATATGTGCCTATACCCGCATCCTTCAGCTTACGGTAGTTTTCAACCGTTGTGGCGGCAATGTTCACGTTAACGCGGCGAATGTCCCCGTTTTTGTGATGCACGGAGTATATGGTCTTTATGCAGTCCAGTATATACTCTATTGGGTTGTTTACGGGGTCCTCGCCCGCTTCTATGGCAAGGCGCTTATGGCCCATGTCCTGAAGAGCAATGACCTCTTTCCTTATTTCCTCCTGAGTGAGCTTTTTGCGGGCAATGTGCTTGTTCTTCAAGTGATACGGGCAGTATACGCAGCCGTTCACGCAGTAATTGGAAAGATACAGCGGCGCGAACATGACTATTCTGTTGCCGTAGAATGCAAGCTTTATTTCGTTTGCCAGCTTATACATTTCCTCTATTTTTTCGGGGATGTCGCACGCAAGCAGCACGCTCGCTTCCCTGTGGGTAAGTCCCGCGCAGGTAACGCCGGAGCCGTTCTTCTTGGGCCGCGCCTTTTCAAGCAGCGCGTCAATAAGTTCTATGTTGTTCTTGTTGGCGTTTGCATACGCTATTGTTTCGCGTATTTCGGCGTCGTTTATAAATTCCTCCGCCTTCATGGATTTGGGATCGTAGATTGCCATAAGTCTTTCCTTTCTTGTACTCAGAATATTCTTTGCATTCAGATCTTTTTTATATCCCCGCGGTCCGTGACCACGTTGAAGCCTATTGCTTCCATGCGCGCTTTAAGGTGCGCAAGGCTTTGCGCCGATTCATCGCCCGTGCAGATCTTGTTTTCGTAAAGCTCGTACTTTTTGCGCACGCTTACAGGCGAAAGATTGGGCATCACCACATTGGCACCTGCCAGAATGCCCTTTTCCCGACCAAGGGGATGAATGGTGCCCAGCGCCGTGGTGGCAGGCAGCAACACACG
>OLPV01002760.1_pt1 | contig 11173 bp, 10 predicted proteins | sample 1671961 | NCBI WGS metagenome assembly OLPV01 (sample SAMEA3136630, study PRJEB25190) | human gut metagenome | biome: human gut; feature: human-associated habitat; material: faeces | place: Austria | collected 2013
CTGGCCGGATATCATGGCTTTCTTTGAAAGCGAAGAAGGACAAAAGGAGTTTGAAGCATGGAAACGTCAGCAGGACAAGGAGAACATGGAACAGGAAAATCAGTTAAAGGCCGCATAAGAAAAATTCCGTCAGAGTCAATGATAAGACTCTGGCGGAATTTTTTCGTTATGGCGGATTATCTCGTTCAGTGCTTGGAAGAAGCCCTTCTCCGTCTGCCGTTTTCAAAATAATCGTAGTGGAAGGTAAGAAAAAATCCGAACCCATTCCCAATTTGGAAAATCCGGTTCGGATTATACGTTTCTGGCTCCCCAGGTAGGGCTCGAACCTACAACCCTTCGGTTAACAGAAAAAGAGATACAACAATTTTGTAAAATCAACTGCGATGATTTAGCCGTGTATTTCCTGTATGGAATTGCAACGGCTTTTTCTGTTTTCTGAAATTTGTAACGGAGTGTTACAAATAGGTTGAACGATTAAACATTTTAATCTGCGGTTGAGCCAGAACGCGGATACGGCTTCTTTTCGTCAGTCAATCCAGCGAGATAATCCATGCTGGTATCAAGCGCCACGGCAATACGCTTGCATTGCTCAAACGTGAAGTGACGCGAGCCTATCTCAATCTTTGAATAATCGCTTTGGTCAATCCCCGTCAGCATTTGCATTTTCACCTGTGTGAATCCCCGCTCTTTGCGGAGTGCTTTCAACCGCGTCATTTTATCACCCATTGATATTATGCCCGATTGACCTATTGACTTTAGGGTTAAACTGACCTATAATTTTGAAAGGGATTGTTATTCTTTCTTGATGCAGACGGATAGCAAAAGAATAGGAGGAACATTCGATGAGGACAATTAACCGTGCAAGCGATGTTTTAACGCTCAATCACGAAACAAAAGCTGTGGGCATATGGGGAGACGTATTCTCAGTCATCGGGGTTGTTGGTTTGATACCGAGTACGCTTCTTCTTTTCTTGTGTATAATAGATAGTAGCGTAAGTGTATATCCCTCTTTGATTGCGGTTATTTTATTTTTGACTCTATGGTTTAATGGAAGTTGTCTGCTGTGTATACAAAGCATAGCGGATAACGCTCGACAAACGAATTATCTTTTAATGTATCAGTGCGGGCTTCTCAGAATTAAGAAGCCCGACGAAGATGATGCAGAATAAAAACGTTATGCTGGAGGCATCCCCTCCGGCTTTCTTTTCGCTCTATGATACTTATTAGTTATGACTATTGACACTGATTTTGAAATGTAGTAAAATAAGACTATTGAACGGTGTCGTTATAAATGGTCAAAAACAACAGGAGGAAACCGCCATGATTTACGGGTATGCTCGTGTCTCTACCGCCCATCAAATGAAAGATGGCAACAGCCTTGACGACCAGCGCACAAAGCTCAAGGAAGCAGGTGCACAGGAGATATTCGAGGACAGTTTCACGGGAACGAAGATTGAACGACCGCGCTTCTCGGAGTTGATTGAAAGGCTTGCTCCCGGCGATATGCTTATCGTTACGAAGCTGGACAGATTCGCAAGGACAGCGGCAGACGGCGCAAAGCTGGTTCAGAAGCTCGTAAACGATGGCGTGACGGTGAACATCTTGAACATGGGCAAGGCAGATAACACGCCCATGGGAAAGCTCATGGTGACGATCATGCTTGCATTCGCGGAATACGAACGTGACATGATTGTGGAGCGCACACAATCGGGCAAGGCGGTAGCTAGAGCAAACGGTAAGCGAGTGGATGGCAGGCCAAAGAAGTTTAAGCCGGAGCAAACCGCCCATGCGCTCGAATTGCTGGAGGCGGGAAACAGCTATACCGAAGTCGAGCGTCTGACGGGTATCAGCAAATCAACGTTGATTCGTGCGATGAGAGCACGCAAGGCCAGCCAGATATCAACGGCGGTTCAAGGCGAGGACGAATAAGCCCCGCCTTTTTCTTTTACGTTGAAAGAACGCTCGATATCCGTATTTCTCGTATACCTGCCGTCCAAACGGATGTGCAGGATTTTTTGTTTGAATCCGATACATCTAGAATATCACCGCCATTTAACCCCAATCAACCCATGATTGCTTTGCAATTTTCGGCTATCCCTGAAATTATTTTGAGAATACCCGGAACAAATTCGGAAAAATCGCCCCAATTATGGGCGTGCTTGAATATGCGCCTGCACGATGTTCCTGCCGGAATGTAGGGCAGGCATGAGCACGAAGTCAAAAGCAAAATGAACGACCGCAGAAAACAAGGAGGAAACCGTAATGGCAAAGACAAGACCTGGTATGATGTTCTATTTTGAAGACTGGGATATCCCGCGCAAAATTCTCGACCATATCCAATTCAAAGTACTTTTCGATGCGCTTTACGATTATGCACGCGATGGCGTTATCCCGGATATGATCCCGGACGACACGGTGAGAGTCTTCTTCGATACCTTTCGGCAGAAGGTTGACCGCGACGCAGAGCGCTACAATGATACCTGTCGAAAGCGCAGTGAGGCAGGCAAAAAGGCTCATAGCCAGCAAAAGCCGCCACTTGCAGACGAAGACGGCAATAGCCAGCCAACATCAACCTCAGACTCAAATTCATATTCAACATCAACGTCAGACCCATATTCATATCAAAAACAATCCCAGTACCAATCCAAAGTGAACGCAACGGTAACCCCAGTGACCGATGATGACGATCTCCCCTTCTGACAATAAGTCAAGCTATTGATATCGTTTGGCGGTAAACACTGATTGAATGGATGGAGGGCGGCGGTTGGCCGCCCCTCATTCATGTATTTATTGGGGAAGGAAGAAAGGAGCACCCGTCTTGACGAATTTGAACAAATCCGATAAACTGACAAAGGACAGTTTAGCTCAACTCATGGCGGTTATCATGACCGCACGGAAAGCAACTGCCCCGCACCTTGACAATTCCAAACTCGAAAGCACGGCTATATCATTGCCCCGAAAGGATGAAAATGATATGGCGAGAAAAAGAATCCGGCGTGAGGTTGAAATTGATGGTCAGAAGGTCTGGATATCCGGCGATACGGAACAGGAGTATGTCGAGAACTACGCGGCAAAGCTGGAAAGCATCCGAAACAGGAACGGCACTACCCCACTTCCTGTTAACCGCCCCTTGTGTCCAACTTTTCAGGAGTACGCCGAACAATACATGACGCGATATAAGCGAAAGAAGCAAGTACGTCATACCACGCTTGCAGGCTATGACAGCAGCTTAAACAATCATCTGTACCCATTTTTCGGTGGTATGCGGCTTGATGAAATCAGCATTGACAGCATACAGGATTTCTTAAACACGAAACATACCTACGCAGCAAAGACCGTCAAGGAAATGCGCATGGCGTTATCCTTTATCCTTGATGCGGCGGTTGAAGACCGCCTGATTGATTTGAACCCCGTAAAGAGCAAACGTCTTCGCATACGCGGCAAAGCGTCAGAAAAGCGGGAAGCATTAACCGCCGAAGAATTGAATGATGTAATCGCGCACATTCCAGACCTCCAGCAAATCAGAGACAGGCGGTTTCTTGCGCTCCTCTGCTTCATGCCTGTCAGGCGGGAAGATGTGCTCGGCATTCAGATGAAGGATATCGACGCGGAGCATAGGCTTTTGTACATTCGGCAAAGCGTGACGTTTGCCCAACATCCATTCACGGACGCAGATACAGGCAAGTCCTACAAGGCCAGTCAACCCGTTATCGACAAACCGAAGACAGAAGCAGGAATACGCATAATCCCGATTGTCCCGCAGCTTTGGGCGTTGCTGGAACTTACAGACGAGGAGCTTGCAGACAAGGAGCGGTTTCTGTTTTCCAGTCGAAGCAATGTCTATTTACCTTATACGCAGGAGACGATGCGCTGTTCATGGAAAAGAATCAAAGACACGGTGAACCTCTATGGCAAAACCGCGCATTGCTTCCGTCACACATTCGCCACGCTTGGCCAGAGAAACAGCATCGCCACAAAGACTATGCAGGTTATCGGCGGTTGGGCGGATGCAAAGACGCTGAATAAAGTGTATACGCATACACAGATGGAAGATATCGAGATTGCCCGTCGCCAGATGGCGCAGATGTACGCGAGCTGACGCGCTAACTGACGCACAACACCCGCGAAAAAATCATATACCGCAAGCCTTGAACGAACGTTATCCGATTCAAAAACTGACGCGAAAGCTGACAGAATCGGTCTGACGTGCGTTCGGGGTGTTTTTGCAGACAGGGGAACAAGTCAAAACCTGTTCAGAAGTATACAAAAAAATCAGTCAAGTCTGTGCAAACTCAACTGATTTCTATTGGCTCCCCAGGTAGGGCTCGAACCTACAACCCTTCGGTTAACAGCCGAATGCTCTGCCATTGAGCTACTGAGGAATATCTCTTTTTTGAGAACGGGATGATTATACCGCTGTCCGCCGAATCTGTCAACCCCTTTTTTACACTTTTTTTGCGCGAACGTCGTCTTTTCTGCGCGAATCGCCCGTTTCGGCATGGCCGTTTCCGCCCGCGCGTGCTATAATAAAAAGAAAACGCGGCTACGAAAGAGAGGATGGACATGAAGAAAATTTACGGCGCCTTTTTCCTGCTGCTCGCGCTGCTGGCGCCCGCCGCGCTGGGGCAGGCCACCAGCACCACCATTATGATGTACATGTGCGGCACGGATTTGCAAAGCGCCTGCGTGATGGATATGTACGAAATGGCGAGCGTCGATGTGCCGGATGACGTGACCATCGCGGTACAGGCGGGCGGCGCTTACCAGTGGGACGACAGCGACCTGACGGGCGAGGCCGTCAACCGCTTCACCATCAGCTACGATACGTTCAACGATTTGCAGACCCTTGAATGGCAGAACATGGGCGACAGCCAGACGCTCTGCGATTTTATCGACTGGGCGGCGGGCGCGTACCCGGCCGACCGCTACATTCTCGTGCTGTGGGATCACGGCGGCGGATACAACGGCGTCTGCTTCGATGAGACGGCCGATTACGACAGCCTGACCATCCACGAGGTCAACGACGCGCTCTACGCCTATCAGCAGCGCCACCCGAGCTTCCGTCTGGACATCATCGGCTTTGACGCCTGCCTGATGGCGACCTATGAGATGGCGGCGCACATGGCGAGCTATGCGGATTACATGGTCGCCAGCGAGGAGCTTGAACCCGGCATCGGCTGGAATTACCAAGGCTGGATCGGCGATTTGGCCGCCAATCCGGAGATGAGCAGCGCCGATATCGCCGTTTCGATTGCGGATCAGTTCATGGCCGCCTGCCTGAGCGACAACCCGAACGACTATCTGAGCCAAAGCGTCATCAACCTGAGCGCCATCCCGACGCTCAAGGCGCAGCTTGAAACCTTTTCCGCCTATCTGACCGACGCGCTGGAAAACGGGCAGATGCCCACCATCAGCCGTTCGCGCCAGCGCATGTATTCCTTCGGAAAATTCTCCGACGCATCCTCCGATCAGGTGGATTTCATGTCCTTCCTTGATGCGACGCGCCAGTTCGCGCCGAACATGGCCAGCCAGCTCGAGGCGACCTATCGCCAGTGCATCCTCTACTCCACCGGCACGGACATGTTCGATTACCTGACCGGCATGAGCCTGTTCCTGCCGGGCGACAACGTCAGCGATTTCATTCAGGATTTCAGCGCGCGCTATGACTGCGGCGAAACCTACCCGAATTACAGCCAGTTCGTTTACGGCTACGCCACGCTGCTGGCGGGCGGCAATTATCATTTCACGCTGCAAAAGCCGGAACAGACGACCGGTGCGCAGACCAGCGGGCTGTTTTCCAGCATGCTGACGACGGCCTATGTCCCCAGCGGCAGCTATGTTGCGCCCGACGACGCGCAGCATGCGGCCGCTCCCACCGCGACGCAGGCGCCTGCGCAGACAAACGGCTGGGGCGGCTTCGGAAACGTCATCTCCGGCGCAATCACGCCGGACGAAAACGAAATCGCGCAGGAGGAATCCGCCTTCCTGTTTGACCTCGAATCGGATTATGCCTGCTACATGACCCTCTCGCAGGATGAGCTGGCCAACCTCTCGCTCGTCGAGGGTCTGCTCTTCCTCGATGCGAGCGACGACGAGGACACCATCCTCATTGAGCTGGGTGCCATGCAGAACGCCGGCATCGACTGGACGACCGGCGACATCGTCAGCGGGTTCGACGGCACCTGGCCGATGCTTGAAGATCAGATTGTCGTGATGTACGACCAGATTCGCACGCAGAACATGCGCCGAAGCCTCATCCCCGTGACGCTCAACGGCACGAGCGGCTACCTCGTCATGGTCTTCACGACGGCCAATCCAGACGGCGTGATCGCCGGTTTCACCGAGGGCTACGACGCTAACGGCCTGCCTGTGCGCGGCCTCACCCCGCTGCAAAAGGGCGACGAGCTGATCCCGATTTACCCCATGCTCTACGACGACGGCTCGGATTCAGACGAATTCGCCGAGGACACGTTCGAGGGCGACCCGATCATCGTCGGCGACACGCTGCCTGTGTTTGAATACGTCTCGCTCGAAGGGACGGACTCCACGTTCTATTACTGCTTCCAGCTGACCGATATCTTCGGCGAAACCGAGCTGTCCGACTTCATCGAATTCGAGATGTGATTCGTCCGCATATGCGCCTCCGCAAACAGACGCTTTGCGCCCGTCAAAAAATCTCCGTCGGCCTAAACCGTCGGAGATTTTTGCTGTTTACTTGGCGATAATTGTTCCCGTCTGCGCGTCCACGGCGACGGCGACGCTTTCCGTCCCGCCGAAAATCTCTCCCCAAATGCGGATCAACCATGCGGGGCGCGCCTCAAGATCGGTTAGCGCACGATTCTTCGCCAGCATCACATAGCCCAGCTCAATCGTTGAAACGTGGAGATTCTGCCAGTCGTCCAGTTGCAGATTCGCCCTGCCGCAGGCTGAAAGCGCTTCTTCCGGCGAAATCGGCGCGAACATTTCCCCCAGCGGCGCTTCCCTGCCCATGACAAACGGGAAATTCAACCGTTCGAGGCCTCGTCGGCTGACCGTCGCGGAAACCATGGTCAACGGTGTTTCCCATTCGAGAATACCGGGCATATGCGCATCCGTTTCCAACACGGGCAGGTCGTGGAAAAACTGCCTGTAATTCAGTTGAACGCTTTCATCTTCCTTCGTCCAATCCGAAACAATGCGTTCATCCGGCGCAATGCCCCGCGCCATCTTTTGCGCCGTCTCCGCCTGCCAATCCGCCTGCGTCATCGCGGATATAAAGACCGGACGACGTTCCATCGTTACGCCCAGCGCGCTTGCAATGGACAGAATACTGTCTGTCGCATCCGTTAAGGAGATGCCCTCCGGGATTTCCGCTGCGTTTGTTTTTTCCTGTATCCGCCTGTAGTTCCATCGCTCCAACGGAAACTCCAGCCGAGCGTTTGTCGCGCGCTCAAAATACAGGCCGTATGGGCTGAAACCCGCCTCGTCTCGCGCGCCAACTTCCGCATCTTCGCCCTTCGGATAGAAAATCGTGTAATCCCCTCCCGTTTTTTCCAGCAGCGCATCCGCGCCAAACCAAAGCGCAAGATCAAAATGCGCCTCCGGATTTTTTCCAAGATCGAGCGTCGTCACCCGATAAGCCTGAACAACCTTTTGCTCCTCGCCGTATACGCCCGCGTCAACCGCAACGGCATATGCTTCACCGGAAATCGTCGTGCGGATATGTCGCGAAGGCTCCTCTTCCGCTAAAGCTGTGCCGATGCTCAGCAGCGCCGCCGCTGCCAGCAATCCCCATCGTTTCATTGTTCTTCCTCCCCCTTTATCATCGTCGCCGTCTGCGCGTCAAAATCCACCCGCACTTTAGACGAAAGCCCGCGAACGCCAAGTGTCAGCGTATGCGGCAGGCTGTCAATCGGATCTGTGTGGATGCAGACGGTATATCCCGTCCGGGCGTCGCCCTCACGCGACAGCGTTCCGCGCCGGTTGACCACGCGCGCCCCATCCTGCACATCAAACTCAGGCATCGCGGCCTTGAGCCGTTCGCCCGGCTGATACGAAATCGTCAGCGTCGCGCCAAGCGGTGTGGTTTCAACGGCGATGTGCGTCAGCGTCAGCGCATGCTCCAATTCGACCCGCATCTGCATATCGAGCGTCTGCGGCGCTGTACGCGGCACATCGAAGACCAGCGTACCCATCTGCGGGCTTGACCAGCTCAGGCCATCCGCGTCCGCCACGGATGCAAAGCACGGCCAAACCACGTGAAGCTCCTTTTCCGCCGTCCGCATCTCCTGTCGGATGTACACCAGCAGCACGCCGTCTTCCTCCCGCGCAGTCTCAATTTCGCCATCCTCGCCAACGTCCACAAGTACCGCATCTGCGCTCACGTTTCCGTCGTCCCCCAGCATCACGGCGCGTCGGTTTTCCTTTCCCTGAACCGCAACGACCGCTTGCAAAACGTTGCCGTCGTATACGGCCTCCCGAACGACAAATTCCGCTGCGTCGAGCTGGCCGCCGGATTGCGCAATCCCTTTTTCAACGAGCCGCTCCGCCTCCGGCGAAGCCTGCCGCCAGAAGAACGCCAGCCCACGCCCGCCCGCAGCTATCGCCACCGCGCTCATCATCAGCGCGAGCGCTGCCACCAGCCACGCCATTCGTTTGGGCAATACGCACTCTCTTTTCGCCATTACGCGGCATAAAGCCGCCTCCTGCCTCGCTTCGAATCCATCCGGCAGGGAAATCCGCTCGTTTCTCAGCCTCGCCTCAATCTCTCGTTCCGTCATAGTTCTTCCTCCATCCACGTCTTGAGCTTCTGCCGCCCGCGCGTCATCCGCGCCGAAACCGTCCCCTTCGGCACATGAAGCGCCGCCGCGATTTCCTCCAGTTTCATGCCGTCTGCGTAAAACATCGTCAGCGGCACGCTGTACAGCGCATCCAGTTGCTCCACCAACGACCAGATTTCCGTCGCATCGCTCGGTTTTATCGGTCTGTCAAACAGCGCCTCGTCGCCGCTCGGCGTTTCTCGTTTTCGCCGTCTGAGCATCTTGTGGCATGCGTTGACGGTGATGCGCATCAGCCATGGCCTGACGGCCTCCCAATTTCTCAGCGCGCGCAGGTGCGCGTAGGCGCTCTCCGTCGCATCGGCCACAGCCTCTTCCGCGTCGCTATCCGATCGAAGCATCATCCTCGCCACGCGAAACATTCCGGCGCGATTTTGACGAATCGCCTCCACAAAGCGCTCGTCGCGCCGTCTCTTGTCCTCCACATTCATCCTTCCTTCCGTTTCCTTCGTATCGCGATACACCATGAAGACGCACGAGATGCGAAAAAGTCTGCATCATAGAGCGTTCAATATTTCCAGATGGATGTCTGATTCGGCGCTGCATCCATTCGCTCCTCTGCCTCCTGCGCTCAAACCGCAAAGATGGACGGATTTCGGGCGCTTCGCAACCAATCAGTAAAGGGGCTCGGCAATTCACCGAGCCCCTTTCGCGTTTCATTTTTTTATTTACACCAATCATTGAGCAAAAAGCGAATGTTGCGCAGATTTCGGATTTGCTCATTTGCTATACATCAAAAAATCGCCTTTCCGGTACATACCAGAAAAGCGATTGGCGGAGAGTTAGGGATTTGAACCCTAGGTGCGCTATCAACGCACACACGATTTCCAGTCGTGCGGCGTTCTTTTCGCGCTCTAATGTAGACTTTTGTAGACCCTAGAGAGTTCCATTTTTGCGGCTGCCGCGCCCACATGGGTATACGTGGAGACGGTAAAACCGAAATCGGAGTGGCCTATCACATACTGCAAAACGCGCGGGTTTATGCCCTCCAGCATAAGCCGGGTGGCGTATGTGTGCCGCAGATCGTGCAGCCTGTACGGCGCTGTGATGCCCGCTGCCTTTTGTGCCGCGCTCCATCTGCGCCCCAGCGTTTCGGGCGAGATCGGGACGAGATAGGCCGCTGGAAGCAGGAAGCGCACGGCTCTTGTGATGATTGGCAGAAGCTCCGGCGATATCGGCACGACGCGCACACCAGCGGACGACTTCGGCGGCGCGGTGACGATCTGGCCGCCGACACGGACGCGCTGACGCTCGACACGTATCAACCCGGCTTCGAGGTCGATATCTCCGCGCCGGAGACCCAGCACCTCCCCGCGCCTCAGCCCCGCAAAGCAAGCCAGCGAGAAGGCCACGCTTTCGCGGATGATCGGCGCGAGAAGCTGCCAGTCTGCGCCCTCGATGGCGCGGCCTTGCTTGCCTTCGTGCTCTGGTTTGTCCACGGCCTCGACCGGGCTTTGCCGGATATGGCCGCTGCGGACGGCGCGGCGAAATGCCGCATGCAGCAGCGTATAGACGAGCTGCGCCTGTCTGCCGCCGGCTTGAACCTCGGCGCTGATGATGGCCGCTTGGATGTCGTCCGGCGTGATCGCTTCCAGCTCCTTTTCACCGATGATCGGTGAAATGAGCGTGTCGAGCCTTGTATAGCTCTCTCGGGTTTTCTCCGCGAGTTTGCGCTTGTAGAGGCGCAAATATTCCTGATACCATTGCTTGTATGTCATGCAAATCCCCCTCGGATTAAAAATGGCTCAAGTATATCAGCTTATCCCGCTGCCTCAAGGCCCTTTTGCAAAGCTTTCTTTGCTGGAACGGGCGCTTTACGGTCTGCTTTATGACCGCTGCAAGATGTCCGTGAACAACATGCTCAACGGGAACGGGCGTTTCTATGATGAGCAGTTGGAGGAGGTCTACTGCGTATACAATCAAAACGATCTGGCTAAAGCGCTTGGCGTTTCGGTGCGCACGGTACGACGTGCCACCGCCAACTTGGTTGACAACCATCTCATCAGCGTTACAAAGTCACGCTTTCAGGATTGCAACCGTTACTACCTGCCCTATTATATCAGGCAATGGCTTCAAACAAAATAATTCGGTCATTATGTCCGCTCCAATTCGGCCATTTTGTCCGCTCCAATTCGGCCATTTTGTCCGCTCCAATTCGGCCATTTTGTCCGCCCAATTCGGCCATTTTGTCCCTTCTATTCGGACAGAATGGCCGCTTATTCTATATACGTAACCTAATACGAGTACACTGTACACCTGATTCAAGATGGTGTCACCACTACGCGCGCGCGTGTGTGCGCGCATGTACGCGCGAGAACGGCCTTGAAAGATGCAGGACGGGGCGGCAAACTTGCACC
>OLPV01002763.1_pt1 | contig 11164 bp, 9 predicted proteins | sample 1671961 | NCBI WGS metagenome assembly OLPV01 (sample SAMEA3136630, study PRJEB25190) | human gut metagenome | biome: human gut; feature: human-associated habitat; material: faeces | place: Austria | collected 2013
ACAAGATCACCCGCAAGAGCGAGAACCCCTCCATCACCCGCGATGTGGGCGGTGAGGGTGTGCAGCAGGCCCTGCTGAAGATCGTGGAGGGTACGGTCAGCAATGTGCCGCCCAACGGCGGCCGCAAGCACCCGCAGCAGGAGTTCATCCAGATCAACACCAAAAATATCCTCTTTATCTGTGGCGGTGCCTTTGACGGGCTGGAAAAGCTCATCCAGAAGCGCACCGACAATGCCTCGCTGGGCTTTGGCAGCCAGCTGCGTACCACGCTCGACAAGGACGAGACCCGCCAGAAGCTGCTGAAAAAGGTCGAGCCGGACGATCTGGTAAAATTCGGCCTGATCCCGGAGCTGATCGGCCGTCTGCCGGTCGTGACGGTGCTGGATCCGCTGGACGAGGAGGCGCTGGTTCGCGTGCTGCTTGAGCCGAAGAACAGCATTGTGCGCCAGTACAAGGAGCTGCTGCATCTGGACAATGCCGAGCTGGTCTTTACCGATGCGGCCCTGCACGCCATCGCCAGAAAGACGGTGGAGCGCAAGAGCGGTGCGCGCGGCCTGCGCAGCGTTGTCGAGGAACTGCTGATTCCGATCATGTACGACATCCCGTCCGATGCCACCATCACCAAAGTGACGATTGACGCCGACACGGTCGAGGGCGGCCAGCCTCATATCGAGCATGGCGCCATGCGCCCGCGCTATAAAAGTTTGACGGAACAGCAATAAAAACGATCTGCACCGGAGCCAATGCGGCCCGGTGCATTTTTGTTCACAAAAATTTTATATAGAAAACACTTGATTTTTCGGTGCAAAGTGGCTATTATATATTTAGCACTCAGAGAGATTGAGTGCTAAACCAAAAATCACCAAAAATTCAAAAGAGAAATCTTTTATAAGGAGGAACTTTCACTATGAAAATCAAACCTCTTGCAGACCGTGTTGTCATTAAAATGGTCGAGGAAGAAGAAACCACCAAGGGCGGCCTGATCCTGTCCGGCTCCGCCAAGGAAAAGCCGCAGGTTGCTGAGGTCGTTGCTGTCGGCCCCGGCGGCAATGTGGATGGCAAGGATGTCGAGATGATCGTCAAGGTCGGCGATAAGGTCCTGACCAGCAAGTATTCCGGCACCGAGGTCAAGGTCGATGGTGAGGAATGCACCATCGTCCGCCAGAGCGACATCCTCGCGGTTGTGGAATAATTTGATTTTTCAGTAATTCTTTCAGATAAAAGGAGAGATCTATTATGGCTAAACAGATCAAGCAGGGCGAGGACGCCCGCAAGGCGCTTTGCGCAGGTATCGACCAGCTGGCCAACACCGTTAAGGTTACCCTCGGCCCCAAGGGCCGCAATGTCGTGCTGAGCAAGAAGTTCGGCAGCCCGCTCATCACCAATGACGGTGTCACCATCGCCAAGGAGATCGAGCTGAAGGACGAGTTCGAGAACATGGGCGCACAGCTCGTTCGCGAGGTCGCCACCAAGACCAACGATGCTGCCGGTGACGGCACCACCACCGCCACCGTGCTGGCACAGGCTTTCGTCAATGAGGGCATGAAGAATGTCACCGCCGGTGCAAACCCGATGGACATCAAGCGCGGCATGCAGAAGGCTGTCGCCGCTGCGGTTGAGGCCGTCAAGGAGCACAGCCAGAAGGTCAACGGCAGCAAGGACATTGCCCGTGTCGGCACTGTTTCTGCCGGTGATGCTGAGATCGGCCAGCTGATTGCTGACGCGATGGAGAAGGTCACGGCCGATGGCGTTATCACCATCGAGGAGAACAAGACCACTGCCGAGACCTACACCGAGGTCGTTGAGGGTATGCAGTTTGACCGCGGCTATGTGACCCCTTACATGGTCACCGACACCGAGAAGATGGAGACCGTCTATGACGACTGCTCCGTCCTGATCACCGACAAGAAGATCAGCGTCTTCCAGGATGTGGTTCCCCTGCTCGAGCAGGTCATCCAGTCCGGCCGCAAGCTGCTGATCATCGCCGAGGATGTCGAGGGCGACGCCCTGTCCAACCTCATCATCAACCGTCTGCGCGGCGGCCTGAATGTTGTTGCCGTTAAGGCTCCCGGTTTCGGCGATCGCCGCAAGGAGATGCTGCAGGATATTGCTACCCTGACCGGCGGCACTGTCATCAGCAGCGACCTCGGCTATGAGCTGAAGGATGCTACCATGCAGCTGCTGGGCAGCGCCCGTCAGGTCAAGGTCACCAAGGAGAACACCACCATTGTCGGCGGTGCCGGTGACAAGCAGGCCATCGCTGACCGCGTGGCTCAGATCCGCAGCCAGATCGCAACGGCAACCTCTGACTTTGACCGTGAGAAGCTGCAGGAGCGCCTGGCCAAGATGGCCGGCGGTGTTGCCGTCATCAAGGTCGGTGCTGCTACCGAGGTCGAGATGAAGGACAAGAAGCTCCGCATCGAGGATGCTCTGAACGCGACCAAGGCCGCTGTAGAGGAAGGCATCGTTGCCGGCGGCGGCACGGCCACCATCAATGCTATTCCGGCTGTCGATAAGCTGGTTGGCGAGCTGGAGGGTGACGAGCGCACCGGCGCCAAGATCGTCCGCAAGGCTCTGGAGGCTCCTCTGCGCCAGATCGCTGCCAATGCCGGTCTGGAGGGCAGCGTTGTTATCGACAACATCCTGAAGGCCAACAAGCCCAACTACGGCTTCGATGCCCAGAAGGAAGAGTATGTTGAGGATATGATCGAGGCCGGTATCGTTGACCCGACCAAGGTCACCCGTTCCGCTCTGGAGAACGCTGCCAGCGTTGCTGCGATGGTTCTGACCACCGAGAGTCTCGTTGCCGATCTGCCCGAGCCGCCGGCTCCGGCTGCCCCGGCCCCTGACATGGGCGGTATGTACTAATTCGGTACACCCAAAAGCAACTACAAGGTCGAAGTCTTGGCGACAAGGCTTCGGCCTTTTTGTATAAGGCGCTGCGGCCATAGACCTGTGGCGGGAAGGCGTGCTATAATAAAGGAAAGGCGCGGCCGCATGGCTCCGACTGCTTATACAGCAGTTGCGCAACGGTGCGGCGGTAATAAGCAAAAACAGCGGGGGAGCCGCCATGAAGAAATATGCAAAATATATGGCGCTGGCCGTGACGCTGGCGCTGCTGGGACTGATTTTCTACTTTTCTGCCCAGCCGGGGGCGGTTTCCTACAAAGTCAGCGAGACTGTGATGAACACAGTTCAATCCGGTAAAGCAAAGGTCATCACGCCGCAATGGTTCAGCACCACAAACCTCAATGTCAATGTTCGCAAATGGGCACATGTTTATATCTACTGCGCGCTGGGGGTCAGCATGGCGGTGACGGTGCATCTGTGGACGGTCAGCCTTGCCCTGTGGCAGAGGGCGCTGCTGTCTGCGGCACTGTGTATGCTGTGCGCCGCCGGGGACGAGCTGCACCAGTTTTTTGTCCCGGGTCGGGCCATGCTGCTGAGCGATGTCGGCATAGATGCAATGGGCTTTCTGCCTTGCATCGCGGCGGTCTTTCTCTGCATCCGGGTGTATCGTGGCTGCCGGAAGTGAGCATACTCCCCATGGGGTGATGCTCTATGTCTTTACGCCGCTTTTACGGCCTGTGTGCAGTGCTTGTGCTGCTGGCGGGCATCGTGCTGTGCCGAACCTATTGGGTGGGGCAGCAGACGGCCTATGCGGCCAACGCGGGCGGGCAGACCGTCCAGACGGTGGTGCTTCCGCGCGCGCGGGGAGATTTTTATGACCGGAGCGGCCGCAGGCTGACCGGCACGGCGCAGCGCTATTATGCGCTTTGCATGCCCGGTGAGGCAGGCTACACCGCACTGTTTCCCTATGTCTCCTATGAGGCGCAGGGCCTTTTGTATGAGCGGCGCAATCTTTCGACTCCGTTTTTGATACAGACCGACCGGGATCTGACAGGGCAGGGTATACCCACCTGCACGGTGCCGGAGCATTTCACCGGCACGACTGCCGCCCATCTGCTGGGGTATCTTGACGGGGAAGGCCGCGGCGTTGCCGGACTGGAATGTGCCTACGATGACCTGCTGGCGGCCTGCGGCGATAAGCGCAGCATCACCTGCATCATGACGGCGCGGGGGCGTCTGCTGGCAGACACAGCCCCTGCCGTCACGGTTGAGGAGACCGGTACGGGGCAGGGGGTACAGCTGACACTGGATGCCGATCTGCAGCGCGCCTGCGAGGCGTTAGCGGCGCAGGTCATGCCGCGCGGGTGCATTCTGGTCATAGACACAGCCACAGGTGAGGTGCTGGCCAGCGTAAGTATGCCAACCTTTGACCCTCGAAATATTGCGGCCAGCATCCGTGCAGATGACACCTCCCTGATCAATCGGCCGCTGCGCGCCTTCAGCGCGGGCTCGGTGTTCAAGGTCGTGCTGGCGGCTGCTGCCTATGAGAGCGGGCTGGACTGGTATACCCACGACTGTACCGGTGAGCTGGAGCTGGCCGGGCAGACCTACCGCTGCGCGCAGGGCCGTGCGCACGGCGAGGTAAATCTGCGCGGTGCGCTGGAGCAGAGCTGCAACACCTATTTTATTGAACTGGGGCAGCTGCTGGGGGCTGCGCGCATCTTGTCAACGGCGGAACAATTCGGCTTCGGTACAGCGGTACAGCTTGCCCCGAGCCTGCGGAGCGCGGCGGGTACACTGCCCGATGCGCAGACCCTTGCAAATGACGGACAGTTGGCAAGCTTCAGCTTCGGGCAGGGGGCGCTGACCGTGACGCCGCTGCAGATCACGGCCATGATGAACACCGTGGCCAGTGGCGGGGTGTACCGCGCACCGGCATTTGTGAAAGGCATTGCCGATTCGACCGGGGCAGTTGCAGCGCCGTTGGAACCGTCCGCGCCGCGCACGGTTTGTGATGAAAAAACGGCAAAGGTCCTGCGCAGTATGCTTGTGTCGGTGGTGACGGAAGGCATCGGCGCCGAGGCCCGGCCCGCTGCAGGCATGGCGGGCGGCAAGACCGGCACGGCGCAGACCGGCCAATATGATGAAAACGGGGAGGAACTGCTGAACTACTGGTTCAGCGGCTTCTACCCGGCACAGGCACCCCGCTATACTGTAACGGTGCTGCAGGACGGCATATTGAAGCCCGAGCTGTCAAGCGCAGCAATTTTTGAGAAGATCACCGAGATACTGCATGTCTGGGACGCGGCCTTGTAAAAGACGGCAGAATAGGATTTTCGGCTTTCATTTTGCCGCAGGGTATTGCACTTTTGCCTTAAAAAAGATACAATAATAACTATCTATAGACCATAACGAATCCATGCTGAAAGGGACAGGCCAATGCAGCATATCTTTATCATAAATCCTACGGCGGGCAAAGTGGATGCCAGTGTGGCGCTGATCCCCCAGATCCATGCTGCCGCCAGCCGCGCCGGTGTGCGCCCCACCATTGAGGTGACCCGCCGCGCCGGGCAGGCGCGGGACCTTGCCGCAAAATATGCGTCCTCCGGGCAGGAAGTTTTCCTCTATGCCTGCGGCGGCGACGGTACGCTGAACGAGGTTTTGCAGGGGGCTGCCGGCTATGACAATGCGGCGGTGGGCTGCGTCCCCTGCGGCAGCGGCAACGACTATGTGCGCAACTTCGGTACGCAGGCGCAGTTCCTTGATCTGGATGCCCAACTGGCGGCGCGCCCCTTTACGGTGGATATGATCCGCACGCCGCAGGGCTGCGGTATTGACATCTACGCTGCGGGCATTGACGCCCAGGTGGCCAACGGCATCCCCAAGTGGAGACGGGTGCCGCTGTGCGGAGGCACCACGGCCTACACACTGTCGATCCTTGAGGCGGTGTGCAGCACCTTCCGCCATCGGCTGCGCATCACGGCAGATGACCGGCAGATGGAGGATGTTTACATGATGCTGGCGATCTGCAACGGCCAGCAGTACGGCGGCGGCTACTGTGCCGCGCCCCACGCCAGCATGACGGACGGTCTGCTGGATGTTGTCCTTCTCAAGCCTGTGCCGCGCCTGAAGCTGCCCGGGCTGCTGGGTGCTTACAAAAAAGGGGAGCATCTGTTGGAGGATGATGCTGTGGCGGAGAAATTCAAGCCCTACATGATCTTTTTCCGCACAAGCCAAATTGATATAGAGGTGCTGGACGGCAACCCGCTCATCACAACACTGGATGGCGAATGCTCGCCCCAGATGCACATGCATGCGGAAGCGGTGCGCAGTGCGGCGCACATTCTGCTGCCGCCTGAGTTGGCCGCCAATGCAAACGAGACGCCTGTTCTGCAGGCTATGGGAGAGTAAGCAATGTCTGAAAAAGTCAAAATCAAGATCGCCCGCAATGTGGTGCATCTTCCGGCCATCGCCCTGCGCGGGCTGGTGGTGTTCCCCAACAATGTGGTCCATTTTGAGGTGGGCCGCACCAAGTCCATCGCAGCGATCGAGGCTGCCATGCACAATAACAGCAGCGTATTCCTTGTGGCCCAGCGCGAGATGGATGTCGAGGAGCCTGCACTGCGGGACCTGTACGGCTACGGCGTGATTGCGGAGATCAAGCAGGTGCTGCGCGTCTCCGAGGATATCGTAAAGGTGCTGGTCGAGGGCAAGACCCGCGCGCGCCTGCTGGAGCTGGACAGCGCGGATAAATACCTGCAGGCCACGGTGCGCCCGGTGCCGGTGCGCGGCATTGCCGCCGACAAGCGCACGCAGGTCGAGGCACTGGTCCGCAGCTTGAAGGACTGCTTTGAGGAGTACCTCTCCTACAGTCCGCAGATCTCCAAGGATGTTGTCTATAACATTATCTCGTCGGATTCGCCGCTCTACCTCAGCGAGTATATGCCCGCCAATCTGCTGCTCAAGTATGAGGACAAGCAGGTCATTCTGAACGAGTCCACGCTGCTGGGCCGTCTGGAAAAGCTGCTGACCCTGCTGCGGCAGGAGTGTCAGGTTCTTGAGATCGAGCGCGATCTGGACGACAAGGTCAATGCCCAGATGGACAAGGGTCAGCGGGAATACTACTTGCGTGAGCAGATGCACATTATCAGCGAGGAGCTGGGCGATTCCGAGGATACCCGCGCCGAGGCCGATACATACCGTGAGAAGATCCGGGCGCTGGCGCTGGATGAGGAATCCACCGAGAAGCTGCTCAAGGAGTGTGACCGTCTGGCCCGTATGCAGGGCAGCAGCGCCGAGAGCGGTGTGATCCGCAGCTATCTGGACGCCTGCCTTGCCCTGCCGTGGCATACCGCGACCGAGGATGACCTTGATCAGGCCCATGCCCGCAAGGTGCTGGACCGTGAGCATTACGGCCTGCAGAAGGTCAAGGAGCGCATTCTGGAGCTGCTGGCCGTGCGCAAGCTGAATCAGGATGTCAAGGGACAGATCATCTGCCTTGTCGGCCCTCCGGGTGTCGGCAAGACGAGCATCGCACACTCCATTGCCGAGTGCATGAACCGCAGGTTCGCCCGCATGAGTCTGGGCGGTGTCCATGATGAGGCTGAGATCCGCGGCCACCGCCGCACTTATATCGGCGCCATGCCCGGGCGCATCATCAGCGCCATTACAACCGCCAAGTCCACAAACCCGGTCATTCTGCTGGACGAGATCGACAAGCTGGCAGGCGATTACAAGGGCGACCCCTCCAGCGCACTGCTGGAGGTGCTGGACCCCGAGCAGAACCGCACCTTCAAGGATAACTATCTGGATATCCCGTTCGATCTGAGCGAGGTGCTGTTTATCACAACCGCCAACGATGCCTCGACTATCCCCGGCCCGCTCTATGACCGTATGGATGTGATCGAGCTGCCCAGCTATACCCGCACTGAGAAGTTCAACATTGCTAAACGCCACCTGCTGCCCAAGCAGCTGAAAAACAACGGCCTTGACGGCCGCGTGACCCTGACGGCCAGCGCACTGTACGCCATCATTGACGGTTACACCCGCGAGGCCGGTGTGCGCAATCTCGAGCGCACCATCACGGCAGTGCTGCGCAAATGCGCCCAGAAGGTCGCCGCCGGGGAGGAGGAAAAGATCAGCATCTCCGCCGCCTCGGTCAAGGCACTGCTCGGCCCTGAAAAGGTCAAGCCGACCTTTATCTCCCGCAGGGATGCCGTCGGCATCGCCAACGGTCTGGCATGGACCAGCGTCGGGGGTGAGATGCTGCCCGTTGAGGTGGCTGTCATCCCGAGCGGCACCGGCAAGATCGAGATCACCGGCAGTCTGGGCGATGTCATGAAAGAGAGCGCCCAACTGGCCGTGACTTACGCCCGTGTCCATGCCGAGGAATATGGTATCGCGGCGGATAAATTTAAAAACACTGACCTGCACATCCACGCCCCGGAGGGCGCTGTCCCCAAGGACGGCCCCTCTGCCGGCGTTACGCTGACCACGGCATTGATCTCGGCGCTGTCCGGCATCCCCGTGAACCACGATCTGGCCATGACCGGTGAGATCACGCTGCACGGGAATGTGTTGCCCATCGGCGGCCTGAAGGAAAAGAGCATGGCTGCCTTCCGCGAGGGCATCTCCACCGTGCTGATCCCCAGGGACAACGAGAGCGACCTGTATGAGGTAGATGCCGAGGTGAAGGAGAAGGTTCATTTTATCCCGGTCGGCAGCTTGTCCGAGGTGCTCAAACATGCGCTGGTGCGCCCCGGCCGCACCCCTGCCCGGGCTGCCCGCAGCGTGCCGCAGGCAACCTCCCTCATTGCCAATGAAAAGCCCGCAGACGCCCACAAGGAGCCTGCTGCGGTGATGTAAAACGCGGCCCTGTATACATTATAATAAAGGAACACCCATGAACTATAACAACAGCGAGTTTCTCGCGTCCTACGGCCTGTCCCGTCAGCTGCCGGTCAGCGACCGGCCGGAGATCGTTTTCTCCGGCCGCTCCAATGTGGGCAAGTCGAGCCTTATCAACAAGCTCTGCAACCGCAAAAAGCTGGCCCGCGTCAGTGCTACGCCGGGCAAAACGGCCACCATCAATTTTTACCGCGTGGATACCGCCTATCTTGTGGACCTGCCCGGCTACGGCTACGCCAAGGTCTCAAATGTGGAGCGCGAGCGGTGGGATGATCTGATCAACAGCTATTTTGAGGCGGATCGCTCAGTCTGCCTGCTGGTTCAGCTGCTGGACAGCCGCCATGCCCCGAGCGCGGACGATCTGCAGATGCTGGAATACCTGCACTACCACCGCATCCCGTTTGTGGCTGCACTGACCAAGGGCGACAAGCTGAAAAAAAGCGAGATGGCCGCCTGCAAGGAAGAATTTGAGAAGATCTGCGCGCCCTACGGCTGCCGGGCCGTTGTGCTGACCAGCGCTGAGAACGGCTTGGGCTGTGACGAGCTGCGCGCCCTGCTGGAAGCCAGCATGGCCGGGGAGTGAGCCATGGCCTACAATGAGTTTGCCTATTTTTACGATGAGTTCAACGGCGAGGCCGATTACGATGCGCTCTACCGCTACATCACGGCAGAGCTGCAGGCTCACGGCATCCGGAACGGCATTCTGGCCGACCTTGGCTGCGGCACCGGGGATCTGACGCTGATGCTGACCCAGGCAGGCTATGATGTCATCGGTATCGACCGGTCGGAGGAGATGCTGAGCGTCCTGCGTGAAAAGGCGGATGAGCTGGGCTTGACCGGGCGTCTGCTGCTGCTTCGGCAGGATCTGCTCGAGCTGGACCTCTACGGCACCATCCGCGCGGCGGTATCCACCTTTGATACCTACAGCCATATCGGCCCGCTGGACAGCTTTGAAAAGGCCATACGCAAGGCGGCCTATTTTATGGAGAAGGGCGGCGTGTTCCTTTTTGATTTGAACACGCCCTATAAGCACCGGGAAATTCTGGCAGGGCAGACCTTTGATATTGAGGCCGAGGACGCCGACTGCCATTGGTCCAACCGCTATGCGGAGGACGCGCAGCGGGTGGATATCACCATCGACATTGACTACCATGAGACGGGCGAGCATTTCCGTGAGCAATTCAGCGAGTACAGCTACACGCTGGACACCGTGCGCGCCTTGCTGGAAAAGTACGGCTTTGCCGTGGCAAGGGTCGCTGACGGCGAGGATTTCGGCCCTGTGCGCGCCGACAGCCCGCGCTGGATCATTACGGCTGTCAAGCAATACACACAAGAGGATGAAAGCAATGGAACAGAATCATAACATGCTGCGCGGCATTTCTGAGAACGGCGGCATTGTATTTTACGGCGTGGACTCTACCGAGATTGTCCGCGATATGGAGCGCCTGCATAAGACGAGCGCGGTCACCACGGCGGCGCTGGGCCGCCTGCTGACGGCTGCCTCGATGATGGGCATCATGCTGAAAAGTACGCAGGACTCGGTGACGCTGCAGGTCAAGGGCGGCGGCCCGGCGGGCCGTCTGCTGGCGGTTTCTGACGGTACAGGCAATGTCAAGGGCTATGTGGAGCATCCGGTCGTAGAGCTGCCCCCGCGGGCGGACGGCCATCTGGATGTAGGCACTGCTGTCGGCAAGGACGGCACCCTTGATGTTATCCGCGACCTCGGTATGCGCGAGCCTTATATCGGGCAAGTACCGCTGACCTCCGGCGAGATCGCCGAGGATGTAACAACCTACTTTGCCATCAGCGAGCAGATCCCCACGGTCTGCGCTCTGGGTGTGCTGGTGGATAAAGACCTGAGTGTCCGCTGCGCAGGCGGTTTTGTCGTGCAGCTGCTGCCCGGTGCCACCGAGGAGGAGATCGAGCATCTTGAAAAGAACATCAAGGCCATGCCCAGCGTGACGACGATGCTGGAGCAGGGCATGAGCGTGCGCGATATGCTGGAGCTGGCGCTGCAGGGCTTTCAGCCGGATATTCTGGACAGCTACCATGTGACCTATAAATGCGACTGCAGTCTCGAGCGCGTTGAAAAAATGATCCGCAGCCTTGGCAAAAAAGAGGTCGAAAAAATGCGCGATGAGGACCCCGTCGCGGAGGTGAACTGCCAGTTCTGCAACAAAAATTACAGGGTCGATCTGAATGATCTGCTGAAAAACTGGCCGGACATCGTTGAAAACGAGGGCGCCAAAAAAGTTTGAAAAAACTTGTGAAAAACGCTTGACTTTTCTGCTCACATAGTCTATAATAACACCTGTCGCCCGGAGAGAGCGACTGAGCAAAAACCTCTCCAACATGCGGCCGTAGCTCATCTGGTAGAGCGCCACCTTGCCAAGGTGGAGGTAGCGAG
>OLPV01002772.1_pt1 | contig 11118 bp, 14 predicted proteins | sample 1671961 | NCBI WGS metagenome assembly OLPV01 (sample SAMEA3136630, study PRJEB25190) | human gut metagenome | biome: human gut; feature: human-associated habitat; material: faeces | place: Austria | collected 2013
ACACCATGTCTGATCCCCGCGCCGTGCTGCTGAAGAAGTACGCCCAGCGCATGGCGGAGCTGAAGGGCTACGCCGACGACTTCGCCCTGCTGCAGAAGGTGGAGGAGCTGGGCCTGCCCATGGTCATGGAACGCAAGCACAGCGACACGCCCATGTGTGCCAATGTGGATATGTACTCCGGCCTGGTGTATGCCATGCTGGGCATCCCTGAGGAGGTGTTCACGCCGCTGTTCGCCTCCGCCCGTATCGCCGGCTGGTGCGCCAACCGCATCGAGGAGGTCGTTACCTGCCACCGCATCATGCGTCCGGCTTACCGGGCCGTGGTCAAGCGCGTGCACTATGCCCCCATCGAGGAGCGGACGGCCCGCCTGGACTTCAACCCCCGCACCCCCGACGATGACACCGACCAATGATCTTTCTTTCATCGAACCAAAACGATGTTCCGAAAGGGCGCGGACCAGCACACAGTCCGCGCCTTTTCCCCTACCGCACCGGACCCGGCACAATAATTTCTTAAGAATTTTTTCACAACCTGTTCATGGAACCCGCGTCCTCTCCCGCTATACTGGAAGGACACACACAATCAAGGAGGAACCACACAATGAAACGGAAGTATCTGTCTCTGGGCCTGGCCCTGGTCATGGCCCTGACGCTATGCGCCTGCGGCGGCGGCGCTGTCAACGGCACCAGCACCGGCAAGGAAGACGGCAAGCTGGCCAGCGGCACCTGGCAGCAGCAGGAAACGGGCGACACCGACCTGCTCGGTTACAGCGCCCAGGATCTGACCGGCCCCATCCCCGAAGACTGGACCCTGCCCAGCGACTTCAAGACCGGCGACAAGGTCCGTGTGGAAGTCAGCGGCGATAAAATTCTCTACGGCGACATCGTCGACGGCGGCTATCTCAACGGCTTCACCGTGGCCCAGTACGCCGACGGGAACCTGACCACCGTCTATGAGTTCAAGAAGGGCGTCGTCCGCAGCTGGCAGCAGTTCTTCAGCCCCGACGGCAGCAAGCTGGCCGTGGCCTGGGCCCCCAGCACGGACTCCACCGAGTGGAGCGTCACCCTGGTGGACCTGACCACCAGCGGCGAGTCCACCCTGAAGCTGCCCGACATGACCTTTACCTACACCCAGACCGACGAAAAGACCGGCGAGAGCAAGGAGGTCACCGAGGCCCCCACCTTCCTGCTGCTCAAGTGGCAGGACGACAAGAACCTGGTCGTCACCGCCAGCCTGGCTGAGTACGACAGCAGCAAGCAGCCCCAGACCTGGGTCTACACCCTGCCCTGAACACACAACGACAGCAAAAGAGCGCCGGATCGACCGATCCGACGCTCTTTTTATACAACATTCCGTCATAAAATGTATAACGCATGTCACACCATGTAGGGGCCGCAGACCTCTGCGGCCCGCCCGTCTGACTCTCAAATCACCTTCCGAAGTTCAAGTTTCGGCTCCTCCGCCGGCATCAACAGCCCCTCCAGCTCCCGCTCTGCCGGGAGGATCTGCGCTTCCATGCGGTCCCGCAGCTCGTGGGCCAGGGTCTTGTCCCGCTGGCGCAGGACACCGGAGACCGCCTGTCCCGGTCCGCAAAAGCGGTTGGACAGCGTAGCCATCCGCCACAGACCGGAGAGATACTGCCGCTCCTTCACGGGATGGATGAAGCCTGCCGCCGTCCGGGCGGTGCGCTCCTTCCCTTCTGTGTGGACCTTGGGGGAGTTGGCCCGCCGCTGTTCTTCCAGCAGGATGAGGTCCAGGGCCACCTCCATGCGGAAGTGGGAGGCCCCCTCCTCCATCCAGCGGTAGATGGGGGGATGGACCGTATCGTCCAGCAGCAGGTGGAGCAGGTATCCGGCGGCAAAGCTGCGCTGGGTGGCGTCCCCATGCCGCAGGGCCTTGGAAAGGGCAGGTAAAGAGACGTTCCGCCATTGCTTGTGCAGCTTGTCGGACGTCTTTTTGGTTTGGAAGGAAAAGATCAAGGGGTCTGGCCCATACAGGCCCAGGTGAAACGCAGGCAAGTCCGCGGTGCAGTGAGACCGCAGGTCGCGGGGCAGACGTTTCATGACCTCCTGGCCGAAGTAGGTGTGTGCGTTGTGGTCGGCCATGTTACCGCCTCCTATCCTTCTTAGCATACACCCGTTTTCTTGCAAAATCTACTGGAAAATGTAAACGATGTGCCCAGTGAGATCATTAAATCATACGTCAGATGATCAATCCCCCGTTGGGTGCCAGGACCTGGCCGGTGAAGAAATCCCCGGCCGGGGAAGCCAGGAACCAGACGGCCTGGGCGACATCTTCCGGCGTACCCAACCGCTCCAGGGGCGTCTCTTCTGCCAGCTCGTCTTTGATGTCCTGAGGGAGGTTCCCGTTCATCTCCGTATCAATGACCCCAGGGGCCACGCAGTTGACGGTGATGCCCGACGGTCCCAGTTCTTTCGCCAGGGCCTTGGTCAGGCCGATGACCCCGGCCTTGGCCGTGGAATAAGCTACCTCGCAGGAGGCCCCCACCTGCCCCCACATCGAGGAGAGCGTGATAATTTTTCCGGCTTTTCGGTGGAGCATATCCGGTAGGACGGCTTGGGCGCAGTAAAACACACCGTCCAAGTCCACCCCCATCACCTCCCGCCAGCTGGCCTCGGTGATGTCGGTAAACAGCTCTTGGCGGGCGATGCCGGCGTTGCAGACCAGCACGTCGATCCGGCCGAACTCCCGGAGAAATGCGGCGGTCATGGCCTGCACCTGCTCCCGCTGGGCCACGTCGCAGACGTAGACCTTGACCGGCACGCCAAGGGCGGCCAGTTCTTCTGCCAGGGCCTCGGCTCGGTCCTTGGCCTTTTGGCAGACGATGCCCACGCCATAGCCCTGTCGGGCGAATAACCGGGCGCAGGCCGCCCCGATCCCACGGGAACCCCCGGTGATCAGAGCGGCCTTTGGCACAGAATTTGTCGTTGTTGTCATCGGCTCAGACATTGAAGCGGAACAGGACCACGTCACCGTCCTGCATCACATACTCCTTGCCCTCGGAGCGGACCAGACCCTTTTCCTTGGCGGTGGTCATAGAGCCGCCGCAGGCTTCCAGGTCGGCAAAGGAGACGACCTCGGCGCGGATGAAGCCCCGCTCGAAATCGGTGTGGATTTTACCGGCGGCCTTGGGGGCCTTGGTGCCGCGGGTGATGGTCCAGGCGCGGCACTCGTCCTCGCCGCAGGTCAGGTAGGAGATCAGGCCCAGCAGGGTGTAGCTGGCCTGGATGAGCCGGTCCAGACCGGACTGCTCCACCCCCAGGTCCTCCAGGAAGAGGGCACGGTCCTCCGGGTCCATGGCGGCGATGTCGGCCTCGATGTTGGCGCAGATGGGGATGACCTGGGCATCCTCTTCCTTGGCCGCAGCCACGACCGCCTGATAGTAGGGGCTGGCGTCGTGGTTTTTAAAGCCGTCCTCATCCATGTTGGCGGCGAAGATGACAGGCTTCAAGGTCAGCAGGTCGGCGGTGGCGAGAATTTCTTTCTCTTCCTCATCGCAGGGGTAGCTGCGGGCGGACTTACCCTCGTTCAGCCAAGCCAGCAGGCCCTTGAACACCTCGGCGGAGTGCAAAAACTTCTTGTCTCCCTTGCCGGCCTTGGTGTCCTTGTCGATGCGGCGCTCGACCATCTCCATGTCGGCCATGACCAGCTCCAGGTCGATGATGCTGATGTCACGGGCGGGGTCGCAGCTGCCCTCCACGTGGATGATGTTGTCGTCGTCAAAGCAGCGGACCACATGCACGATGGCGTCCGTCTCCCGGATGTTGGCCAAAAACTTGTTGCCCAGGCCCTCGCCCTTGGAAGCGCCCTTCACCAGACCGGCGATGTCCACGAACTCGATGACCGCAGGGGTCTTCTTCTTGGGCTGGTAAATTTCCGCCAGCTTGTCCAGCCGGGTGTCCGGCACCGTGACCATGCCCACGTTGGGGTCGATGGTGCAGAAGGGATAGTTGGCGGACTCCGCGCCGGCGTTGGTGATGGCGTTAAAGAGGGTGCTCTTGCCCACGTTGGGCAGACCCACAATACCTAACTTCATAGTTGATCCTACTCCTTTATTTTTGAGGGAGAACAAGCCCCGTCGTTTTCTGGAACCTTGTTATTGTATCATGGGAAGATTGGTTTCTCAAGAGAGAAACAGAATTTTATCACACCGCTTCTTGACGCTGCCCACCGAATTGACATCCTTCACTTTATATGAGACGGGCGTGTTGATTGCCTCACAAGCAGTTGACAAGCAACCACATCTTTTTTATAATGTGAGACATAACCTCACGTTATAAAAGGAGCGTTGTTGATGGAATCATTCAAAGTGCTAGAATGGAATATAAATCATAGACAAGGCCGTTCTCAAAAATATATGCCTTAATGGGTAGCAACTGTAATTAGGAAGAATTACGCTGATACTGATATTATAATTCTAACAGAGTGCAGTTCAAATGTTCCGAATTGGGATACTATAAAAAAGCGTATATTCGAAGATAAGGAGTATTTGGTTTTCGAGAGTTTCAATAATCAGGGGCATCAGAATGATGTTGTGATCGCAGTAAAAAAGGAACGATTTTCTGTTAAAGACACAAGATCACACTATTCTGCAAACCCTGACACAGCAGATCATTTAGAGATAAAATGCAAAACCAAAGCGGGCACAGAGCTCACGGTAATCGGAATGAGAATACACTCCTATGATAAAGTAACTGACGCTAATGACGAAAAAAAGCGCATTGCATTTCAGTCTATCATAAATGATGTCAAAAATGATAACATTGTGGTAATTGGCGGTGATCTAAATAACTATCGTCGGGGATGCCAAACACGAAAATGGTGCCTCAGGCGAATCGATGAAATTTGTCAAGAGAACGGATTTATGCGATATACTCCTCATGGTTCGAGCATCTATAAAGACTACACAGAAGATGATCCTTACGCTTTTGCCGAAGATCATTTTATTGTCAAAGGCGTTGAATCAGTACAGTTACTTCCGTATGATCGCTCATTTGTCAATAAAGACAAGACCATTTATAGATGGGGACAGGATTTTCAAGTTAATTTTGGGGGCAACAATTATGGCCACATTGATGATCCTTACCCTGACCATGCAATATTAATGGCAGAAATCACTATTCTATAAAAGAATACAATTTGAGATTTTATTTTCGGTCGTAAAACCACTAATGCAGCAAAGATTGAGCTGGGGGGATTGCGGAATGAATGCGCAGTTGGAGCAACAAATACAAGCCGATTTTCCTTTCATGAAGCTGAATAAGATTGATGGTGAGGAAAATCTATATCGTCGCTGGGGGTGCGATTGCGATGACGGATGGTATAACCTGATTCACGATATGTGTCAGGCAATAGCTGATAGGTATGCCGAAGAAGGGCTGCCAATCGACCTTATTCCTACACAGCTCAAAGAAAAATTTGCAACACTTCGATTTTATTACTCGTTCGAGGGAGCCCAATATGGAAGTGCAGCCATTGACTTTCTGGGCGGCTTGAGCATACGATTCGAGGCAAATGACGAAACGCCGCTTGATGAGCGCACGGAAATCTTGCGGCGCGACATTGCGCAGATTATCCGAACCTATGAGGCAAAGAGCAAAACGGTTTGTGAGAAATGCGGCAGCACGGATTCTGCGACTATCAGAAGGGATTTTGGCTGGTGGCGAACTTTGTGTAAAGCCTGCTACGAAAAAAGAATGGCAGCGAGAGCTCCCGATAGAAAATAAGATAAATAAAACAGGAGACTAAGGAAAACACTTCCTTAGTCTCCTGTTTTGATTGCGAAAAGATGAGCCACTCCTCCGAATGACTCATTTCAATACAATATAAATTATTCCGTTTCCTCTTCCCGAACATACCGCATGATCTCCCCCACCTCACAGTCCAGTATCCTGCAAAACATATCGATCGTGTGGGTGTTGACCCCTTCGTTGTGCCGCAGGCGGGTCAGCTGGGCGGGGCTGATGCCGTACTGGTTAATGAGAGCATATTGTGAGATCCCCCGCTCCTTCATCACCTTCCAAAGCCCGTCATAAGAAATCATACTATTCAAGCCTCACTTTCCACTTGAATAGTAACCAGAAACGGTGTATACTAGAATAACCGAAAACAGTCAATGATTTTCAGACGCCTCTATCCTCCGCTCGATCTGCGCCACCAGCTCACTCGGCCGCAGCCCCAGCGCCGTCGCGAGACGCCAAAGCGTCTCGAAATTGGCCTGCTTGCTTCCGTTCTCGATCATCGTCAGGTGGGTGCGTGCGATACCAGCTGACTTACTCAACACATCTTGCGAAACTCCTTTTTCTTTCCGCAAAGCCCGAATCGTTTTCCCGACTGCTGAATTGTCAAACTGCACACGCTCACCTCTCCTCTGCAAAATACTGGTTCATCGCCGTTTTGGACGCCCGGATCAAGTCTCCCAAAAAACGGACCTGCTGGGTCGTGCATTGACTTAAAATCTCTGTAATTTCACTGACTGCCGCGTTATGGCTGTCCTGGGTTCGGTCAAAAAGTAAATCGTCTGTTCTGACATCCAAAACATTAGCCAAAGACACCAGCACCGGCAAGCTGAGCTTTGTGCTGCCCGTCTCAATATGGCTCATGTGGGTGGTGGAGATTTCGACTTTTTCCGCAAGTTCCTCCTGGGACCAATCATGTGCTTTTCGGAATTTCCGGATCCGTTGTCCGATGGCGTAGTAATCCATAGCTCCACCGCCCTTTTCGTTCATTTTATTTGAATTATAGAGGCAGTCATGCCGTATTAAAATAAAGTATATAAGCATTTTCTGCTTATATACTTTATTTTATTGTTCGAGATTTCATTCGCCCTGGATGAGAAATTTGCAAAATTATGTATACGATAGTAGATAGTTGAAGAAATTTATGCTATACTGCAAACAGAAGGCACACAGGAAAGGAGCGACCTCATCATGGCTACCAATACTTTGCTGAACTATCTTCGCGCCGTCTTAAAACTAGAAACTGAATGCAGAACCTTATCTATCTCTATGAAACGCAACCGTCAACAAGCTGCCTCCTTAGCTGCAAATCCTGGAATCGACCCAGCAAAAAACAATTACTTCTCAGAAGCAGGGGGGTTAAGTGACCTTTCAGTCATCTTGCTCCTTATATCAATTCCCCTATTTGCTTTCTACTGGTGGCTTTGTGGGTCTGATGACATTCCAGACCTGATTCATGGTAATTTCACCATTCTCGATACGCTTTGTTTCCTATTTAGAACTCTTATCGTTGCTGGCCCTGCTATTGCTTGTATAATAGGATTTTTCAAATGCGCTTTTAGCTCTAAGCGTCTTCATAAAGAAGAGGAAACAAGTTATCAGCAGGCTCTCGTTGATAATGAGCAATTTCTTCACGAAAAAGAACGTTTGTTACCTTTGTTGGAACAAGACTATCAGATTCTAAAACGGCACTATAATAAGATCTGTTCCACTTTACAGCAATACTATGATTTGAACATCATATACCCCAAGTATAGAGGAATTGTACCTGTTGCAATGTTCGTCCAGTATCTAGAGTCTGGCATCGTTTATCAGTTGGAAGGTCCCAACGGAGCTTACAGCCGTTATGAAGATGAACTATTTCGTCAGCTCATTATCAACAAACTGGATGTTATCGTTACTCGTTTGGATGATATTCGAGCAACCCAATATGAATTAGCAAACTCTCTTGAAAAATCTAACCAACAAATCATGGAACTAAACAGCCATGCGGAAATCCAATCCTATAACACCATGCAGACCAATGCTGAGGTCAAGGCTTTGAAGGATTACACGATTTTCCGTGACCTGCTGCGATAAGTAAATAGGAGCCATCTCAAGCTGCCCTGCGACCTTGGTCGTGGGGCAGCTTTTTGGTAGGTTGATGCCCTCCCGTCACTTTCCCAAAAAAGAAGGGATTCTTGCATTTTCAGGTGGGAGGGGTTTTGTGGGTACAAGCTAAAATCACCAGAAACCCTCCCCTTTTTTTAAGGAAACCGCTTAATTTTCACCTTTTGACGGGAAGATATTGAATTTTTCACGTACTTGCAGTAAAATGCAAGCTGTATCATAACGACAGTTTGTCAGGAGCGAGGCGAAGGATATCATGCTGAATATCGTTTTGGTGGAACCAGAGATCCCGATGAACACCGGGAACATTGCCCGGACCTGTGCCGCCACCGGCAGTCGGCTGCATCTGGTGCGCCCCTTGGGGTTCGACATCAGCGACCGGGCCGTGAAGCGGGCGGGGCTGGATTATTGGCACCTGGTCGATCTCCGGGTCTATGATGATTTGGACGAGCTGTTTCAGCGCAATGACATCCAGGACCTTTGGCTGGCCACCACGAAAGCGCCGCAGGCGTATTCTCAGGCGAAGTTCCGGGACGGCTGCTGGCTCTTCTTCGGCAAAGAGACCGCCGGCCTGCCGGAATGGTTCCGGGAACAGCACCGGGAGCGCTGCCTGCGCCTGCCCATGCGGCCCGAAGCCCGCAGCCTGAACCTGGCAAACTCCGTTGCAGTTTTTACCTATGAGGCCCTTCGTCAGCTGGACTTTTTACAGCTGCAAGGGGAAGGAGAAATGGGGCAGACGCCGCCCGCTCTCTTGCAGGGCGCAGAATGACCTGGTCGGAGTAACCAGGCCGTTCCCCGTCCGGGCGCACCGTCTGTCGGACCGAGCACAAGCAGTTATCCATAAAATATGAAAAGAAGGGGCATTATTCCGATGAATTATGATAAGAAGACCATCCGCGACATTGACGTGTCCGGAAAGAAGATCCTCCTGCGCTGTGACTTCAACGTTCCCCATGATAAGGCCACGGGCGTGATCCATGACGACACCCGTATCGTCTCCACCTTGCCCACCATCCGCTACCTGCTGGACCACAACGCCGCCGTGATCCTGCTGTCCCACATGGGCCGGCCCCACGGCGAGTGGAAGAAGGAGCTGTCTCTCTTCTCCGCGCGGGACCATCTGGAGGAGTTATTGGAGATGCCCGTGCCCCTGACCGAGGACGTGCTCGGCCCCGACACCAAGGCCAAGTGCGCCGCCCTCCAGCCCGGCCAGGTCGTGCTGGTGGAGAACCTGCGCTTCCGCCTCGAAGAGGAGAAGAACGACCCCGAATTTGCCAAGGAGCTGGCTTCCCTGGCCGACATCTTCGTCTTCGACGCCTTTGGCGCTGCCCACCGCGCCCACGCCTCCACCGAGGGCGTATCCCACTACCTGCCCTCCGTCGCCGGGCTGCTGGTGGAGAAGGAGCTGGAGTTCATGGGCAAAGCCCTGGATGACCCCAAGCGTCCCCTGGTCGCCATTCTGGGCGGTTCCAAGGTCTCCGACAAGATCGGCGTGATCAACAACCTGCTGCAAAAGGCCGACACGATCCTGATCGGCGGCGGCATGGCCTATACCTTCCAGGCTGCCCTGGGCCGGGACATCGGCACCTCCCTGCTGGACGCCAACCACGTCGGCTACGCCAAGGACATGATCGCCAAGGCCCAGGAGATGGGCGTGAAGCTCCTGCTGCCCCAGGACAATCTGGCCGCCAAAGAATTCTCTGCCGATGCCGAGCCAATCCTGGTAGACGCCACGGCCTTCCCGCACGACCTCATGGGCATGGACATCGGCCCCAAGACCATCGAGGACTTCACCGGCGCCATCGCCGGGGCAGGCACCGTCATCTGGAACGGCCCCATGGGCGTGTTTGAGTTCCCCGCCTTCGCCAACGGCACCAATGCAGTCGCCAAGGCCATGGCCGACCAGAAGGACGCCGTGACCATCGTGGGCGGCGGCGACTCTTCCTCTGCCGTGGAGAAGAGCGGCTTTGCCGACAAGCTCTCTCACATCTCCACCGGCGGCGGCGCTTCCCTGGAGTTCCTGGAGGGTCTGGTCCTGCCCGGCATCGCCTGCCTGGCTGACAAGGACTGACTGACGGGAAAGGGGAGCCAATGAACAGAAAGTATCGCAAGACCATCATCGCCGGCAACTGGAAAATGCACAAGACCGCCACCGAGGCCAAGGCCTTTGCCGAGCGCCTGAAGGGTGCCCTGCCTCGGGCCAAGCGGTGCAGCATCGTCCTGTGCGTGCCCTATGTGGACATCCCCGCTGCCGTAAAACTTCTGAAAGACAGCCGCGTGGCCGTGGGGGCCCAGAACCTCCATTGGGAGAGCAGCGGCCCCTTTACCGGCGAGATCTCCGCCGGGATGCTGGCGGACTTAGACGTGAAATACGTCATCATCGGCCACAGCGAACGCCGCGCCCTCTTCGGCGAGACGGACCACATCATCAATCAAAAAGTGCACGCCGCCCTCAGCGCCGGGCTCCGCCCCATTCTCTGCGTGGGCGAGGACCAGGACCAGCGGGAGCTGGGCGTGACCATGGAGTTCATCTCCTACCAGCTCAAGGCAGCCCTGGCCGGGGTCACCCCGGAGGACATGCGCCGGGTCGTCATCGCCTATGAGCCCATCTGGGCCATCGGCACCGGCAACACCGCCACCCCGGAGCAGGCCGGAGAGGTCTGCGGGGCCATCCGCAGCATCCTGCGCAAGCTCTATGGGGCCCGCATCGCCCGCTCCACCACCATCCAGTACGGCGGCTCCATGAATGAAGCCAACGCCGAGGCCCTGCTGGCCCAGGAGGACGTGGACGGCGGCCTGATCGGCGGCGCTTCCCTGGACCCTGACAAATTCTTGCAGATCATCCACACCGCCAACCAAGATTGATCCGATCCAATGCACCATCCAAACCTGCCAAAACAGTATTTATCCCAATTCATCCCACGCGGAGCCGCAGGCTCCGGGAACCGAGGAAACAGGCTTATGAAAACTCCAACGACACTTATCATCATGGACGGCTTCGCCCTGGGAGAGGACATCCCCGGCAACGCCGTTCAGGCTGCCAACACCCCCCAGCTGGACTATCTCTTCTCCCAGTATCCCTTCTGCCAGCTGGAGGCTTCCGGCCTGGACGTAGGCCTGCCTGAGGGACAGATGGGAAACAGCGAGGTGGGCCACACCAACATCGGCGCCGGCCGCGTGGTCTTCCAGGACCTGCCCCGCATCAGCCGGGCCATCGAGGACGGCAGCTTCTTTGAAAATCCCGCCTAC
>OLPV01002774.1_pt1 | contig 11101 bp, 11 predicted proteins | sample 1671961 | NCBI WGS metagenome assembly OLPV01 (sample SAMEA3136630, study PRJEB25190) | human gut metagenome | biome: human gut; feature: human-associated habitat; material: faeces | place: Austria | collected 2013
CTGTTTTTGACTGAAAAGGACGGATGTTGTTCTTTTCTTTTTTTTTTAGTACAATAGTTTATATGTAAATTGTGAGGAGAATTCTATATGTCAAAAATAGGAAGATTAAAAATATTTATTGAATTTGTATTTTTCTGGCTATTAATACAGTTCTTGCAAGCCATGAATATAGCACGATTTGATGATGAAATCGCTATTAAGTTATGTGCACTCTATTTTTTGATGCAGATTTTAATTGGCCGTTATCAAGGAAAAGTATTATTAATGTATGATGAAATACGATTATTAGTATTAAGTCATGTTGGTTTTTTCTTTGCGAGTTTTTTGGTGTTTCCATTTTATTCTTGGTCCTTTCGTAAATTATATGGTTTTGTATTTTTAACAATCTTTTTATTTGTTTTTGCAGGATTTAATTCAAGATATACTCACAAATGGTTTAGAAAGAAATATAAACATAATACGTTAATTGTGGGTGTAGGTCATACAGCTGCTCAACTTGCCTTTGTATGTAGAGGAAATAGTTATTCATTATTAGATGTACAAGGTTATGTGAATTGTAAATCGTATGGCATTCATCAGGAACAAGTTGTTTCTAAAAATAAAACAATAGGAATCGAAGATGTGGATTCATTTATTGAATCACATCATATTGATACGGTATTAATTGCGATTCCTGAATTGAAACAGAAAAATTTGAATTCATTATTTGAATTATTTAAGAACAAAGTAAATGTGATTAAGTATTTACCACAAGTGAATGGTCTAGTAACGTTTGATACTAAGGTTGAAGATTTTGATGGTATTTTAATGATTTCAAATTCTCGTGGAGTAAACCAGATTGGATCTTATATTTTAAAACGCTTAATGGACATTTGTGCAGGATTATTTGGAGTTTTACTTTTGATTCCATTAACTGTTTTTGTGTTTGTGAAAAATCGTAAAGAAGGAGATAAGGGGCCTATTTTCTTTACACAGAATCGTATTGGTAAGAATGGTAAAGAATTTAAGATGTATAAGTATCGTACTATGGTGCTTGGTGCAGATAAGATTCTTGAAGATTTAATGGAAAAGGATCCGGCTATTCGTGAAGAATATACGAAAAATAAAAAACTGGCGAATGATCCTCGTATTACTAGTGCAGGAAAATTCTTACGTGAAAAGAGTTTGGATGAATTTCCACAATTTATTAACGTTTTACTTGGTCAAATGTCTTTGATAGGTCCTCGACCTTACTTGCCACGTGAAAAAGAAGATATGGGACAATATTATGATGATGTTGTCGCATGTAAACCGGGTATTACAGGTATGTGGCAAAGTCATGGTCGTAGTGATGTGGACTTTGACCACCGCTTAGTTTTAGATGAATATTATTATCGCAACTGGTCATTCTGGTTGGATGTAACCTTATTATTTAAAACAGTTAAGCAAGTTCTTTATGGAAGAGGGGCAGTATAGACATGAAAGAACAAAATAAAGTTTTAAGAGGAATTGGAATTGTATTATCTATTCTGTTAGTTGTAGCATCAGTTTATCTTTTATATCAATTGATTAAAATTAATGTTTTACCAACGAAATTATTATTTTTAATTACCATTATATTTGTATTGTTAGATACAATATTTGCGTTATTGTTGTGTTATTATACTAGAGCCATTGTTTCAAAAATCATTTGTGTTGTTATTACTTTAGTACTTATATTTGGTTCTTGTCTGGGTGGATATTATATTTCGAAAACAGGAAGCTTATTGACAAACATTACCAATGTTACGAAACATGCAAAAAATACGGTCAGTGTAGTAGTTAAACAATCAAGTGATATAAAGAATAAATCACAATTAAATGGTTTATCCGTTGGTACATTGCGTACAATTGGTACTCAAGGATCATCTAACGCTTTAAAAGAATTAAGTAAAGATGGTATTGTGATGAATCAAAGTGAATATGATAGTTTAAATGCTATGTTAGAAGCTTTCTATAATGGAGAAGTGGATTCAATTATTATCAATGAATCGAGTCGTAGTCAAATCTTAGATATGGAAAGCTATGCGGATTTTGATAATAATACAAGAGTTGTTTATCAAACTTCTTATAAAGTAGAAAATACAGACAAGGCTAATGCGGTAAGTGATATTACATCAAAACCATTTAATGTATTAATTTCAGGATCCGATACGCGTGGTGGATTTGATGAAAACGGTCGTAGTGATGTAATTATGGTAGCTACTATCAATCCTAAGACAAGTACGATATTATTGACTTCTGTACCTCGTGACTTCTATGTAACTACCGCTTGTGATGCGGCAGATGGTTGTATGCAAGGAGCATTAGACAAGATTACACATACGGGTATTCATGGTACAAACACTACAAAACGTACTGTAGAGCAATTATTAGGTATTGAAATCAACTATACATTTAAAGTGGGATTTGATACAGTGACTGATTTGGTAGATGCATTAGGTGGTGTTGATGTATATGTAGAGCCTGGCTATGCGGTTTCAACATCTACATTTAGTGTTCATGAAGGAACGAATCATTTGGATGGAGAGCATGCATTAGCTTATGCTCGTGAAAGGTATTCATACACAGAAGGGGATCGTCAACGTACAAAGAATCAACAACAAGTCCTTATGGGTATTGTGAATGAAGCTACAAAACCAAGTGTCATTACAAAGTATGCTTCTATTATGGATGCGATGGCTAATACTTTTTCAACTACTATGTCAAATGAAGAGATTTCGGATTTAATTAAATATCAAATCAACAACAATCCAAAATGGAAGATGGAACAGTATATGGTGGATGGAACAGGTGATACATTAATGTGTGCTGAACTTGGTGATGCAGCTAGTGTCATGGTTCCAGATCAAAGTACAGTTAAGATGGCTAAGGATAAAATTAATGCGGTTTTAGCTGGAAAATCAGCGGATGATGTAAAGTAATATAATGGGGATAGGTTTGCCTATCCCTTTTTTTTGTAGTATGATAATTGGGTCTAAGGAGAGATTAAAATGCGAAAAAATAAAAAGAAACCAAATAGAGTAGGAAAGGTATTTGGAGTCATCTTTTCTATTTTATTAGTTGCTGCAACAATGTATTTGTTGTTTAATTTAGTAAAATTAAATGTTTTACCAACAAAATTATTATTTTTAGTAACAGTTGTATTTGTACTTTTAGATTTAATTTTCATCTTATTATTGTGTTTTGCCACAAAGGGTGCTGTGTCTAAAACTATTTGTATTATCTTTACAATAGCCATTGCATTAGGATCATGCATGGGTGGATACTATATTTCTAAAACGGGTAGCTTACTTTCAAATATGACGACTGTATCTTCTAACTCAAAAACAATTGTGAGTGTAGTTGTTAAGAAATCCAGTGATATGAAAAAGAAAAATGATTTAGCTGGACATAGTGTTGGAGTACTACAAAACATTGGAACAGTGGGTTCAAAAAAAGTATTAAAGGATTTAAGTAAATCTGGTATTGAAATGAACCAAACACCATATGAAAGTATGACGGATATGTTAGCTGCTTTCTATAATGGTGAAGTAGATTCAATTATCATTAATGAATCAAGTCGTGATCAGATTACAGATATCGAAGAATATGCTGAATTTGATAATAACACTCGTGTTGTTTATCAAACTAGCTATGAAGTAGAGAATACGGATAAAGCCAATGCAGTAAGTAATATTACTACAACTCCATTTAATGTGTTAATTTCTGGTTCAGATACTCGTGGTGGATTTGATGAAAATGGACGTAGTGATGTAATCATGGTGGCTACTGTAAATCCTAAAACTGGTACTATCTTATTAACTTCAATTCCTCGTGATTTTTATGTTGAAACGGCTTGTGATGCAGCAGATGGATGTCAACAAGGTGCTTTAGATAAAATTACGCATACAGGTATTCATGGTACGAATACGACAAAGCGTACGGTAGAAAAACTATTGGGTATTGAAATTAACTATACATTCAAAGTAGGTTTTGATACGGTAACGGATATTGTAGATGCCATTGGTGGTGTTGACGTTAATGTTGAACCAGGTTATGAATGCAGCAATTTCTTACATGCTCCAGGACTTAGTGTACATGCAGGTGTGAACCACTTAAATGGGGAACAAGCGTTAGGATATGCTCGTGAGCGTTATGCATATAGTGAAGGGGATCGTCAGCGTACGAAGAACCAACAACAAGTTCTTATGGGAATTGTAAATAAAGTAACAAGTCCAGCCATTGTAACTAACTATGCTTCAATTATGGATAGTATGGCCAATACTTTCTCAACAACGATGTCAAATGATGAAATTACTAGTTTAATTAAATATCAATTGAACAAGAATCCGAAATGGAAAATTGAGCAATCTATGGTGGATGGTACTGGAGATACACAAATGTGTGCAGAACTTGGAAATGCTGCTTATGTAATGGTTCCAGATGAAAGTACTGTTACTAAAGCGTCAAACAAAATTAATGCTGTAATGCAAGGAAAATCAGCAGATGATGTAGAGTAAGGAGAAATCTTTACTCTTTTTTTTATAGGAGTATAATTTTAAGTGTAGTGGGGTGTTGTTTATTATGGAAACTCAAGATTATATACAAAATAGAATAAATACTAACATTCTTCACTATGAAGAACTAAGTAAGAAGTATCATAGATGTCATGTAGGATTTATGATTGCTGTGTTTAGTTGTTTTATTGGTGTAGTTATATTGGATGTTATATATTTGATTTTACCAGTTATTTGGTTGATTCTTTCAGCATGTGTATTGGTATTAGCAGGTCTATTCTTATTATTCTTTGATGTATTAAACAATTATTCTTCTAAGTCATTGGAATATAAGTATAAGGCTAATCTATTGAGTTATGAGAAAAATCTATATCAGGCTAAAGAGAGTGGATTTAAAGGTTTTGCGTTTCGTTGTGAAAGATTTATGTAGTGATTATGGTGGTTATAACAACCGCCATTTTGTATGCAGATTTGCCAATTGTAAGGGATTTATTATATAATATGAAATTGTGAGCTATATAAGAGTTTATAGGAGATTATTATGCCTAAAAAGGATGTTAAACTTTCACAGAATGTGAATAGTAATGGTAAAAGAAAAAAGAAGAAAAATAAACGACTAATCAGCAAGTTCATGACTATATTCATGATTATTAGTTTGGCTTTATTGATTTTTCAAATCATAAAATTAAATTTATTACCTGCAAAATTAATAGTATTAGTTTCTTTGGTAATGATTATTTTATGTTTGATTGTTTTATTAATATTCCACTATAAAGCTAAAAAGTTTTTGCCAAGAATATTAGCAGGGTTCGTTGCACTTTGCATGTGCGTGGGTCTAGCTTATGGTAACTATTTCATTTATAAAACAGATGATACGTTTGATGTAGTTACAAGTCTTGCGGATAGTAAGGCAACAATGACGTCCATTGTTGTATTAAAAAGTTCTTCAATTAAAAAAGAAAAAGATTTAAAGGGTAAGACAATTGGTACTATTTTAGATATGGATAAAGTAGCTACAAAGCGTATGTTGAAGGATTTGGATTCTGACAATATTAAGTATAAGACAAAAGATTATTCTACATTAGATGATATGATGGAAGCTTTTTATGCTGGTGAAGTTGATGCGATTTGTTTAAATGAAAAGTATCGTGATATTCTTCATGAAAGTGAAGCTTATTTTAACTTCCAAACGGATTCTCGAGTAGTTCATCAAAATGTGCATTATACAAAGGTAGAAAAGAATGATAATCCAAGTGATCCTGTTAATGATATTTCTAAGGATGCATTTACAGTCTTAGTTAGTGGTAATGATTCTTATGGTACTTTACAAGATTCAAATACAAGGAGTGATGCCAACTTATTACTTACTGTAAATCCTAAAACTGGAACCATTTTGATGACAAGTATTCCTCGTGATTATTATGTCGAACTTGTGTGTCCGGAGGATGATCCTGAATTAGCTTGTCCAGAAGGTAGTTCTGATAAATTAACACATTCTGGCTTAATGGGTGTTAAGAGTACGGAAGAAACTATTGAAAAGGCTTTGGGTATTAAAATCAATTATAATGTTCGAATCAACTTTTCAAGTGTTGTTAACTTAGTAGATGCTTTAGATGGTATTGATTTGGATATTAAGAAGGGTGAAGAAGTAGATATTTTCTATGTAAATAGCCAGCCTGGTTTAAGCGTTGGTAAACATCATGTGGATGGTGAGACAGCCTTAGCTTTTGCACGTGAAAGACATGCCTATTTGGATGGAGATAACCAGCGTGTGCGTAACCAACAAAAAGTATTTAAAGCTATTTTCAAACGTATAGTTTCACCTAAGATGATCACAAACTACGGTAAGTTTATGGACGCTTTAGCAGTGGCATTTGATACAAACTTATCTGGTGATGAAATCAGTAACTTTGTTAAGTATGAATTAAACAATATGCCGGATTGGAAGATTGAATCATATGCGATTGTTGCTGAACCGGATTATCAATTCTGTTATCAATCTCAATCTTATGCTTCAGTTGTTCAACAAAATGACATTATGAACGAGGTTGCTAGAAAGAAAATCGAGGCAGTATTAAACGGAAAAAGTTCTACTACAGTAGAAGATCCATCAGGTTATTCGCAGACAGCTAGTGAAGACAATGCGGTTGGTAATACTGAAGAGTTACAGTCGATGGGAGCAGAAAACGAACAGACTGATTATGATTATGATTATGATTATGATCAAAGTTATGCTGATACAGATTACTACAATCCAGATGATCAATACTATCAAGAGGATACTTACGAAGAATCGGATTATCAATAAACAAAGATAAGATGCAACATATTGTTGCATGAAGTTAAAGAAAATGATGCAAGAGTGAATGTTGGGATATGGCATTCACTTTTATAATAGTTAAAAATTGTTGTGAAATGCGCAATATTGTAAAATAAATGCAAAAATAAGCAAAATAAGTTGTTTTTAGTAAAAAATAAAAGTATTATTGTGGTGGAGGGATTGTTATGTTAATTCAATTTTCAGTAACAAATTTTCTATCTTTTAGAGATGAAACAGTCTTAAGTTTAAGCACAAACAAAGATAATTCACATAGTGAAAATTTATTATCTTTTAAAAATGAACGTATTTTACCAAGTGTTGCTATATATGGTGCAAATGCAGCGGGTAAATCAAATCTTCATAAAGCATTAACTGCAGCTATTATTATGATTCGTAATTCGAATAATTTACAAGTAGATCAGCCTTTAATGGTGACACCGTTTTTATTGGATAGTAAGAGTCGATTTGATAAAACTAAGTTTGATTTTATCTATACATATAATGATGTGAAATATGAGTATGGTTTTGTTTTGGATTCAAATCATGTGTGGGAAGAATATTTATATGAATACAAGAGCTCTAAACCATCTTTGATTTTTGAGAGAAGTGAAATTAATAAATATAAATTTACAACTAAAACAAAATCACAACTATCTCAAATCGTAGATAAAAATACTTCAAATAAATTATTTCTTGCGACTGCAACAAGTTGGAATAGTGATTTAACTCGAGATGCATATATGTGGTTTGCAACTATGATTGATACATATGATTCTCAAAATCTAGAAGATTTAATGTATACAGAATTTGATAGACATCAAAATAATAATGATAGTTCATTAAATACATTTATGTTGCATTTACTACAAAAAGCAGATATTAATATTTCAAATTTTAATTATGAAAGTATAAAACGTGAAGTGAATCAATTACCATTTGAATTGCCACCAGAACTACAAGGGTTTTTGAATCCAATTCCGTCTGCAAAGAAAGTCTTAGAACAGCGTAGAATCGTTACGTCTCATCAGGTTGTAGAAAATGGAGAGAAAAAGGAATATCCTTTGAACTATTTTGATGAATCAAATGGTACAAAGAGATTGTTTACTTATGGTCCGGTTTTAAAGAATGCATTAGAAAATGGCAGAACAATCATTATAGATGAAATTGATAACGCTCTACATCCTGCAATGACTAAATCATTGATTGAAATGTTTCAAAATCCAAATATTAATAAAAATAATGCACAATTAATTTTTAATACTCATGAAATTAGTTTGTTAGATTTAAATTTATTTAGACGTGATCAAATTTATTTTGTTGAAAAAAATAATAAAACTGGCGTTTCTGATTTATATTCACTGGATGAATTCTCACCTAGAAAATCTGAAAACATTCAAAAAGGGTATTTGCAAGGAAGATATGGTGCCATGCCATTTGTCAATTTGGAGGATATTGAATGGTAAAAAGAGTAGGGCAAAAGAAAAGAGGAAAATATTCAAGAAAGCCTAAAAAAATCATTTTAATTGGAACGGAAGGAAATAATCAAACAGAAAAAAATTATTTTACTGCTTTTAATCAAACTCAAAGTGAATATAAAATTAATGTTGCTAAAGGAAACAATACAGATCCCGAAGGTGTTATTCGCGACTTGTTAAGAACAGCTAAACAAGAAGAATTAGATTTAAAACAAGGAGACATCTTAGCCTGTTTTATTGATGTAGATTTCAAACAGGGTAGGGAAAAAGAATTAAGAGCAGCCATTAAATTGGCCAGACAAAATAATGTTTCTCTTTATTTGTCAAATCCATGTTTTGAAGTCTGGTATCTTCTTCATTTCAGATACAGTACTAAACCATATTGTTCGAATGATGAAGCTATTAGAGATTTAAATTCCTATATTTCAGATTATTCAAAAAGTAAAGATGTTTTTGAACTGATTGTAGGAAATTCAAAACAAGCGATTGATAATTCTAAAAAGTTGGAAGATTATCATCTAAGTAATGGAACGATTGATCGGATTAAGAAAATTCCATATACAGATGTATATAAAATAGTTGAGATACTTTTAAATGCTGAGCAATAATTGGTATATATAAAAACTGAGCTATTCTTTATTTTCTTAAGTTTTTCTTAAGTGGTTGAGTTAAGAATGTATTCATTTTATAATTGAATTAATCGAGAGGAAGATTGAATATGTTTTGTAAAAATTGTGGGCACGAAATAAGTGATGATGCTAAGTTTTGTTCAAACTGTGGAACAAAGGTAGAAGTCGACAAAGATATTGTTGTACCTGTTGCAGTCGTGGATAAGACGGAAGAAGTAGCTGAAAATAATGTAGAAGAGACATTAAATACAACTAATGTTGAGCAAAGTGATGTTGAAGTAGAATCAGTAAATGAGAATGAATCAACTACACCAGTCAAAGAATGGTACTACGTATCGAACAATGACTCGAAAGGCTCATTCAGTATAGAAGAGATGAAGGCTAAGATTACTTCTGGTGAAATCAATGGTAGTACTCTAGTATGGAAGGCAAGTATGAAAGACTGGGAAAGACTAGAGAATACAGAGTTGAATGAATTTATTTCTACTTCATCTTCAAATGATTGGTATTATGTAGAGAATAATGATTCTAAAGGTCCTTTTAGTGAATCAGATATGAAAGGATTTATTGATAGTGGTGTATTAACGGGAAATAGTTTTGTATGGAAAACAGGCATGCAAGATTGGCAGAGACTAAAGAATACCGAGCTTGCAGGTAATGAAACAGTGCATGTAGAACCAAGTTTTTCATTTACCACTGGAGCTGTAAAAGAAAAGAGTATTGGACTCTGTGTAGTATTAAGTCTAGTTACATGTGGCATTTATAGTATTTATTGGCTATATACAATCGCACATGACTTAAACGATTTATGTGAAAGTCAAAACCAAGAAAAAGGTGCTGAACCAGGACTTGTTGTTGTTTTAAGTATTGTGACATGTGGAATCTATTTACTATACTACCTATGGAAGGCTGGTAAGATGGTTTCAAGTCTTACAAGAAGTAATGGAGATCATCCTAGTGATGATAGTATTGTATTAATGGTATTATCTATACTTCAATTATCTTTAGTTTCCTATTGCATCCTTCAGAGTCATATTAATGGTTTCGCAAAAGACTAAATATTTAGGAATAGTTCTTGTACTATTCCTTCTTTTATTATTCTATAAATGTCCATTTCAATTCATAACAGGTTTGCCATGCCCAGGATGCAACATGAAAACAAGCCTGTATTATCTTCTGAAAGGAAACATTCAATTATCTTTGTATTACCATGCTCTATTAATACCCACACTCATTTGTGGCATTCTTTGCTTGTTAAAACCTGAGAAAAGAAAACTGATATTAATTCTATGGTGTACACTCATGATTGTGTACTACATTTATCGTATGATTCTCTATTTTCCAAATAGTCCAATGATCTATTCAAAAAATAATTTGATTTATTTACTATTTAGACACGCATAGTGTCAATTAATAGTGTAACTTGAAAGTATAAAGGAGGACATACTCATGTCAAACATTTATTTTACAGTTACAGGATTAAACCATTATTATGGAGATTCATTTCTAGAAAAAGAAATGATTGTTTATTTAAAGAAAGAAAAAGATAATGAATATGATAAAGAAGCCATTAGTGTTAATCTTCCTGGTCTAGGAAAGATTGGATATGTAGCTAATAGTCCTTATACAGTACTAGGAGAAAGTTATAGTGCAGGAAGATTGTATGATAAGATCAGTGAAGAAGCGAGTGGTAAGGTTAAATTCATATTAGACAAGGGAGTTATTTGTGAGCTTATTGAATAAGAAAATGGAAGTATATTTTGGTGTTAAAAATTATTACAGATGGGTATTATAAAGATTTTGGATATGGATTCTATTGTACGAATTTTGAAAAACAAGCAATGCGATGGGCATTAACTAAAAAGAGTAATCATATTGTGAATGTATATACGTATAGTGAAAATTCGGATTTAAACTGTAAGGCTTTCGAAAAGATGTCGGATGAATGGCTAGACTTTGTTGTTTCGTCAAGAAGAGGAATCACGCATACGTATGATATTGTAGAAGGTCCTATGGCAGATGATACGATTTGGAATTATGTGGATGATTTTGCGCGTGGCTTGATTTCTAGAACGGCTTTTTGGGAACTTGTTAAATTTAAGTATTGGTACTATGTCAAGATTTAAGACAACTTAAATATCTGTTTTTTTAATGTTTATG
>OLPV01002779.1_pt1 | contig 11089 bp, 12 predicted proteins | sample 1671961 | NCBI WGS metagenome assembly OLPV01 (sample SAMEA3136630, study PRJEB25190) | human gut metagenome | biome: human gut; feature: human-associated habitat; material: faeces | place: Austria | collected 2013
GCTTCACATTAGCGAGCGCCCACGGCGTTCGCTATGCCGACGCCGCGCCGGAGGACGCCGACGTGCCCTATTTCCTCATCCGCGAGCTGACGCCCGGCTTCTTGAAAGGCGTCACCGGCGTCTACCGCGACCCGGAGCCCTATTTCATCGCGGAGCGCGACCCGGAAGGCTTCGCCGCTTATGAGGCGCAGTTTCCGTATAAAGAAAAGCTGCGCCTGCCCGGTCAGCTTGTATAATGGCAAAGCCGCACGAAATTTTTTCGTGCGGCTTTTTGAAATTTTTTATTGACAAATGAAAAATACTGAGATATAATCTCATCAAGTAAGAAGGAGGAAGCAAAGTGCAGCAAAGACAGACACAGCAGAAGGAGACCATCCGCACGACGCTCTGCCGTCTCGGAAACCATCCGACGGCGGATATGGTCTATGACGCCGTCCACGAGACCGCGCCACGCATCAGCCGCGCGACAGTCTACCGCGTCCTCAATCAGATGGCGGATAACGGCACCGCGCTCAAGATCAGCGTGACCGACGGCGCGGACCGCTTCGACCATAATACCTTCGCCCATTCCCACGCAAAATGCAGCCGCTGCGGTGCGGTCATCGACGTGCCGCTCGTGAAGCTCGATCTGCGGAAGATCGCTCCCGCCGCCGGAGATTTTCAGCTCACGGGCTACTCGCTGCTGCTTGAGGGCGTCTGCGCCGACTGCCGGAGCAGGGAAGCGCACTGATTTTTTTAAGAGAACCCCATTTTACAATATTTTGACAGGATAAAGGAGAGTTTTTAAGATGAAGAAGTTTGTTTGCACGGTCTGCGGTTATGTTTACGAGGGCGAGAATCCCCCTGCACAGTGCCCGGTCTGCCATGTCGGAGCGGACAAGTTCAAGGAGGTCGTCGGGGAGCAGAAGCTCGCCGCGGAGCACATCTACGGCGTTTACGGCGAGACCGTCAAGAATAATCCCGATGTTTCCGCCGAGGACAAGCAGTATATCCTTGAGCAGCTGAAGGCGAATTTCGACGCCGAGTGCAGCGAGGTCGGCATGTATCTCTGCATGGCGCGCATCGCCCACCGCGAGGGTTATCCCGAAGTCGGTCTCTACTGGGAGAAGGCTGCCTACGAGGAAGCCGAGCACGCCGCAAAGTTCGCGGAGCTGCTGGGCACCGAGCTGGAGCCGAACATGACCGCCTCCACCAAGAAGAACCTCGCCTGGCGCGTCGACTGCGAGTTCGGCGCGACTGCCGGCAAGGTCGACCTCGCCGCCTGCGCCAAGCGCAACAACCTCGACGCCATCCACGACACCGTCCACGAAATGGCCCGCGACGAAGCCCGTCACGGCAAGGCGCTTCAGGGCCTGCTGGAGCGGTATTTCGGCAAGTAAGATACAGCAAAATATGCCTTTTTGAGAGGAAGCAGGAACAAAACTGCTTCCTCTCTTTTTTTGCGCCTTCCAATTTGGACTGTACATGGTACACCGTGAAAATGGTACATTTTTTAAAAGCAAATATACCGCGCAAAAGCCCCCAAAAACAATGAACTGGCTGCATAGTATCGGCAAAATACTTTTTCCGCTTTGCCTCTTTTTTTTCCGAACAGCCTTGACAATCCCGGCACGGCGGGATAAAATGCCCTTTGCGAGCGGGCCGAACGACCGCGGGCATGGGCCGAAAGGCCATGCGTGAGGAAAGTCCGGGCTCCACAGGGCAAGGATAACGGGTAACGCCCGCCAGGGGTGACCCTCGGACAAGTGCAACAGAAATATACCGCCGAGCAATCGGTAAGGGTGGAAAAGTGAGGTAAGAGCTCACTCGTCGCATGGAGACATGTTGATGCTGTAAACTCTATCCGGAGCAACGCCGTGGGAGGACATGTGATTGGCCCGATCGTCCTCGGGAGGCGGCTTGAGCCTGCCGGCAACGGCAGGATTAGATAGATGGTCGTTTAAGACAGAACCCGGCTTACAGACTCGCTCAATATACGGAAAAAACCGCCGTGTCAGGCGGTTTTTTCTTATTCCCACTTTGCCCAGACCTCCGGCGCGTAGCCGACGGTCGCCTGCTTGCCGTTGCGGACGATCGGCGTTTTGATGAGCCACGGGCATTCAAATAACTTTTCAAGCTTCGCGTCGTTTGATGCAAGGTATTGAATAAGCGGATAGTCCACGTCGTTTTGGTTTATCATATTATCAAGGCCGACGGCATTTTTAACGGAGTTCAGCTCTCCCCTGCTCATGCCGAATTTCATGATATCAACGAACTGATATTTTATTCTGCGCTCTTTAAAATAGCGCTCGGCCTTTTTCGTGTCAAAGCATTTGCTTTTGCCGAAGATTTGAATATTCACAGCGCCTTCTCCATAACTTTAAGAATATTATTCCTGAAAATATCACAAACAAGCTGCTCGGAATAATTGTGCCTGAGCAGCGTTTCGTATATTTTGCCGAGATCCTGAACGCCGCTTATGCCGTGCGGCGTTTCTTCAATACCGTCAAGGTCACAGCCGAGGAATACAGACCTTTCGCCGCCGAGGGACATAAAGTGATCGATATGCGCAAAAACAGCGTCAATATCGCGTCCGAGGCCGAGAAATTCGGGATATAGGTTTATTCCGGCTCCGCCGCCCCGGCGAACCAATGCCGCAAACTGCTCGTCACTGAGATTGCGCGGAACGTTGCAGACTGCTTTTGAGTTTGAATGCCCTGCAATAACTGGGCGCGTGCTTATCTCGAGCGTATCCCAGAATCCGCGTTCGGATATATGAGACATATCGAGCATTATTCCAAGCTCCTGCGCTCGCATAACAAACTGCCGGCCTTTATTCGTAAGCCCGGTACCTCCGTCCATGGCAGCGCCACAGAGTAAATTGTCATGGTTCCAAGTAAGGTGTACTATTCTCACACCGCGCGCATATGCAGCGTCGATATCCTCTATCTGCTCTGCACCTTCGATCGAAAGCAGCGCCGCGATCTTTCCTTCGCTCTCCGCCGTGACTATATCCTGAAAATTCAGACACAGCTTTGCTATGTCTGAATTTTTTTCTATCTGACGCAGGAAAAACGCAATTGACCTGTCTGCAAAGGCGACGGGATCAGGATCGTCAACAGCGCAGATCGCGAATACCTGACCTGCCGGAGCGTATGCCGCGAGCCGTTCGAGATCAAGCTGCATTTTATTGCGGCGCAATATCTCGCCCTTTTCAAGTGCGTGCGTTGCCGTGTCGCAGTGACAATCAAAAACAGGAACGCTCATTATACCTCTGAAATAAGCGGCAGAATCATGGGACTGCGCTTGGTGGTCTTATACAGATAAGACGAAACGTTGCTCTTTATCCTGCTTTTTATCGCGGACCAATCTTTAACTCCGCTCTCTTCACATGCAAGAACGGTTTCCTTTGTAACGCGCTTTAGCTCCTCAAGCATATCTTCGGCTTCCTTGACATAAACAAAGCCGCGAGTGAGTATCTCAGGATCGGACAGCATTGCATTATCCCAGGAGGAAAGCGTGACAACGATGACGACCATGCCGTCCTCGGCAAGTCTGTGCCTGTCGCGCATTACGACGCTGCCGACGTCGCCAACGCCCATGCCGTCAACCATAACGGCGCCGGACTGGACCGAGCCGTTGAGCTTGACGCTTTTCTTTGAAATCTCAATTATCTTGCCGTTTTCGGCAATGACAACATTTTTCGGATCAACGCCCATAAGGCGTCCAAGCTCGGCATGCTTTACGAGCATGCGGTATTCGCCGTGAACGGGGATGAAAAACTTCGGGCGAACCAGCGCCAGCATCATTTTCTGCTCCTCCTGAGAGGCGTGACCGGAAACGTGAAGCGCGGTGTTGCGGTCATAAATGACCTCGGCGCCCTTGTGGAACAGCTCGTCGATGACCTTGCTGATCATGTTTTCATTGCCCGGAATTGCGGATGCGGATATTATGACCCTGTCGCCGGGGGCAATGTTTATCTGCCTGTGCTCCGAAAACGCCATGCGATACAGAGCGGACATAGTCTCGCCCTGCGAGCCGGTCGAAATTATTACGACCTTATCCTTGGGCAGCTTATTGATCTGAGCAAGATCAACGAGCACATTTTCCGGCGCGTTAAGATATCCCAAAACGGTTGCGACGCGAAGAATGTTTTCCATACTGCGCCCGGTGATCGCAACCTTGCGCTTATATTTTGCGGCAACGTCGATTATTTGCTGCAATCTGTGAACATTAGACGCAAATGTCGTTATGATAATACGCTGATCGCAGTTTTTAAACAGCTTATCGAAAGTTTCGCCGACCTTGCGCTCGGATGCGGACAGACCCGGCTTTTCCACGTTTGTAGAGTCGCTAAGCAGTGCGAGTACACCCTCGTTTCCAAGCTGGCCGAAGCGTGGCAGATCGATAACCTTGCCCTGAACCGGCGTAAGGTCTATCTTAAAGTCGCCTGTGTGCACGATCGTTCCGATAGGCGTTTTTATCGCAAGAGCAACAGCGTCTGCAATGCTGTGGTTAACTGCAATAAACTCAACGCTGAAGCAGCCAAGGCGGAATATATCGCCGGCTTTTTTGGTGAATATCTGCGTATTGTACAGCAGATCGTGCTCTTCGAGCTTGAGCTCAATAAGCGCCGCAGTGAGCGGAGTCGCGTATATGGGAACGTTCAGGTCATGAATAACGTAAGGCACTGCGCCGATGTGATCCTCGTGCCCGTGGGTTATAACAATGCCGCGCACCTTTTCGGCGTTGGCTTTGAGATAAGAAATGTCGGGAATAACAATATCAATGCCGTACATATCCTCGTCCGGAAAGCCAAGTCCGCAGTCAACAACGATTATATCCGTGCCAAATTCAATGGCTGTCATATTCTTGCCGATCTCTCCAAGACCGCCAAGGGGAATGATTTTAAGCTTATGAGTCATATATTAACCTCCATTTGAGTGATTATTTCCGAAAACGCAAAGTAAAGGGACCCTCACGACAACTGCCCCGATACGCAGCGTGCCGTGAAGCTTTCCCCCTCTAATATTCGGTATGTAGTAATTTTTATCGTACAGGAATTATAACCTGTTTATCACATTTCAATTCTGCCCTCAAGAGCACGAAGAAGTGTAGCATCATCGGCAAACTCAAGATTTGAACCGACAGGGATACCGTATGCAAGACGCGTCACCTTAACGTCAAACGGCTTCAAAAGGCGCGAAATATACATGGCGGTAGCCTCGCCCTCCGTGTCGGGGTTTGTTGCCATGATTATCTCTTTGATCTCGCTGTTATCGGCAGCGACGCGATGTATAAGCTCGCTTATGCGAATATCGTCGGGACCGACATGACTTATGGGCGAAAGAACACCGTGCAGAACATGATACACGCCATTATACTCATGGCTGCGCTCGATTGACAATACGTCGCGAGGCTCGGAGACAACGCATACGATGCTTTTGTCGCGCTTGGTGCTTGAGCAAACAGAACACACCTCACCCTCGGTAAGGTTCTGGCATATTTTGCAGCAGCATACATTCTTCCTTGCTTCCAAAATCGCGTTTGCAAAGCTTTCACCCTCGCCCTCCGGCAACGAAAGAACGTGGAACGCAAGTCTCTGCGCGCTTTTGCGGCCGATACCGGGGAGAGATGCAAATTTATCTATCAGGTTTTCAAGTGAAGCAGGGAAAAACGGCATTTATATTATCTCCAATAAGTGTTTATGCGTTTCTGATTGCGTCAATTTGTGCTTTTCTGTCCGGCTTTCCGAAAACGGCGCTTCCGGCAACGAGAACGGTAGCTCCGGCATCTTTCACGAGCTTTGCCGTCACGGGATCAACGCCGCCATCAACCTCCAGCTCGCAGGCAAGGCCTCTTTTGTCGATCTCTTGTCTAAGCTCGGCTATCTTAGGCAGCTGATCATGCATAAAGCTCTGCCCACCGAAGCCCGGTTCTACCGTCATGACCAGAGCCATATTGAGTCGATCTATAAACGGGTACAGTACGCTCGCAGGAGTCCTCGGCTTGAGCGCAAGGCCGACCTTTTTCCCGTTTTCCTTAACGATATCAATAGCGTCCGATATGTTCTGATAAGAGTCCGCCTCGACATGGAACATGACAAGATCGGCGCCGGCATCGCAAAATGCCTTTGCGTATCTGACAGGCTTATCGATCATCAGATGAACGTCGAGAAACATCTCGGTCATTTTCCGCACAGACTTCAAAACGGGAATGCCGATTGAAATGTTAGGGACAAAAAATCCGTCCATAACATCAAAATGAACATATTCCGCGCCGGCAGAACGTATATCTTCAATCTCGGCACCGAGCTTCGTGAAATCGGCAGAGAGGATCGAGGGCGCAATCTTTATCATATCAATAACCTCGGAAAAGCAGGCGGCATAAAATGTTGCAGCGGTAAAGTGCGCACAGCCGCTTTTATATACGGGGGCGCTGCGGTGCCCCCGGTCTGCGCACAATTATAAACATTATACAGCAGTTTTGTATGAATTACAAGAGCTACAAAGTAAAATAGCAGAGGGAAACCGTGATTTCCTTCTGCTATTAATATTATTTACTATTCGGGGAGCTTACAGACATCGATCCACTCGATGGCATTTGAGTATTTATACAGCTCATCAAGATCAAGCTCAATTGCGCTGTTTGCGCTTCCGACCGCCGGGAACACGGTTTCAAAGCGCTTGAGGCTTTCGTCAAGATAAACGTCGATACCATCGTTTATGCCAAATGGGCACACGCCGCCAACAGGATGGCCGACTATACTAAGAACCTCTTCGGGTGCGAGCATTTTGGCCTTCATGTGGAATTTATCCTTGAACTTGTGGTTGTCGATCCTTGCGTCGCCTGCTGCGAGGATCAGGATACAGCTATCATCCTTTTTGAAAGAGAGTGTCTTTGCAATCCTTGCGCCTTCAACACCGAGCGCAAGCGCTGCAAGCTCGACCGTTGCACTTGAAACATCGAACTCACGCACTCTGTCTTCCATTCCGAACTGTCTGAAATATGCTCTGCCTTTTTCTATGGACATGCCGATCCACCTTACTTGAGAATAATTTTGTTGAAGTTTTTCTTGCCGCGCTTGAGAACCACGCCGGCTTTGAGGTCGTCTGTCGTGAAACTGCGGCCGATATCGCTTACCTTCTCGTCATTTGCGGAAATGCCGCCCTGCTGGATATTGCGGCGAGCTTCCGACTTTGAAGAGCAAAGGCCGGTGAGAACGAGCGCGCTCATGATATCAATAGCGCCGTCTGCAAGATCTGTTTCCGAAAGCTCGGTCGTCGGCATTTCGCCGGACGCACCGCCGCCGAACAGAGCCTTTGCCGAAGTCTCGGCCTTCTTTGCCTCTTCTTCGCCGTGAACAAGTGAGGTAAGCTCGAATGCAAGAATTTCTTTTGCTTTGTTAAGCTGAGAGCCTTCCCAGCTGTCCATCTCGTTGATCTGCTCGAGCGGCAGGAAGGTCAGCATACGCAGGCACTTGAGAACGTCGGCATCGTCAACATTGCGCCAGTACTGATAGAAATCGTAGGGCGAGGTCTTGTTGGGATCAAGCCATACAGCGCCGGCCGCGGTTTTGCCCATCTTTTTGCCCTCGGAGTTGAGCAGAAGCGTAATTGTCATTGCGTGAGCATCCTTGCCGAGCTTGCGGCGAATAAGCTCAGTGCCGCCGAGCATATTCGACCACTGATCGTTGCCGCCAAACTGCATATTGCAGCCGTAGTGCTGGAACATGTAGTAGAAGTCGTAGCTCTGCATTATCATGTAGTTAAACTCAAGGAAGCTGAGGCCCTTTTCCATGCGCTGCTTGTAGCACTCTGCGCGAAGCATGTTGTTTACCGAGAAGCATGCACCGACCTCGCGAAGAAGCTCAATGTAGTTAAGCGGCTTGAGCCATTCGGAGTTGCGAAGCATTATAGCCTTGCCCTCGGAGAAGTCAATGAATTTCTCCATCTGCTTCTTAAAGCACTCGGCATTGTGCGCTATTGTCTCCTCGGTGAGCATCTGGCGCATATCGGTTCTGCCGGAGGGGTCACCGATGAGCGTAGTACCGTCGCCTATAAGAGCGATGGGGCGGTTTCCTGCCATCTGCAGGCGCTTCATAAGACACAGAGCCATGAAGTGACCGACGTGCAGAGAGTCGGCGGTGCAGTCAAAGCCGATGTAAAACGTGGCTTTGCCGTTATTGATCATGTCTTTTATCTGATCTTCATTGGTTACCTGCGCGATAAGCCCTCTTTCGACCAATTCTTCGTAAATACCCATTAGTTTTTCTCCTTTTTCATTATATCTTCGGCCGTTTTGGCCATGAATGCAATTATTTCACTGCAATTTATATTGCCCTTTAGATCTGCGCAGCGCACATAGCCGTACTTTTCGCGTGCAATGGCAACACACTGCTTTGCAATAGCTGCGATCTTATCCTTTGCCTCGGTATCCTGACCGTCGTTAAACGGGAAAACGAGTCCTTCGGCCATTATGGCGCCGGTGACCGCTCCGCAAAGCTCGCCGCTTCTCGCGCCGCCTCCAAAGCCCGCAGAAATTGCAAGCGCCGTTTTTTCGTCCATACCGGTATACTCGCAGCACGCGGCGAAAACCGACTGTGCGCAATTATAACCGTTTTTGTGATAATCCAATGCTCGTTGTCCAATATCCATAGCTGCCTCCTGTAAAAAAGCCCCCTGTCCTAAGACAGAGGGCGTTGTGAACGCGGTACCACCTCTATATGCTCCATTCTCACGAATAAAGCCTCGGTGAGTGCATGACTCACGCGCTGTATCGGGCGCACCCGTCATCGCCTACTTAAGCATTTCAGCGAGCCGCTCCAAGCCGTATTCATTCATCCTCGCTCTCCCCTTTTCAGCATACAGGGTCTCTCTGTGCAGCAAAAAATGAATTACTTCTGCTTTTCATCGCGTTTTCGTGTGAGATTATACTAAACTAATCGTTTCTTGTCAACTTATATTTATCCGCCGCCGCAAGCTGCTCCTCGGCTCCGGCGAGGGTCGTTTCCGTGATAACGTCGCCGCCGTAGAGCCTTGCAAGCTCCATGCGTCTGCCCCGACGGTCAAGCTCTTTTACGACAGTGAAGGTTTTTCCGTCCTTTTCGGCCTTTTCGATCTTATCGTGACTGTCGGCCAATGCGGCAATCTGCGGCAGATGCGTTATGCACAAAACCTGCTTGCCGCGCGAGAGATCGCTCATTTTTTCGCCTACGCGCTGAGCAGCAACACCCGAAACACCGGTGTCAATTTCGTCAAACACCATGGTTTCGATCGGATCGTTATCGGAAAATGCGGTTTTCATTGCAAGCATTATTCGGCTAAGCTCGCCGCCGGATGCGATCTTCGATATTCTGCCAAGCTCCATGCCGGCGTTTGCGGAGATAAGAAAGCGCACATCGTCGGCTCCCGTTTTGTCAAAGCCGAGGGCCGATTCCATTGGCTCAACGGATACCTTGAACCGCACAGACGGCATACTGAGATCGCGAAGCTCGCTGCAAATGCGTGCTTCAAGCTTTTCTGCGGCCTTTTTTCGGCACGCCGTAAGCAAAGACGCCTTTTTGACGCAGTTATCCTTATGCTCTGAAAGCTTTTTTTCGAGCTTTTTGAGCATATCGTCGGAATATTCAAGCATGGCAAGCTCTTTCCTGCTGTCATCAAGAATTTTGAGCATACCCTCTTCGTCGGCGTTATATTTTCTGCCAAGGCGCTTGAGCTGAGCGGTGCGCGTTTCAATTCGATCATACTCATCGGGCGAAAATTCAAGACCGTCGCGAAAATCGCGTATACGCTCGGCCGCATCATAAATCAAAGATGACGCATTGCCGATGATCTCGGCCGTTTCGCGCAGCTCATCTGATATCAGTGCAGCCTTGCTTATGAGTGCCGACGCTTCATCGACAAGCGAGCCTGCGTTTTCATCGCAGGCATACAATGCGCTGTATGCTCCGTCGAGTGCTTCTGTAAGCTTTTCGGAATTTCGCAAAAGGTCGCGGCGAGCTATAAGCTCGTCCTCCTCGCCCACTTTGAGCTGGGCATTTTCAAGCTCTTCTATTTTATAACGCAAGCTGTCTGCCAAACGCTCTTTTTCCGCTTCGTCCATGGACAGCTTGTCAATCTCGCGCTTGCAGGCTGTATATTCTCTGTAAGCCTCGCCAAATGCCGCAAGCTCGTCCGATGTCTTGCCGAATCCGTCAAGGTAAGCAAGATGCGAATCTTCGTCCATAAGCTGCCGGCCGTCATTCTGCCCGTGAATATCCAAAAGAAGTGAGCCGAGCTGCCTCAGCTGCGAAACAGTAACCGGGTTTCCGCATACTCGGCAGTTGTTTTTGCCGTCTGTGGAGATCTTGCGGCGTATGATGACCTCGTCCTCCGGCTCAAAATCATTATCCTCAAACCATTTTGCGGCGGCATCGGTTTCAAAAACTGCCGACACAACGCCGTATTCGGCCCCGTTGCGCACAAGCTCGCGGCTTGTTCGAGCGCCGAGCACAGCACCGAGCGAGTCGACAATGATCGACTTACCGGCACCGGTTTCGCCGGTCAGAACGGTTAATCCCTTGCCGAACTCAATATCCGCTTTTTCAATTACAGCAATATTTTCAATATGCAGCTGTGTAAGCATAGGAGACCTCTTTATCAGAACATTTCTTCTATCTCATGGCAGAAATCCTCTGCCGCTTTGTTATCCTTCATTGCCAAAAATGCGGTATCGTCGCCGGCAAGCGTTCCGGCAAGAGTTTCGATGTGCATAGAGTCAAGCGTCGAGCACGCGGCCGAGGCAAGGCCGGGAAGAGTCTTAATGACGATGATATTCTGTGCGACAGCATACGATGTGACGCTTTCTCTGAAAATTTTGCGAAGGCGCTGCTCGCGATCGTTATTGCGCGATTTGCCGCTTACAACGTAGTGGTATTTACCGCTGTTGCTGAGTTCTTTTACCAGATGGAGCTGCTTTATATCTCTTGAAAGCGTTGCCTGAGTGCTGGGGATACCGTGCTCGGCAAGCGCTTTTATAAGCTGGGCCTGTGTCTCGATCTCCTGATCGGAGATTATCTGGAGAATGACGCTTTGTCTTGAATCTTTCAACTAAGTTTCCCCTTTCAGTC
>OLPV01002781.1_pt1 | contig 11084 bp, 9 predicted proteins | sample 1671961 | NCBI WGS metagenome assembly OLPV01 (sample SAMEA3136630, study PRJEB25190) | human gut metagenome | biome: human gut; feature: human-associated habitat; material: faeces | place: Austria | collected 2013
GCGGGGGTGTTCCGCCTGCTGGAAAAGCCCTATCTGCGCCGGATGACGGCACAGCATGGCACCCCGAAAGCGGTATACCATGCCGTCCGTACAAAAGCGGTCAGCCTGCGGCGGGCACTCCTGCGGCGGGAACTGCGGCATCTTGGTTCCAGTGCGGCCTATCTGCTCAATGCCTCGCTGGGAACGCTGCTGCTGCCGGTGCTGGGTGCTGCAGCCCTGTGGAAAGCGCCGGCTCTGCGGGCGTTCGTCCACGGTACGCTGCCGGGAACGGCGGCCTGTCTGGTGTGCTGTGCCATCTGCGGCGGCTCCGCCGTCAACCTGCTGACGGCCCCCTCGGTGTCGCTGGAAGGTCGTTCCCTGTGGCTGATCCGGAGCCTGCCGGTGACAGCCTGGCAGGCACTGCGTGCCAAACTGGATCTGCATCTGCTGCTGACGGCGGTTCCGGCACTGGCGGCCGGGGTTTGTATGCTGGCGGCACTGCAGGCTCCGCTGGCCGGTGCTGTGCTGGCACTGGCCGCTGTGGTGCTGTTCAACTGCTTTACGGCGGAACTGGGGCTGCTGTTTGGTCTGCTGCTGCCCAATCTGCAGTGGACGAACGAAGCAGCGGTCATCAAGATGAGCATGAGCACGCTCCTGAGCCTGCTGTGCAGCGGGCTGGCCGTGCTGGCGCTGAGCCTGGCAAATCTGTACGGAGCAGCCGCTGCACCGCCGGAAGCGGTTCTTGCGGTCTGCAGCGCGGTGCTGGCCGGAGCGGATCTGCTGCTGCTGCGCTGGCTGAAGACCAGCGGTGCGGCACGGTTTGAGGCGCTTTCCTGATAGAAAAAAGCAGATGCCCGGCAGCCGTTGAACGGCCGGGGGCATCTGCTTTTTTTGCGGAACAGGGAAACTTACTGCTTTCCGAACCCGCCGCCGGTCAGGCCGTCCAGGTTCAGCATTCCCTCCAATGCGGCAATGTCGCTGGAAACATCCAGCGCATCGGACTGGAACAGCTTGTCCAGCTGGTTTTCGAAGGCAGTCACCAGCAGATCCATGCTGCGCTCAATGCTCTGTCGGGCTTCGGTGATGTTTTCGCCCTGCACATCCTGCGCCGACAGGCTGGCGTAGGTGTTCAGCAGCTTCAGCGCGGTGGGCAGGTAGTAATTCATGAACTTCTGCAGCTGTGCTTTTTTGTCCGGATCCTTCTGAGCCAGCGCAAAGATGCGGGCGCTGACCTCTTCCAGCCGGGTGATCTTCTGAGTCATCACGGGATCCGGAATGGCGTCGTTCACCTCGCGCAGCTGACGCAGAAGGCTGGAATATTCGTCTTCCGGAGCAGTTGGCTCCGGCTTGGGCTGGGCTTTGGGTTTCGGCGGCTGGGGCGGCTGCGGGGCCGGACCGCGCACCACCAGGGTATTGGTACGGTTGTCGATGTAGGCATCGGCTCCGAAATAACCGTGCTCGATGGCGTTTTCCACGGCGGAATGGCCTTTGGCCTGGTCTACGCCGGCAGCGGCAAACAGCTCGTCCAGCGGGATGTTGTCCCGGTCCCCCACGATCTTGTCCAGCTGTCGTTCCAGCTGACGGGTGCGCTTCATGTGCAGGCCGGTCAGCAGCGCGGCACCGCCGCCCAGCATCTGGGCAATGGCGGTCAGGGCTTCCATCACGGAAGCAGCGCCGTCCATGAAAAGCGTGCTGAACCCCACGAACAGGAAGACCGCACCGCCCAGAGTGCACAGAAAGGTCAGGAAATTGTGGCGCTCCTTGGCGTCTTGCTGTTCCCGGGTGAGGACGTCGGGACCATAAATGGTCTCACGATCCGGAGCGGAGCGGGCAGCGGCCTGCCGGGATGCGGTTCCCCAGCCATTCCGGGCCTGCTCTTCCTTTTCGGATTTTTTATCGATGCTTTTCAGGATGAACAGCAGAAGGCCCAATGGCCCCGAAATGGCAAATGCGATGAAGATGGCAATGGTGGGGATGTGCGCAAAATAATGCTTTTTCGGCTCCATGGAACTTCAATTCCTTTCACACGCAAAAATAAAGACCGCGTTCCACTCTATTATAGCGGACCGCGGTCTTTTTGTTAAGGGGGAAAATATGCGGCGGAAGGAGCAGGGGAGTAATCTGCCTCTCCCGGGGACCTTACTTCATCAGGCTGCAGACAGCCTCGGCGTAAGCGGTGGGATCATCCACGGGCAGGCCCTCGATGAGCTGGGCCTGTGCGTACAGCAGGGCGCTGTACTTGTTGATCTTGTCGGTGTCACCGGCCTCCTGTGCGGCCTTCAGCACGGCGAACACCGGGTGATTGGCGTTCAGCTCCAGCACCTTGTCGCTCTTGACGCCTTCGCTGCCGGGCTGCTTGGACAGCACCTTCTCCATCTCGATGGACAGGGGGCCGTCCGCGCTCAGGCAGACGGGATGATCCTTCAGGCGGGTGGAGACCTTGACTTCCTTCACCTTGCCGTCCAGAGCAGTCTTCATGGCGTCAAACAGGTCCTTGTTCTCGGCGGTGGCATCCTCGGCGGCCTTCTTCTCTTCCTCGGTCTCAAGGCCCAGGTCACCGCTGTTGACGTTCTTGAACTCCACGGTGCCGTCCTTGCCCTCGGCATCCTTGCGGGGATAGCTGTGCAGGATCTGCATACAGAACTCATCCACGTCTTCGGTCAGCAGCAGAACATCATAGCCCTTGTCCAGCACCAGTTCGGCGGCAGGCAGCTTGGCCAGACGGTCGATGGAGTCGCCGGCGGCAAAGTAGACGTACTTCTGCTCGGCGGGCATCTTCTCCACATACTCCTGCAGGGTGACCATCTTCTGCTCTTTGGCCGACCAGAACAGCAGCAGGTCACGCAGCAGCTCGGCGTGCATCCCGTAGTCGGAGTAGGCGCCAAACTTGATCTGGCGGCCGAACTCCTTCCAGAAGGCTTCGTACTTCTCGCGGTCGTTGGCCAGCATGGCGTGCAGTTCGTTCTTGATCTTCTTTTCCAAAGCGTTGTGGATCAGCTTCAGCTGGCTGTCCTTCTGCAGCATCTCGCGGCTGATGTTCAGGCTCAGGTCCTGGCTGTCCACGATGCCCTTGACGAAGCTGAAGTAATCGGGCAGCAGGTCGGCGCACTTCTCCATGATGAGCACGCCGGATGCGTACAGGGCCAGACCCTTCTCGTAATCCTTGGTGTAGAAATCGTAGGGACGGTGGCTGGGAACAAACAGCAGGGCGTTGTAGTTCGCGGTGCCCTCGGTGCGGCTGACGATGACACGGGCGGGATCGGTATAATCGTTGAACTTCTCTTTATAGAAGCTGGCGTACTCTTCGTCGGTCACTTCGCTCTTCTGCTTTTTCCAGATGGGCACCATGCTGTTCAGGGTCTCCAGCTCGGTGTAGCTCTCCCACTCGGGCTTGTAATCCTCGGGCTTGGGGTCCGGTTCCGGCTTCTGACGCTCGTGCTGGCGCTCCATCTGGATGGGGTAGCGCACATAGTCGCTGTACTTCTTGACGATGGCAACAATGCCGTATTCATCCAGGAAATTATCGTAGTGGTCGGTCTCGGTGTCCGGCTTGATGTGCAGGATGATCTGGGTGCCGGCAGTGTCTTTCTGGGCGGGGGTCATTTCGTAGCCGTCCACGCCGGAGGACTCCCACTGCCATGCTTCATCCGAGCCATAGGCCTTGGAAATGACCGTGACCTTGTCGGCAACCATGAAGGAGGAGTAGAAGCCCACGCCGAACTGACCGATGATGTCGATGTTCTCGTCTTTATTGTCTTTCTTGAAGTCCAGAGAACCGGAGTGGGCGATGGTGCCCAGATTCTGTTCCAGTTCCTCTTTGGTCATGCCGATGCCGTTATCCTCGATGGTCAGGATGCGGTTATCCTTGTCGCGGGTGATGAGGATGCGGAAATCGCCCTTGTTCATGCCCACGGAGGGATCGGTCAGACTCTTATAGTAGAGCTTATCAATGGCATCCGATGCGTTGGAGATCAGCTCCCGCAGGAAGATCTCCTTATTGGTGTAGATGGAGTTGATCATCATATCCATCAGTTTTTTGCTTTCAGCCTGAAATTCTTTCTTAGCCATAATGCAAGACCTCTTTTTATCTGTATTCAGTGCCGGGCACTCGGGAAGCTGGAACGCTTCGGAATGCTTAGCACTCATAACTTTCGAGTGCTAATATACACCGCTTCCCGGCAAAAATCAAGGGCTTTCATAAAAAGTTTAAAAATCGGAAGCGGCCTGCGGTCTGTGCAGACCTTTTGTGCCTGCCAATTAAAACGGAACTGCCATTATAGATGACCGTGGTGCACACAAAGACGGGTTTAAATCGTATTTCAAATGAAAGCGTTTTGTGCTATAATGAACCCCGAAGATCATTTCCGAAGGGGGAAAATATCATGCAGCTGAAGCAGCTGGAACTGGAAGGCGGCGGAACGCTGACTGTTTATCTGCGGGATTCCTGCGAACGGATGCCGAAGGCCATCGACCGGCCTTTGGTGCTGGTGGTGCCCGGCGGCGGTTATACCCACGTCAGCGCCCGGGAGGGCGACCCGGTTGCACTGCAGTTTGCAGCAGCGGGATATCATGCCGCTGTGCTGGACTACGCCATCTGCGAACAGGCGAAGGACGGTCTGCCGCTGCGCCAGCTGGCACAGGCCATCGGCCTTGTGCGGCAGCATGCGGCCGGGTGGCATATCCTGCCGGAAAAGATCGCAGTGTGCGGCTTTTCGGCGGGCGGCCATCTGGCACTTTCCGGTGCTGTGCTGGACATTCCCGGGGAGCGCGCCCAGCCCCGGCCCAATGCGGTGATCCTGGGCTATCCGGTGATCACGGCAGGGCAGTATGCCCACCGCGGCAGCTTTGTGCAGCTGGCGGGCAGCACCGACCCGGCGGCACAGCAGGCATTCGGTCTGGAGGATAAGATCACGCCGCAGACACCGCCGGTGTTCGTGTGGGCCACCATGGAGGACGCCACCGTTCCGGTGGAGAATACGCTGATGCTGGTGAGCGCCCTGCACAGGGCAGGCGTACCCTGCGAGGCGCATCTGTTTGAAAAGGGGGTGCACGGCACCAGCATCAGCACCGCAGAGGTGGATCAGCCCAGCCGCCACCGGCATCACTGGGTGGAACTGGCAGTGGAATGGCTGGGAGACACTTTTGACTGGTCGGTTGGATAAATCTGACATATTTGAACGAACCTACAAAAAATTTACAATTAAACTGTTGACTTGCATAAACCTTTGACGTATACTGGTCAGCAGGGACAAACTTAAGGAGGAATACCTATGGTTATGGACCCGACCCTGCCGCGTGTTTCTGTGCGCGACCTGCTCATGCAGGCATTTCTTACCGGATGGGAGCTTTCGGACAAGACAGTCTCGCAGGACGAATACCTGCAAAGCTCCATTCAGGTGATCGAAATGCTGCAGGTGGAACCGGAAAACCTTTATGCCGAAGAAGGCCTTGGCCTGCCGGACGGCGAAGAGGTGGATCATCTGGACGATTGGCTGCGTGCCGACGGCCAGTGGCTGTACTACGGGGTGGAGGAAGAGAACTTCTTCCTGATCCAGTGGTATCCGGACGAAGCGGCTGCAAACGCAAAGCTGGCCCAGCTGGAAGAACTGGGCGACGGCAAGCAGTATCTGGTAGATCTTTCCCTCAAGCGGGAGAACCCTTCCAGCGCAGAAAACTTCGGCAATTCCAATCCGGTCCAGCTTCGTTCCTGAAAACATCACCTTAAAGCGAAAGGAAATTTTGCAGCATGCAGCTTTCTGAGATCGAGCGCGAACAGCTTTATGCCATCGTAGAAAAATACGATCATCACCCGGATGTACAGCGGATGCGGGAGTATATCCAGCATGGTTCTGTCACCACCTACCAGCATTGCAAGAATGTGGCGCTGGTGAGCTTCTGGCTCAACCGCCGTCTGCGTCTGCACGCCGACGAGACCTCGCTGGCGGTGGGTGCCCTGCTGCATGATTTTTATCTGTATGACTGGCATAACAAGGGCACCTTCCACGGCCTGCGCCGGTTGTTTGAGATGCACGGCTTCTCGCACCCGGGCTGTGCCTGCATCAATGCAGAGCGTGTGTTTGGCATCACCAAAAAGGAACAGAGCATCATTTCCAGCCACATGTGGCCGCTGACCTTCCGTCATGTACCCACCTGCCGTGAGGCCATCATCGTCTGTCTGGCAGATAAGTACTGCGCTGTGGTGGAGAGCATGTTCCAGCGCTCCCACGCCGGTGCTGTGGTAGACGGCAGCGTGGAAGTCGATGGCAAAGAGTGGTAAGTCTGCCTGCTGGTAAATAAGCGAAACAAAAAAGGACTCTGCATCGTCAAGGTGCAGAGCCCTTTTTTGCATCTCACAGCTTTTTGTAGCCCTCCGGCTCATCCGCAGCGGCACGGCGCTCCATGAGGAAGGTGTCCAGCCAGCGGCCATGACAGTCCCGCGCAATGCGCTCGCGGCGGCCTACCAGACGGAAGCCACACTTGGTGTGCAGGGCACGGCTGGCAGCATTGTCCTGCAGCACGGTGGACTGCAGGGTCCAGTAGCCGGCCTCTTCGGCCTGACGGCACAGCTCGGCCAGCAGATGACAGCCCAGTCCATGGCCGCGGAACTGCTCCCCCACATAGATGCTCACCTCAGCTACGCCGCGGTAGCACCAGCGCGGGTCTACCCGGTGCAGTGCGGTCCACCCGGCAATGACATCGTTCACCAGCAGTACCAGCCGACAGTCCTTTGTGTGGGAGGCATCCCACGCAGCGTACGGGGGGCAGGTGGTCTGAAAGGTGGCATGCTCTGTGGCGATGCCCTCTAAATAGATTCTGGAAACGGCGTCCCAGTCTTCCGGCTCCATGGGCCGGATTGTGATCTTGCTCATATGCAATTTCCCAGCGGACAGGCAGAAGCCTGCCCATACCCTCAACTCTCAAAAATGACCGATTTCAGTATAGCAGAATTTGCAGTGCGGTACAAGCGCCGCACTGCACAGAAATTTCTTTGACATCAGGCAGGTTTGTGATACAATAAAACATATAAACAAGGGCACGGCGCAGAGACCGCCGCTGCAGAACGGAGGATGTTAACACATGAAATGGATCAGAACGGCACTGTGTGCGCTGGGAATGCTGGCGTGCCTATCGCTTTCGGCTTTTGCAGCAGAGCTTGGAGAGCCGAACATCACAGAGCAGACCACGATGAAGGAGCTGCGGGAAAACCCCAGCATCAAGGGTTCGGGCTTTTACACCTACTGCAACGAGTGGATCGAGGGCAGCACAAAATACGACAACACGCCGATCAAGGGCTATGTGAGCTGGGCAGCCTCTGAGGATGCCGCCGAGGGCATGAACCTTGTGATCGAGAACTACAACAAGGGCGTGCAGGTCACATGGCAGGTGTACACACCGGAAGAGATCGAGGCAGACCCGGCGCTGGGCATGGTGCAGCTGTTTTATTTCCCGGCAAAAACGGAAAACGCCAAATATGTGGTCGTGGTGCCCGGCAACGGAGGCAACACCACGGCAGAGCTGAACGAGGGCGCATCCATCGCGAACCAGCTGCACGATCTGGGCTATGCGGTGTTCGTGCTGCGGTACCGTTCGTTCCTGAATGCTTCCGACAACGCGCCGCTGTACGACATTGCCAATGCCGTGAAGTATCTGACTAAAAATGCAGAGCAGTTCGGTGTCCAGCGCGAGAACTACGCCCTGATGGGCTTCTCGTCCGGCGGACACATCGTGGGACTGATCGGCTCGGACAACGAGCGGTTCGGCTACAAGGCCTTTGGCATTCCTCAGCCGGCAGCACTGCTGCTGGGTTACCCCATCAACGATTTCTATGAGGTAAAGCCGCTGTACCACATTGCCATCGACCCGCTCATGATCAGCTGGCGTTACTACTGGACCAACATCTCGGACGTGGTAAACAAGAATTACACCCCCACCTTCTTCTGGTACGGCAAAAACGATTATTACATGGAGTGCATGAACTACGAAAAGCAGGGCCCCCTGCTGGAAAAGACCCTGAAGGAGAGCGGTGCGACCTATCAGTGCGTGGTGTACGAGGACGCCCCGCACGCCATTGGCCCGGGCCGTCACACCGATGCGGACGGATGGATCAAGCTGGCTACTGAGTTCTGGGAGGAACAGTGTAAATAACCGACAGAAAAAGGGGATTGCTGTGAAAAAACGATTTCGTGCGGTGCTGCTGAGTCTGGGACTCCTGTTCCTGCTGGCACAGCCTGCATTTGCGGCAGAGCTGGGCGAGCCCAATATTACACCGCAGACTACCATGCGGGAATTGCGGGAAAACCCATCATTGAAAGCTTCCGGATACTATACTTACTGCAGGGAAATGCTGCCCATCGAAAGCAATTACTGGAACAATAAAACACTGGCCCAGTATGCAAAGCCGCAGCTGGTCTATGATTGCGCGGATGCGATGAACCTTGTGATCGAAAACTACAATAAGGGCGTACAGGTCACATGGCAGGTGTACACTCCGGAAGAAATTGCGGAAAATTCTTCTCTGGGCATGGTGCAGTTGTATTATTTCCCGGCTAAAACAGCCAACGCAAAGTACGCCATCGTGGTGCAGCTGTTTTATTACCCGGCGGAAGGATCCGGTGGGCGCTATGCGATCGTGTTGCCAGGCAACGGAAGCACCATCACCTCAGAAATGGAAGAGGGCGGCTCTGCTGCCAGCCAGCTACATGCGATGGGGTATACCGTATTTGTGCTGCGGTATCGTTCTTTTCTGGACGCAACGGACAATGCGCCGCTGGACGATATTGGCCGCGCCGTGCAGTTCATCACGCAGAATGCAGAGCGGTTCGGCGTACAGGCAGAAGGGTATGCCATTACAGCGTTTTCCTCTGGCGGACAGCTGGCTGGACTGTTCTGCAACGAGGAGGTCGGCTGGGGCAGATACAGTGTGCCAAAGCCCGGTGCGCTGCTTATGGCCTATCCGGTCATCAACTTCAACGAGGTCAAGCTGCTGTATCATGTGCTGATGGATCCGGGCGAGTGCGGCTGGCGCTTTTACTGTTCCAGCGTAGCCGATGTGGTAACGGATGATTACCCGCCGGTGTACTTCTGGTATGGCAATAATGATATCATCCTGCCGCTGATGGATCTGCGGAAGCAGGGCCCTGCCTTTGAAAAAGCTTTGCAGGCACACAGTGTGCCATACCAGATGCATGTATATAAAAATGCAGGACACAGCATTGGCACAGGGTGTGGCACAGATGCCGAAGGCTGGCTGACGGAGGCAGCTGCGTTCTGGGAAGAACAGGTCGGATAAAAAGGAGGCGCGGCAATGAAACACAAACTCTGTACAGCTGCAGTGTGCATCGGGATGCTGCTGGCTCTGGCACTGCCCGCATGGGCAGCAGAATACGGCGAAGCTAACATTACCCCGCAGACCACGATGAATGAGCTGAGGGAAAATCCCAGCATCGTGGGCTCCGGCCTGTACACCTACTCACGTGAGCAGGACTGCACCCTGAAACAAGCCTACTGGGGTACACAGGAACTTGAAAAGTTCTCCAACCAGTGGACGGCACAGGATGCGGCAGAGGGCCTCAATCAGCTGATCCGGAATTATAATGCGGGCATCCAGATCACCTACCCGCTGTATACGGCAGAAGAGATCGCACAGGACACCAGCCGGGACGTTGTGGAGCTGTACTATTTTCCGGCGCAGGGAGAAACGAAAAACCGGAAATATGCACTGGTGCTGGGTGGAAATGCCCTGATCACCAGCGCCGAGATCCGCGAGGGCATATCTACGGCGTGGCAGATGAACCAGATGGGCTATACTACGTTTGTGCTGCGCTACCGTATCGGGATACGGGCAGGTGGCAACGCACCCATGGAAGATGTGGCGCGGGCAGTGCAGTATATCACCGCACATGCAGAGCAGTTTGATGTGCAGCCGGAGCAGTATGCGGTGATCGGATACTCTTCCGGCGGACAGATCACCGGTCTGTTCGGTACGGATGCAGTGGGATACCGGAACTACGGCTTGCCAAAGCCTGGTGCTCTGCTGCTGGGCTATCCGGTAAATACATTCCGGGAACTGAAACCGGGCTATCGGATCCTGCTGGATCCCGGTGTGCTTGCACAGCGGTATTACGATATGAATGTGTCGGACTATATAACGCCGGATTACCCACCGACCTTTTTCTGGTGTGGCAAAAATGATCTGACCCTTATGCTGATGGACTGGCACGCACAAATTCCGCAGCTTCAAAAAGCGATGGAGAAGAACGGCGTGCCCTATGTCAGCCATGTGTATGATAACGCGCCGCATTCGATTTCTACAGGACGCGGCACCGATGCAGAAGGCTGGCTGAACGAGGCTGTTGCATTCTGGGAAGAACAGACAAAATAAAAAAACACGCAGATCCGGGCTTTGCAGCTGCACAGCCCGGATTTTGCAATGGGAGACGAAAATGGAATTTCTGGCATTTCTTTACACGGTGCTGCTGGTGGCCATCTGCCTGATGATGGCGCTGCTGCTCTACCGCTCGGCAAAGCCGACGGCCAGCCGGGACGATACGGAACTGAAGGAATGGCTGCGCCAGCAGCTGGATGCGCAGAACCGTCAGATGGAAGCGAAGCTGGCAGAGATGTCTCAGCAAAACCTTGCCGCCATGGGGCAGATCAGCGAGACGCTGCAGGCTTCGGTGCAGAGTATGAGCACCGCCCTTGCTGCCGGGCAGGGCAGTCAGCAGCAGACCATGGAGCAGCGGCTGCAGGGGCTGGAAGCCTCTAATTCCCGTAAGCTGGAAGAGATGCGCCGCACCCTTGCCGAGGGCCTGACCACCTTGCAGGCCCAGAACGCCCAGAAGCTGGACGAGATCCGGCATACCGTGGACGAGCAGCTGCAGGATGCCCTGCAAAAGCGGGTGACCGAGAGCTTCAAAGCGGTCAATGACCAGCTGGAACAGGTATATAAGGGTCTTGGCGAGATGCAGAACCTTGCCGCCGATGTGGGCGGGCTGAAACAGGTGCTTTCCGGCGTGAAGACCCGCGGCATTCTGGGCGAGATCCAACTGGGTGCGATTCTGGAAGAGATCCTTGCCCCGGAACAGTACGACACCAATGTGGCCACC
>OLPV01002783.1_pt1 | contig 11079 bp, 8 predicted proteins | sample 1671961 | NCBI WGS metagenome assembly OLPV01 (sample SAMEA3136630, study PRJEB25190) | human gut metagenome | biome: human gut; feature: human-associated habitat; material: faeces | place: Austria | collected 2013
GAGCAGCAGCCCGGTCGTGTCCTTATCCAGACGTCCGGCCGGAACAAGACCGAAGCGCTGCAGCTCCGGCGGGAACAGATCCAGCACGGTCGGCTGACTGTGGTCGCTCGTCGCCGTGAGGACACCGGACGGCTTGTGGAGCATATAATAATGGTATGTCTGATAGTGCAGCGGCTGCCCGCGCAGACAGACGACTGCCGTCTCCGAGACCTTCTGCTCCGGCGCAGCGGCAGGTACGCCGTCGACCGTGACCTCGCCGCGGCGGATATACATCTTCGCCTCGCGCCGGGAAGCGGCGCCGGTGTCGGCCAGATATTTGTCCAGACGGATCATGTCGCTCCCCTCCTCAATCGTCAAACAGCAATAGTATAGCATATCCGGCGGCAAATTTGAATAGGTTTGTTCCGGGGTGTGGTTATGAAGCTCAAATCCTTTCATTGGACAAGACGAACGGCCGTCTATGCGCTCATCGCGCTGGCGGTGGTGCTGGCGCTTCTGGTTATCTGGCGCAGCAACGACGGCGTACTCTCGGCGCACTACAACGTCACCACGACCGAGGGGCGCATCACATATCTGCGCGCACTCGGCTGGGAGGCTGATCCTGCGACCGAAACTGCGCAGGAGATCGTGCTCCCGCGCACATTTGACGGCGTGTTCGGCGATTACAACGCCCTGCAAAAGCAGCAGGGCTTCGACCTGTCCATCTACGCCGGCGAGACGTGCAGCGTCTATACCTATCGCGTGATGAACTACGCCGGAACATCGGACACGGTGCTCGCGCAGCTGTTCGTCTACCGCAACCGTGTCATCGGCGGCGACATCCATGCGACCGCTATGGACGGCTTCATGCACGGCCTGCGGTGAGCGGGAAAACTTCAGAGCCAAGGGCAATCCGCCCTTGGCTCTGTCTTTTTGTGTTGTGGGAAGCGCAGCTTCAAACCGCCGGGCGCGCAGCGCAATTGGTGTCCAACGAATCGATGAGCGCCAGCACATTGCGGATCGCGCGCCTGCGTTCGGCCGCTCTGCGCCGCGTCTGCTCCTTGTGCCAGCGCTTTGTGCCCTTTCTGGGCGGTTCCTTTTGCTTCGGCGGCTTTTTCGTAAGGGCAGCGCGGGGTGCTCCCGGGTGATGCATCCGGTATGCATCGTGACTCGTTATGTAGGTGAAATACTGCAGCAAGCTCTGAAAGCGGATATACTGGTTGTGATAGCCGCGAATTGCGGACGCTGCGTCAGAAGCACGAAATTCTGTGTTTTTGTGGTACAGCATGGTCGTGCCGCTCGGGCTGACAGTCACGCGCCACTGACTGATCGGGCTGATGATCGAAAGATACCGGTCATTCAGATGAAAGGACATACCGTTTTCCCGGCAATAATCGAGGATAGCCATCTGCTCTTTTCGATACTGACGGAGGATGGGATTGCAGCGTCTGCAGAGCCTGTACCCGGCATCAAGCGCCTCGGACAACGTCTCGAACGTTCCGATCGTCTCCGGGGCAAAGCCGCGGACGAGAAAACATGCTTGCGTGTGGACGATTCTGCGATGACTTCGTTTGCTGTAATAAAACATGAACCGCACCTGCCTTTCCGGTATGATTCCATCATAGCAAGCGCGGTGTACAATAATACGGGCAGTGCGGTTCTTCCCGGCATCTGTTATGCCGGAGATGCAGAAAAACCGCCGGTACCGGCGGTTTTTCAGGGATATGGAAAAGTACCACCATTTTGATAGAATACGCCCGGTTTTGCCGGGTGCATTTTCATTTTGACAGGTTATCAATCAATTTGCCAACTGTACCAGCTTTCCTTGTGTACTCTGCTCCTTCAGTATCCTTAGCGTACACATAGAGCTTTGTTTTTTTGTTTTCGTGTGAAAAGCACTTCAGCAGCTCATCCTTATAAAACTGAGTTTCTGCCATTTCTGAAGGGTTAAGGGATGCTTTTCCGTCGAACTCTCGATTGACAGGATATATTATATTATATCTACCATCTTTTTTGATCGCATATCCCAAATATGTAATGTTTACTGTTCGATTCCCGATGTTCGTTGCCGAAGCAGACATACCCAGAATCTGTGTTTCCGCACCAACTTCCGGAATCATACTTGCACCAACAGACATATATGACCCTAACATCAGTTCCTTTTTATAAGGCAATCTTGCTGTACGAATAGAAACCACAATGGCTGTAACACTCAGAACAAGTCCAATCAAAGACAGGATAGCCGTAAGAAAACCATTATTCTCATTGCACCACTGAATTATATTCATACTGAGATTTCTCCACCATTCACAAAAAATACGCCCGGTGCAAGAATCAGCCTTCGACGGGGGCAACGATAGAAGTAATCTTCTCAAATAGCTCAGGCGCGTTTACGACTATTAGAGCAAGCTGTTCGCGCACACGTGTGACCCCCTGATAAAACAGATTCGGGTAAAGATAATTCGGATTCGGGTGCGGAATACCCTGAAGTTTGCCTTCCTCATCATAGTAGAACGAACTATCCAGCAGCATAACCACTTTATCAAATTCCTGTCCTATGACATGGTGAGTATCATAATCCTCGCTATATGCGGAGTAAGGACTTGGCTCATAATTGGATTTAGTATAATTGATAAACTTATAGCCCTTATTTCGATAATATGCCAGCAGGAATTTCGCCTCTTGGGTAGTATTGGCATAATTGATATCTACACTGGAATAGTCCATAGGCACGCGGGGTCGATGATTCAGGTTCTTCATACACAGAATAAAGGAATGCAGTTCCCGGTTTGTACGGATTTTTTCCGACAGAGTGAATCTCCCATCCAGATTCAGAGCCTCAATTTTAGAAACGATATCATTACGAGTCTCTGATGTCGACAGCACCTGCTCTGGATCGGATGAGAATATACATATCTGATCATTTTTGTATACTGAATCACAAATGGCATCAAACTGTTCCGTGTAGATGCGGTGAGATTCATCAACCAGAATATACGTATAATCAGCCAGTGAGAAATCTTCATTCCGGAGTTCTGATGCAGAAACGATATTAAGATTATCTATTTCTGATCGAATCTTATCCTGTCCGGGTGATAGCTTTCCACAATGGATTATCACAGTTTTCCCGTTTTTGGAGAGGGTCTTGGCGATATCATAGAGAAGCAGAGTTTTTCCTGTGCCGGGCTTGCCTGTAATGTGGAAGTATGCACCTAAGAATGCACTATCCACTCCGCTAAGCACACTTTTCTTTACCTGCTCCTGTGCTTGTGAAAAAAAGTACTCTCCCTGAATAAACCTTGAGGGAGTATTCAGAGGGGAAACCAGATAGTCTGACGCCCTAAACATATTATCGATATGTTCGGTGTATCCTTCTTTGATTTTGCGGACAGCTGCAACGATCTCACCAAAATCAACGCTGACAAGCTCATCATTCAGAGACAGCTTATAACAAGACATGGAATCCGTTATGACGGAGTATAGCGCAAGCTTTTTCCCTAAATGCGATAAATAATGACGATTCTTCAGAAGTTGACTTAATATCTGCTCCTCAGGGACAGCGACAGATTTTAATTCAACGTTCAAGCAGAGCTTATCTGTGAATTTCAGTAGATCAAACTCTTTACCAATTTGCGGAATGTGGAAAGAATAGAAAAATCCATAACATTCATCCAGAGTTGCCCCTGATGATAACAGTGCATCAGCAAACAGGCGGAGGGATTCGATTTCGCGCGCTTTAGTCCGCTGAATATCTCTCTTTTGGGAACTGTGCTTTTCAACAATATTGAAAGCTGCCTCTTCATGAATGCGAGATAACGCATAAATGTTGATCGGTCTTGTCTCAAAATGGCCACCAGCACTCACCACAGACCCTCCTTTACAGAATCATTTGTTACTTTAACTGCGCCTTCAGTTCCTGAAAGCTCTCCAGTGCGCTCTGGAGGTTTTCGATGATATCGTCAGCCAGCACGTCGGGCGAGGGCAGGTTGTCCAGATCGGCAAGGGACTTGTCCTTGATCCAGAAGATATCGAGGCTGGTCTTGTCCCGCGCAAGGATGTCGGCAATATCGAATTTGCGCCAGCGGCCATCCGGGTTATCTTCGCTCCACGTTGCGGTGCGTTCGTACCGATTCTCCGGATGATAACAGGCGATGAAGTCCAGCAGATCGGAATACTGCATCGGATGCTGTTCAGCGTAAAGTGAACGTTTGTGCGGAAATCATAGATCCAGACGGCCTTCGTCTGCGTTTCGGCGCTGGCCGGACGCTTATCGAAGAAAATGACGTTCGCTTTGACGCCTGGCTTATAGAAGATGCCCGTGGGCAGACGCAGGATTGTATGCAGATCACAGGTATCAAGCAGTTTCTTGCGGACAATCTCGCCAGCGCCGCCCTCAAAGAGCACGTTGTCCGGCACGACCACCGCAGCCTTGCCCGTGGCTTTCAGGATGGTATTGATGTGCTGGACGAAATTGAGCTGCTTGTTGCTGCTGGTAGTCCAGAAATCCTGACGGTTATATACGAGGTCTTCTTCCTCCTGTTCGCCTTCCTCATTGGTGAAGGTGAGGGAGGATTTTTTGCCGAAGGGCGGGTTGGTGAGAACGTAGTCCACACGGTAGCCGGGATCGGTGAGCAGCGAATCGCCGTGGGCGACAGGAACGCTGCCATAAATATCCCCGATGTTGTGCAGGTAAAGATTCATCAGGCACAGCTTGAAGGTTGAGGCCACCAGCTCATTTCCGTAGAAAGTCCCGTTTTTCAGGAATTCCTTCTGCTCCCGATCGAGCGTATAATTCTCCGGGTCGGCAAGGAAGGACTGGGCCGCGAGGAAAAATCCCCCGCTGCCGCAGCAGGGGTCCGCGATCGTTTTCATCGGCTCCGGGCGGATGCAGGCGACCATCGCCTGGATCAGCGCGCGCGGCGTGAAATACTGGCCTGCGCCGGATTTTACGTCTTCTGCGTTTTTCTGCAGCAAACCTTCATAGATCTCGCCCTTCACGTCCGAAGACATGGAGATCCATTTTTCCCGGTCGATCATCTGCACGATCCGGTAAAGAATCGCAGCGTTGCTGACCTTGTTGATCGCGCCCTTGAAGATCTGACCCAGGATGCCGCCCTGCTCCCCCAGCTTTTCCAGCGTATCTTTGTACTGTTCTTCCAGCGCTGCTCCGGTGAGGGTGTTCATATCCTGCCATGTATAGCCGGCAGAGATACCGGACTCCTTCCTATATGGCGGCTTGGAATACTCGTCCGACATCTTGAGGAAAATGAGATAGGTAAGCTGTTCCAGATAATCTCCATAGGATAATCCGTCATCGCGGAGCGGGTTGCACATACCCCAGACTTTGGAAATGATTGATGATGTTTGTTCAGGCATAGGTGCCCTCCTCTGATTTCTCAAGAAGATCCATCAAATAATCGTGGACCGTGTAATAATAGCGCATACTCTCAGGCCGTCCATCATGAAAATGCTGGAGCATAAACCCATAGAGTTCATCTGCAGATATGTCATAGGGCTTAAAATGATAGCTCCCAATTGACGGAGCCATCACAGCAGCCCCAATCTTATTCTTCCGCATGAAATCAACAAGTTCCATGAACTTTTTCATGATTTCTTTGCATCTGTTGTACTCAGAATCACTTTTGAAATTATAATAAAAGAACTGGCGTAAGAAGTGATATCCAAAATACAATTTTGACGGCATGATTAGAGAATTGATTGTTAGCCGCTGGTCCTTTTCAAGCGCAGAAGCCAATACCCAGACAATTCGCCATTCCTGTTCATACTGCCACATAGAGGCTTTATTCAAAGCGGTACATAAAATGGCGGCATCTAACGGATACTGGTATATTTGGCTTCCCGTTTCAGACAATAAATCTCTAACATCTATAGGCTCTGAAGTGTATGCCACAGGGAAAATAGATTTCCGAAGAAGGTTCCCTTTTTGAATAGGTAACTTGTTAAAATCATACTCGATACAGAGCCCTTTGTTTGAATCTGCATAGTGTGCCCACATTAGTGTTGAACTGTTCTCTTTTGAGAAACAGCAAACATATGTACCCAAGTAGTCAAGTTTACGAAATTTGAGCCGGGACTCTGTTTTTAAATGCTCAATATATGGTTTTACAATATCGTCTCTCCTGAGCAAACCGTCAGGCAGATGGGCAGCTATCCTATGGTTTTCCATTTCGGCCCACCATGCTTCTGCAGCCGCCTCAATCTCTTCCATTGTGCCATACTGATGAATCGCGCCATCAAAAACATCATTGAACTCACCAATCGAATTCAGCGTTATTTTGTTGTTTATGATATCATCAATGGCGTGCGTTGACAGTGAGCGGTATCTGTACAGTGGCGGCAATACCGGAGGAAACATATATGGTTTCTGAATGCCATTCTCAATGCGCTTGCTAACGAAACTGCGAAAACCATCATTTTGAATCAATTCTAAAAAAGTTATCACGTTAACTTCCCTTCAAAGGCGTCTTTCAAAATGCTCTGCCGCATGGCTTCGGCCTGCTGCAAGGCGGTATCCACGGTCTGTTCAATGCTATCGCAGACGGAGAGGCGAGACTCTATTTCCTTTATTACTTGGCCTTGCTCTTGGATATCGCATAAAGGAAATGGCAATTCTTTTATCATTCCCATATTGAGAACATCCATTGTAGCGCCGTGAGCTTTTTTCTTGTAAAGGGATTTTAAATAGGCGCTTTCAAAATAATACTTGAAGAAGTATGGCATCATTATCTTTTCATCCAGTGTAACCTTTATAAGGCGAGGATTTATAATTCCGGGCAGGCAGTTATCAGACAGTACTAACACTTTACCCACTGTGCCAACTAAGCTTATTAGGATATCGTGCGGCGCGATTGCACAAGAAATAAGCTCCTGATATTTCTCTTCGTCAACATAGTAGTTGCCTATATTTTCATTATTTGCTATGACTTGTTCCTGTCCGTACACCTTATACCCGGATGGAACATAGCATTCTTTTTTCAGCGCTGAGCCGAAAGGACCTGCTTTGAGAGCGTTCTTCCTTTGCACAATTGCCTGAGTGATGCTAATAGTTTTCCAATCTGGCAAGCCATTTTCCTCTCTAAATGCCTGCGTCAGTCTCCCCTCAAACGCCTCTTTCAGCACGGCCTGCCGGTACACCGCAAGCTGTGCTTTTGTTTTCTTCAGCGTTTCCACCCCGGCGTCGAGTTGGGAGAACAGTTCCTCAATCCGGGCAACAATACGCTCCTGCTCCGGGAGAGAAGGAACAGGAAGATCTTCTTTTTCTACATACTGATAATGACGTGCGTACCCTCTGTTGGGCATCTTCGCAACAATATACTGTGTGCCATAGTACAGGAACGGAGGTAAAATGTTCTCCTTGGGCTGCAAGACCTTGATCCCATCAGCTCCGGCTCCAAAGGGAAACGTAATATATTTAACCGCGCGAGTGTGGTCACCAAATACGATGACTGGAAGCTCACATTTTACGGCCATATCAGCATCATCAGTATATCCACCGACAAGGCTTTGCCCCTGGTCTACAATTGGAAGCCGCCCTTTTTTTAGATAGTCCTTTTGTTTCGTTTTCTTATCGGGCGATACGGGGATTTTCTTTACTAATGTTTTGTATTCTGCCATATCACGCCACCAGTTCCACGTTCATTTCCTGCAAAATCGCCTCATAGCTGTCCCCGAATACATCGTAAAACCTGCCCAGACCGCCCTTACGGTCAAAGGGACTGAGGTCAAGGTCCTCCGGCTCAATACTGAGGGAAACAGCGATGTGATCCTTGATGAGGCGCAGCCATTCCATCTGCTCATCCGTAAAATGGATATGGCCTGCGTTCCGGCGCAGCGTCCACTGCATGAAGTTATAATTCACCTTGTCCGCGAACGGGACGAGATGATCGGCATAGCCCATCTCAAAGCGGATGATGGAGATCAGGTCTGTGAGCTGCGCCACGGTGCCCCGCTTGACCTTTTCCGGCTTCTTGATGGCATAGCACTCCCACAGGCGCTCAATGGTGATGTTCTGCGCCTTCAGCTTTTCATACAGGGCTTTGAGCTTTGTAATCGCCATGGGACGGTCCTTATACCGCTGATCGTAAATGATCCGCAGGGCAAGGATTTCATCCTTGTTCTCCTCGATAAACGCATGGAAGGTCTTGAGGGTGCGGTCTGCATTCGCCTGCTTGTCGGTATCATACCCGGCAAAGAGCACCGTGTCGATATTCACGGAATCGATGACCTGCTCATGGCTGCGGCGCACATTCTCGATGTAATCGCGAATATCCGGATGATAGAAGGGCTGCACGGCCTGTTGGATCAGCGCCTTCTTTGCCTCATCCATGCGGTGCTGCTCGTCCTCAGTCGGCTCATGATCGTCGGACAGATCGACACCGGCCTTGGAGGAAACAATATCCGGATCAAAAGCATCCAACAGCCGCTGGGCAAGAGCCCCTGCGCTGCTGCCGACGGTGCTACTGAATTCGGTGCGCTCCCGGTCGGTCATCTGGCTGTTGAGCCGGATCACACGGTTTGCAAGGGACGTGAGGGTGTCTTCATCCTTTGTGCCCATAGCTACACGCAGCATCAGTTCCTTCATGCTGACGGAGGGCTTGCGCTCCAGCGTGCGGGTCTCGGTCTTTTTGGATTTCGTGACGCCAACGGCGTCCACGATCACAAAATGATCCTTGTTCTCCGTGGCGGACGGGGTGACCTTCTGCAGGTCATCCTTGCTGAGGGTGCGGGTGCCGCGCCCCTTCATCTGCTCGAAATAGTTTTTGCTGCGGACGTCGCGCATAAAGATCAGGCACTCGATGGGCTTCACATCCGTCCCGGTGGCGATCATGTCAACGGTAACGGCAATACGGGGATAATAATCGTTGCGGAAGGCGCTGAGAACGGTCTCCGGGCGTTCCGCCTGACAGGTGATCTTCTGGCAAAATTCATTGCCCTCACCGAATTCCTCCCGGACGATCTGGATAATATCATCCGCGTGGCTGTCGGTCTTGGCAAAGATCAGCGTCTTCGGCACTTCGCGGCGATGCGGGAAAAGCTGCGTGAACAGGTTGTCCCGGAACGTTCGGATCACGGTGCGGATCTGGCTGGGATTCACAACATCCCGATCCAGCTTTGCCGTGGTATAGATCAGGTCCTCGTCCATCTGCTTCCAGCGCTTGGCGCGGGTCAGGCGGTCCCGATACTCGATCTGCTGCTTGAGGATTGTCGCACCGTTTTTCGTAACATCGGTCTCAATGAGGAAGATGTCCTCACCGACATTGACTCCATCGATAATGGCCTGCTCTCGCGAATATTCGCTGACCACGTTCTGGTTGAAAAAGGCAAAGGTACGTTTGTCCGGCGTGGCGGTCAGGCCGATGATGAAGGCGTCGAAATACTCCAGTACCTGGTTCCAAACGTTATAGATCGACCGATGGCATTCATCGACGATGATGCAGTCGAAAAACTCCGGGGGAACCTTTTCGTTATAGACGACCTCTTTTGCGGCCTGTGTGTCGGCTCCGGCCTGCTCGAAGAAGGATTCTTCCTCTGCGGATTCATCCATTTCCTCACCCTTCAGGATGGAGTACATCCGCTGAATGGTGCTGACGCAGATCTGGATGTCATTAGGGATATAGGAGCTGTTCAGGCGGCGAACACCGTAAAGCTGGGCAAAGGAGCGGTTGTCGTCATTCGGCGTATAGGCAAGGAATTCCCGCTCCGCCTGCTCGCCCAATGATTTGGTGTCCACAAGAAACAGGATGCGCTTCATCTTGCCAAACTTCAGCAGACGGTATGCTGCCGTGATTGCTGTGAAAGTCTTGCCTGCGCCGGTTGCCATCTGCACCAGCGCCTTGGGACGGTTATCCGCAAAGGAGGCGTCCAGATTCCGGATTGCTGTGATCTGGCATTTGCGGAATCCGGTGGTGTCAAAGGCCGGAAAATGCTTCATGTTATTGCGGATCGTATCGCCCTTTGTGAGTAGAGCAAGCAGCGTTTCCGGCCTGTGGAAGGAAAATACACGCCGGGAGCGATACTTGACATCAGCATAATCCGTGAAACGGGTGAGCTGCCCGGTGGCCTCATAGGCAAAGCGGATCTTATACTCGGTGGTTATATATTTGAAGGTGCTGTTGGCATAGCGCCCGGACTGGCCCTCGACGACCGTGATGTTCTCGCCCAGCTCGTCCTTTTTCGCTTCAATCACACCAACGGGCTTCCCATCAACAAAAAGAGCATAGTCAACCGGCCCGGTACTGGTGGGGTATTCCCTGACAGCAACGCCCAGGGACGCCATGGGATTCACTTTTTTCAGATCCTGAACGACCCAGCCGGATTGCGCAAGACGGACATCGATCAGTTGTCTGGCTCTTTCTTCAGGGGTCATGTTGGTCGCCTCCAAGCACAACAAAAAACAAATCACACTTATATTTTGACATAATATTATATCACAATCCAGCTGGATAATCTACTGCTTCCGCAGCTTTTGCGGAGGCAGTTTTTACGTTTTCTAATCCTTTTTTGAAAAGTGGTTAAGTTTTCCTCTTTCCCGTGGCCGTATATCAGGGAAGCAAATCTTTTCGGGGAAACACGTTAACAAAAGGGCATGCGTTTCTCCGTATGGTGAAAAAAGCTGGAAAACCATAAAAGTCTTGTCCTCTCTCGTGGCCGTATACAGTGACCGTTTATGGCTCAACCTGATTGACCGGGTGACGGTTTATGAAGATGGGCGGCTGGTCTTCCGATTCAAAAATGGAACAGAGATCGCCGAGACGCTGTAACGCCAGATACGAGTATAGCCCGTGGTGGGGACCGGCTGATCCTCATCACGGGCTTTTATCATTGAAACGATTATTGCCGTTTGAAACGGTTGCTTTTCCGGGCAAAGTGCTGGTTTCGGGAAAACAGCTTCTGAAAGGCGCTTGATCATGGCGGATGCCAGCACAAATGCACCCGCTCTCAGCAGAAAGCCTTGCAGCAAGCGACTTTCAGGGCAAAAAGAAACGGACCAAACATCGACACGTTGTATCAATGTTTGGTCCAATTATGGTCGGAGTGTAATTGTAGGATTTCAGAAAACGCAGATATATCAACGGTTTG